>Ga0209021_1001540_pt1 | contig 22548 bp, 17 predicted proteins | sample PinacodermFT_FD_187299 | JGI IMG/M metagenome (GOLD analysis project Ga0209021, IMG submission 187299) | Host-associated microbial community of the marine sponge Aplysina aerophoba from Gulf of Piran - sponge pinacoderm, lysed by freeze-thaw... | ecosystem: Host-associated > Porifera > Sponge >... | reverse complement strand
CGGCGGGTGAGAACGATGGAATAGTGAACTTATCCCGGTTAATGGACACCTACACGCTCGAGCGGGCATTTTTCTTGCGGTTTTCCTCAACTAGAGTATGCTCTTAAGTGATTCTTATCATGTTTAAATATCTTTTTAGAGCATATGACAGCGAGAAACAGGCTTACGACGGCGCCTCCCTACGCCGTAGAGGATGCCTTGAGGCGCCTGGGCGCCAACCTCCGAACCGCCAGAATACGCAGAAAGCTGACGATCAGGGAGGTTGCCGAGAAGATTGGTACCGGTCCGCGTCCCGTGTCGGACGCCGAAAAGGGCAAGCCGTCGACCGGAGTCGCCGTCTATGTTGCTCTGCTCTGGACCTATCGCCTGTTACATCGGCTCGATGACGTTGCCGATTCGTCACTCGACAAGGAGGGATTGGCCCTCGCCTTGCACAGGGAACCGGTCCGTGCACGCCGATCGAACCTTCTGGACGGCGACTTCTAGTTGGTTCAATGAACGACGAGTGCTACGTATACATCGTTTTGCCTGGCAAGACGGAGTTCGTGACGGCGGCCCGGTTTGTATTGGGAACCGATCGACACGGTATTCCAACAGGCAGGTTCGTATATGGACGAAGCTACCTCGCACGCCCTGACGCCGTTGCCATTGATCCAGTGGACCTCAGACTCACAACCGAAAATTTTGAGACCAGGCAACTTCGCGGCGTATTTGGCGCGTTGCGCGATGCGGGACCGGACTATTGGGGCCGGCTGGTCATCGAGCGACATACCGGACAGGCAATGCCTGGCGAACTTGACTACCTGTTGTATGCACCGGATAACCGCACAGGCGCACTGAGTTTCGGATTGAATCGAGAGCCGCCGGCGCCTCGCAGAAGGATTGCGACAACGTTGGATTTGGCCGATCTGCAACGAATGGCCGACGCCATCATCGCCGACGATGAACTACCAATGGACCCTGATTCCGAGCAAGCAAGACTATTGCTTTTAGCCGGCTCATCCATGGGCGGCGCCCGTCCGAAGGCCGTCGTTCAGGACAACAATGACTTGTGGATGGCGAAATTCAACCGGCCGGATGACCGTTGGAATCATGCGCGAGTAGAACACGCGATGCTCATTCTTGCCCGCGAATGCGGTCTGTCTGTGGCGGAAAGTCGCATCGAAACCGTCGGTGGCCGCGACGTCTTGTTGGTCAAACGATTCGACCGCGAAAAAACAGACGAAGGTTTTCGTCGCGCCCGTTTCCTGAGCGCGCTTACATTATTGCGAGCGGATGACGCTCATCACGACCGGGACAAATGGTCATACGCCCTGCTTGCAGAAGAACTGCGGCGAATTTCGTCGCAACCGGAGCAGGATGCTCAAGAACTCTTTCGGCGCATGTGCTTTAACGCGTTGATATCCAATACTGACGATCATCCGCGCAACCATGCCGTCATCGCATTGAACACGGACTGGGGTCTCTCACCCGCCTACGATCTGACCCCATCCATGCCGGTGAGCATCGAACGTCGCGACCTTGCACTCATCTGCGGGGACATGGGCCGCTACGCTCATGCCGACAACCTGCTGTCGCAGCATACCCGGTTCCTGATCGACCGTGCCGATGCCGAAGCGGTGATTCGAACCATGGAACGGACGGTGCGTAACCGGTGGTATGCCATCGCCAGAGCCCAGGGGGTAACAGAGAAAGATTGCAAACGCATATCAAGGGCGTTTGCCTATCCCGGATTCCGGCTTGAAGTCGCCCGGTAGGTCAATTCCCGGTCTGGCGCGATTTTTCTCTAGTTCAGCCCCCGCCGCTCCAACAGCGGCTCCACGTTCGGCTCCCTGCCGGCGAAGTCTCTGAACAGGCTCAGTGCCTCCGCGCTGCCGCCCCTGGACAACAGCGTGTCCCGGAAGTGCTGGCCGTTCTCGCGCGTCATGCCGCCGTTCTCCTTGAACCACTCCACGGTGTCGGCATCCAGCACTTCGCTCCAGATATAGGAGTAGTAGCCGGCCGAGTAGCCGCCCATGATGTGGGAGAAATAGGTCAGGCGGTAACGGGGCGGCACGGTGGCGAGATCGGCGCCCGCCGCGGCCAGCGAATCGGCTTCGAACTGCATCAATTCGTCCGCGGAGGGCACCTGGTCGGCGGTTAGCTGGTGCAGGGCCTGATCCGCGATGGACGCAGCCAGGTATTCCGTCGTCGCATACCCCTGGTTGAACTGCTCCGCGGCAAGGACCCTGTCCAGCAGGTCCTGCGGCATCGGCTCGTCGGTCTCGTAGTGCCGTGCGTAGTTCGCCAGCACTTCAGGCCATGTGACCCACATCTCGTTGACTTGAGACGGGTACTCGACGAAGTCGCGCGGCACGCTTGTGCCGGCGAACGATGGATAGGTCACGTTGGAAAACATGCCGTGAAGCGCATGTCCGAACTCGTGGAAGGTGGTGACGACCTCGTTGAACGTCAGCAATGTCGGTTCGCCCTCGGGAGGTTCGGGGATATTGAGATGGTTCGCCACGACCGGCAGCTTGTCCTCCAGATGGGACTGGCTGACGTAGGCGTTCATCCACGCGCCACCACGCTTGGACTCCCGCGCGTAGGGGTCGAAGATGAACAGGCTCAGCGTCGACCCGTCGTGATCGAATACCTCGAAAACGCGCACGTCTTCCTGGTAGACGGGCAGATCGAAGCGTTCCTCGAACGTGATCCCGAAAACCTGGGTGGCGGCGTAGAACACGCCATTCTCGAGCACGTTGTTCAGCTCAAGGTAGGGCTGGAGCTGCGAGGCGTCGAAGTCGTACCGCTCCTGCCTGACCTTGTCCGTGTAGAAATCCCAGTCCCACGCCGCAACCTCGAAGTCGCCACCCTCAGAGTCGATCATGGCCTGAAGGTCGGCCGCCTCGCGCTCTGCGTTGGCAACGGCCGGCGGCGTAAGTGAAGCCAGGCGTTCGTTCACGGCTGCGACCGTCTTTGCCGTCTGGTTGTCGAGTATGTAGTCCGCGTGGGTTGCGTAACCAAGCAGCGCCGCCCGCTGCGCGCGCAGGGTAACCGTGCGGCTCACAATCTCACGGTTGTCATACTCACCACCGCGGTTGCCCCTGCTCATGGAGGTGGCAAGCATCCGTTCACGCAGTTCGCGGTTCTCCAGCGCGGACATCAGTGGTTGCTGCGTGGTATTGACCATGGGGATAACGAACTTGCCGGTCAGATCCCTCGCTTCGGCCTCGTCGGCCGCACCCTCGATCTGCGCCTCGGTCAGACCGGCAAGTTCTTCGCGCGTATCGACCACGGTGAAACTCTCGTTCACCTCATTCAGCACGTTTTGGCTGAACTGAGTCTGCAACTCCGCAATCTCCTGGTTGATGGCGCGAAGGGTCTCCTGCTGTTCTTCAGACAACTCGGCACCGGCGCGAACGAAATCGCGGTGGGATTCTTCCACCAGGCGCAGCGTTTCCGGGTCAAGGTCCAATGACTCCCGGTTGTCGTACAACGCCTTCACCCGCGCGAACAATTCCCCGTTCAACAGGATCTGGTCCTGGTGCGCCGCCAGCCTGGGCGCGATTTCCGCCTCGACCTCGTTGATCGCGTCGTTGGTATGGGCCGAGCGCAGAGCGTAAAAGACCCTGCTAACCCGATTCAGAATCTGGCCGGACCGCTCCAGCGGCACCAGCGTGTTCTCGACGGTGGGCGCTGCTTCCTGACTGACGATCGCGTCGACTTCCTCAAGATGCTCGGCCATGCCGGCTTCGAACGCCGGCAGGTAGTGACTGTCGTCGATCCGGTCGAAAGGCGGATAGCGCAGGTAGAGCGGGCTTTCGACGAGGAATGGGTTGTCGCCTGACATGGTTGAGGGCTCCCCTCCGTCGGTCATCGATTCGGTGTCGGCTGCATCTGTACCGGAGGCAGACTCGGAATTGGCCACAGGCGCGTCCGTCCCTTGCTCGGCGCAGGCGAAAATCAGCAAAGTGGCCAAAAGCGGCGCAGCAGTGCGATTGAATTTGTTGTTCATGTCTTACTTCACCTCAGGTTGCGCTCTGTATCATGCGCTGTTCGTGCCGGGCGACCAAATATACCGGAGTCGGAGCCGGAGCTGGAATTATGGACATGCAGGCCGCCGGCCCGCTACTGTATCGATAACTGCAATTTGACTAGGGGAGAAAGGTCATGACCCCTGCTCAGCCCGCCGTGCTCGACCGGCCCGGTATGGACTATGAAGAGGAGCGGATCGAGCTTGCCTGCGCATTGCGCTGGGCGGCCCGCCTCGACATGCACGAAGCGGTTGCCAACCACTTCAGCCTCGCTGTCAATGAAGCCGGGACCCGGTTCCTGATGAACCCCATGGGCCGCCACTTCTCTCGCATCAGGGCAAGCGAACTTCTGCTGCTCGATGCCGACGACGACGAGACGATGACGCGGCCGGACGCGCCGGATCCCACGGCCTGGGCACTCCATGGCAGCATCCACCGCCGCGTGTCGCACGCGCGGTGCGTGCTTCATGTTCACTCGAGATATGCGTCGGTGCTTGGCTGCCTCGACGATCCGACGCTTCCACCCGTCGACATCAACGCGATGCGGTTTTGGGAAAGCGTGAGCGTCGACGATGGCTTCGACGGCATGAGTCTCGACGACGAAGCCGAACGCATCGCTAGCGTGCTGGGCGACAAGCCGATTCTGCTTCTGCGCAACCATGGTGTGATGGTGATCGGCGAGACGGTCGCCCGGGCATTCGACGATCTCTACTATTTCGAGCGCGCCTGCTCGACCTACATCGCGGCCCTGCAGACCGGCCGTGCGCTACGCATCGTCTCCGACGAAGTGGCGGCGAAGACCGCACAACAATGGCGCGACTATCCGGGTTTGGGAGAGGATCACTTCCGGGAGATGCAGGCTATCCTCGACCGCGAAGAACCCTCCTATCGCCGCTGAGCGCGCCGGTCCGCCGCGCTTGTCGAGCCTGTTGTCACACGTACGGCGCCAACACATCGGAAAGATTGATCTTCCATGACTTGGCAAGATGGCCAAGCGCGATGCTTTCGGCCCCTGCAAGTTCCGCGTCGGCGCCGGCGACGCGGAGCGACATGATGAGCGTCAACTCCCTCAGGTCGGCATCGCTGATCAACGCGCCACAGTGATCGATATAAGCCAGTTTGACTTCCTGGTCATTCATGGCAAGCACTGTTTCCGACGTTGACTCCGAGATATACGCGTACTCGTCGGAAACATCCGGGGCGTTGTAGGCAAAGGTCATTTCGCGGCAGATGTCCGCGTAGACTTTCCGTACCCGTTCCCTTTCGTCGGAAGCAAATTCTCCGTCAATACACGCTACAGCGACCGCGCACTGCAAGACTGCCTCGGGAGAGTCGCCTCCGTAACGGTGCTCCTCGAACAAACTTCCTTCCATGCCGCCCCTTTGCCGATCCAATTCTCACGGACCTTTTCCGTGGGGATAGTCTATATTCTCCTGCGCGCTCGTGCTGCCACTGCTGTCCACAGGTTTGCTATCGAGGCTGATTCAGAAGCAAGAGGCGGACTCGGCATCCCTCCTGAAGTTTCTGGCGTTACCATGGGGAAAGTAATTGGATGGAAATGGATGGAAAATCGGAGGTTGTCTTGAGCGAAAGAGAAACCGGCAGCGTGCACTGGAGTTTCTGGGTCATCGGCGCTGTCGCGCTGGTGTGGAATGCGATGGGCGTGTTGAATCTCATCATGCAGATGAATCCGGATGTGCTGGCAACCTATCCGGAGTCGCATCAAACCATTGTTGCAAACCAAACGGGGTGGATCGCCGCAAGCGTTACGGTAGCCATTATCGGCGGCGCGATTGGCTGCGTCCTGCTGCTGCTGAGGAAAGCGGGCGCAGTCTATCTGTTCTATGCGTCGCTGATTGGAACGATCATCGTGGTTGCCCACACGCTGAGTTTGCCGATCGAACTGAGAAGCTCCGACATCGTGCTGATTATCGTGATGCCGGTTGTGGTGGCGGCGCTGCTGGCCTGGTATTCGAGGTGGACCGCGATGAGGGGCTGGATTACCTGATCCCCGCCAGCGTCCTGGTGAGTTCAGTCACGAGAGGCTTCATGAACCAAGCTTTTTGCGGCATGACGTCAACCCGAACGCCGACTCCGCGAAGTTGCTCCGCAACGACCGGTCCGATCGCGGCGACGGTCATTTCGGCAAGCGCCGTATCGAGGGCTTGCCCCAGCCCGGAGCGGCGAGCCAGCTTGCGCAGACGATCCACCTGGGACTTGCTGGTGAAGGCGATGGCATCGATTTCGCCCGCGCTCATTCTGCCGATGAGGTCCGTGACCTGTACGTCGTCGACTTCCGATGCATAGACATAGGGCGCGACGCAGTCGACTGTCCCGCTTCGAGGGGTGAGATAGTTCATCAGGGTGTCGTTCGGGTCGCGACCGTAAAGCTGCACACCGACTCGGGCGTTCTCCAGCGTCAGACTGTTCAGTGTCTCGATCACGCCATCCGTTGTCGGTGCGCACGCAACGATCTCGGGCTTCAGACTCACTCTGCGGAGCGCCCGCCCGGGCTTCGGGCCGCGGGCGAGCTTGCGTGTTCGTGCCAGCGCGGCGATGAATTCATCCTTGAGCTCAGCGCGTGCAGCGAACTTCAGCAGGCGCTCCACGCCTTCCCCCGTATAGATGATGAGCAGATCCATCGGGTCGTCGATGAACCGGCGAATCCAACCGACGACGGAGTCGGCATCGGGCGAATCGAGGATCGCGACCATGGGGCATCGAACGACGCTTGCGCCGCGCCGTTCGAGCAGCTCCGCCAGGACGTTGAGCTGGCGTGTTTCGGGCAGGGCGACAACCGGACGCCCGTTCCCCGCTGCGGATTGATTCATGACGGTATCTCGGGGCGCTGGCTTGCGTGAGCGCCCGATATCAATGCATTGAGCTCAGGAATGCAAGAACCGCAGTTGGAACCGGCGTTCAGTTGCCTGCCGACCTCATCGACCGACATCAGTTGCCGGGTGCGAATCGCCTGGATGAGCGTGTCGCGCCCTACCGAGAAACAGGCGCAAACGACCGGGCCGCCGTTCGGCGCCGCGTCCACGGGGCGGCCCACGAGAATATTGTTCCTGGCGGTACTGCCGAGCGTTTCGTCTCCGAAGAGAGAGCCCAGCCACTCTCTGTCAGGCAGGTTGGGGTCGGACGCCACGAAGAGGCAGGCCTGCAATCGACGGTTCGTTAGCCGCGCGAACCGGTGTCGTCCTGCGCCGGAGTCGGAGAACGCGATCCATTCGCCGCCTTCGCCGAGCGCAGCGCGCGCCCAGCCCTCCCAACTTTCCGGATGTGTCTCGCCGGCAAGTTCGTAGCGCCAGTAACCGTCGCCCCTGGCACGAACCCGATATGAACAGCCGCGAATCTCCAGCGAATTACGGGCAATCGCGAAGGCGTACCATGAAATCTGACACGGCCGTGCGGTAACCGGTGTGTGCTTGAGTTCCGGTTGTCCGGAATGCGGATCGGTTGCGCTCTTGATGAGCGCCCCGACGCGGCCATGCACGGCGACCTGGTCTGTCCAGTGGATGGGCGCAAAAAGCTGGCCGGGTTGTACGTCTTCGGTCTGCTGCACTCGCGCAAGCATGTGGGCGCGGGGGCTTTCAAGTTTCGCCAGAGCCCCGTGCGTCAGACCCAGGGCACTCGCATCCGCGGGGTGTACCTGGACGAAGGGCTCCACTCGATGACGCGACAGCCGCGCCGACTTGCCGGTGCGGGTCATGGTATGCCACTGGTCGCGAACCCGGCCGGTGTTCAGCACAAGGGGATAGCGCCTGGTGGGAAGCTCATCGGGTGAACGGGGTTGAGTCGCGACGAATCGGGCCCTTCCGGTCGGCGTATAAAAGCGCCCGTCGGCAAACATCCGCTTGTTGCCGGACCCGGCCGGAAGCGGCCAACGCACCGGCTGGAGTGTTTCGTACCCGTCGTCGCTGATCTCGGCCAGGGCGCCGATATCGAAATCACGCGACCCGTCGTTTTCGAATCCCGAAAGCCGCGCATGTTCGCGAAATATCTCCACGGGGCTCTGGTACGGAAAGGCATCCGCAAACCCCATTCGCCGTGCAACCTGGGTGATGATCCACCAATCCGGTGCGGAATCGCCCGGAGCCTGCAAGAACGCGCGTTGCCTGGAAATGCACCGTTCGGAGTTGGTGACCGTTCCCGACTTTTCTCCCCAGGTCGCAGCAGGCAGCAGAATGTCCGCGCAGGCGGTCGTATCGGTCTCACTGACGCAGTCCGAGACGACGACCAGATCGGCGCGGCGAAGGGCCGCTCGAACGCGGTCCGCATCCGGCATGCTCGCGACAGGATTGGTTGCCATGATCCAGATTGCACGAACCGTACCCTGTTCGATCGCGTCAAAGAGGTCCACGGCCTTGAGCCCCGGTTGGCTGGCGATGCTCGGCGACCCCCAGAATCGCTGTACCCGATTCACCTGTTCCGGCTCGAAATCCATGTGCGCGGCAAGCTGGTTGGCCAGTCCTCCGACTTCCCGTCCCCCCATGGCATTGGGTTGACCTGTGATCGAGAACGGACCGGCGCCCGGCTTGCCGATGCGGCCGGTGGCCAGATGCACGTTGATGATGCTGTTGACTTTGTCCGTGCCGCTTGAGGACTGATTCACTCCCTGGGAGAACAACGTCACCGTCCGCCGGCAGCGGGCGAAGGTCCGGTAGAATTCCGCAACCGCGCGCTCGGGCAACCCGCACCCGGTCGCCACGGATGGGATGGAGGGCGCTGTCTCCCTTGCGACCCGCATCGCAGGCCCGATGCCCTCGGTATGGAGATCGAGGAATTCCCAGTCGAGCGCGTCCTCCCGGCGCAGATAGTTCAGCAGCCCATTGAAGAGCAGGACATCCGTACCCGGGCGCAGTGGCAGGAACTGATCGGCCATGTCGCATGTCGCGGTGCGCCGCGGGTCGATCACCACGACTTCAAGCGCCGGATTGGCCGCCTTCGCATCGCCGATACGCTGATAGATGACAGGGTGGCACCAGGCGGTATTGGAGCCAACCAGGACGATGAGGTCGGCCTGTTCCAGGTCTTCGTAGGAGTTCGGCACCGTATCGCTGCCGAAGGCGCGCTTGTACCCCGCTACCGCCGAAGCCATGCACAGGCGCGAATTCGTGTCGATGTTGGCGCTGCCGATGAAGCCCTTCATGAGCTTGTTGGCGACATAGTAATCTTCGGTAAGAAGCTGACCCGAGACGTAAAAGGCCACCGCGTCCGGGCCACGCTCGTTGACGAGCCTCGAAAAAGTCGACGCGACTTCTGTCAGAGCCTCATTCCAGCCTGTGCGCCGGCCGTGTACCTGTGGATGGAGCAGCCGGCCATCCATGTCCAGCGTTTCTCCCAGTGCGGCACCCTTTGAGCACAAGCGGCCAGAATTTGCGGGGTGCTGAGCGTCTCCCGCAATCTTGAAGCCGTCTGTCATGTGGCTGACGGACACTCCGCATCCCACCCCGCAGTACGGGCAGGTGGTTCGCGTCATGGGCGCGGTCATGTCGAATCGGTGAGTGGCTTGCGGCCGTTCCCGCGCAAGGATCGGGTCCGCGTCGGTGCATCGACGTACACTCGCCCATCGGTGACCCGAACGACGAAACAGGGGACGAAGCCATCGTCAGGTCCGACGACCGCGCCTGTGCCCAGGTTGATCACCCAGTCGTGCAGGGGACAGGTTACCCTTGTCCCGTGGACGATTCCCTGGGAAAGGGGCCCGCCCCGATGCGGGCAGCTGTCCCGTAGCGCATAGACGCGATCCTCACTCGTTCTGAACAGCGCAATGTCGCGTTCTCCCATGCGCAGAACGCGCGCACCCCTTAAGGGGATGGCGTCGACGGGCCCGGCATCCACCCAGCTCACGGCGCCCGCTCCGCGCTGTGCGTCAGCTTTCCGCCAGGCGCCCGATCACCGCTGGGGGCCCGCTCCCCGTCGAATTCGCCTCGGGCCTCCAACTGCGGCCGCAGGGGCGCAAATTCGCTTGCATCCTTGCCTGCCGCCCGCTCGGCCCAGGGATCCACCTGCGAGTATTTCTGCGACTCGAGGAAGCGTGCGTGCAACGCCTTGCGGCCGGCTTCGTCGTCGACGACCCGTTCGCGGGCGTAAGTCAAACCGACGCGCTCGATCCAGGGCGCCGTGCGTTCGAGGTACCGGGCTTCCTCCCGATAAAGCTGCAGGAACGCACCGCAGTACTCGAGTACCTCCTCCTCCGTATCGACCTTGCACAGAAAGTCCGTGGCCCGCACCTTGATTCCCCCGTTGCCGGCAACATGCAGTTCGTAGCCCGAATCCACGCACACGACGCCAAAGTCCTTGATCGTGGCCTCGGCGCAGTTGCGCGGGCATCCGGACACGGCCATTTTCACCTTGTGGGGATGCCACGAACCCCAGGTCATGCGTTCCATGCGAATGCCGAGGCCCGTCGAATCCTGCGTGCCGAAGCGGCACCACTCCTTGCCGACACAGGTCTTCACGGTTCGCAGCGCCTTGCCATAGGCGTGGCCGGATACCAGGCCTGCCGAGTTGAGGTCCTTCCAGACCTTCGGCAGGTCCTCCTTCCTTACGCCGAGCAGATCCAGCCGCTGCCCACCGGTGAACTTGACCGTAGGGACCTCGTACTTCTCGGCCACTTCAGCGATGGCCCGCAGCTCCCCGGGCGAGGTAACCCCGCCCCAGATCCGCGGGATCACGGAATACGTGCCGTCCCTCTGAATGTTGCCGTGGGCGCGCTCGTTGATGTACCGCGACTGCTTGTCGTCCCGGTATTCCCCGGGCCAGGCGCAGAGCAGATAGAAGTTGAGCGCCGGGCGGCACTTGTGGCAGCCATCCGGTGTCTTCCACTCCAGAAATTCCATCGTCTCCGGGATGGTCTTGAGTTCGTACTCGGCGATGGTGCGGCGTACCTCCTCGGGCGTGTGGATCGTGCAAGGGCACATGGGCTTCTTGGCCGGCGCGTCGGAGTAATCGCCACCCAGCGTATTGGCGAGGAGTTGCTCGACCAGGCCGGTGCACGAGCCGCACGAGGACGAGGCCTTGGTATGAATTCGAACATCATCCAGCGTGAACAGGCTCTTGGCGACGATGGCCTCCACGATCTCGCCCTTGCATACACCGTTACAGCCGCAGATCTCCGAACTGTCGGGTAACCCGGTGACCGCGTCGACGCCTGCCGTTCCCGAATCGCCCAGATGCGCCCTGCCGAAGAGCAGGTTTTCGCGAACATCTGCAATGTTGGTACGGTCACGCATCAGCTCGTAGTACCAGGCGCCGTCCATGGTCTCGCCGTACAACACCGCCCCGCGGATCACGTTGTCCTTGACGACCAGCTTCTTGTAGATGCCTCGCGAGGCGTCCTGAAAGGAAAGGACCTCCGTGTCCTCATCGCCGATAAAGTCGCCGGCCGAGAACAGGTCGATGCCGGTCACCTTGAGCTTGGTAGACACCATGGAACCGGAATACCGCGATATTCCGAGTTCCGCCAGATGATTGGCCAGTACTCTGGCCTGATCGAACAGAGGAGCCACCAGGCCGTAGCAGTTGCCCCGGTGTTGCACGCACTCGCCAACCGCGTAGATCCGCGGGTCGTAGGTTTGCATCGTGTCGTTGACCAGCACACCGCGTTCGCACACCAGGCCCGCCTTCTCCGCCAGGGCGGTATTGGGACGAATTCCAACGGCCATCACGACCAGATCCGCGGGAATCTCGGTCCCGTCCCTGAACCGCACGGCTTCAACGCGGTGCCTTCCGGTGATTTCGGCCGTCTCTGCCGGCATCAGGAACCTGAGCCCGCGTTCGTCGAGGGAACGTTTCAACAAGCCCGCGGCCGCCGGATCGAGCTGGCGTTCCATCAGCGTATCGAGCAGGTGCACGACCGACACGGTCATGCCGCGCTTCTGCAGGCCGTAGGCGGCCTCGAGCCCGAGAAGGCCTCCGCCGATCACCACGGCGTTGCGAAACTGCCTTGATACGCCGACCATTTGCTCGACATCGCGGATGTCGCGATAGCTGACGACGCCCGGGAGGTCTGTTCCCGGCACGGGCAGTACGATGGGGGTCGATCCGGTCGCGAGAATCAGCCGGTCATAGGGGGTTTCGCTGCCATCCTCGGCAATGACCCTGCATCTTGCGCGGTCTATCTCGACGACCTCTTGCCCTGAGCGCAGCGCGATGCCGTGTTCCGCGTACCATTCGGGCGAGTTCAACATGATCTCGTCCACCGTCTTCTCCGCGGCCAGCACCGGCGACAGCAGAATGCGGTTGTAGTTTCCGTAAGGCTCGGCTCCGAAGACGGTGATGTCGTACATCTCCGGCGCCAGCTCGAGCAGTTCCTCCACGGCGCGCATTCCGGCCATGCCGTTGCCGACCACCACGAGCTTGCGTTTGACCGACTGGCTCATCGTCCCTGACCTCCGGTGAATTGGGTACACAGAAACCACCAGCAAGGTTCGTGCCAAGCGCCGCAATCCCGCCACTACACCCGTCCGCCTCCGCCAGGGCACGTTCGGACAGAAACATTGCGCCTCTTATGGGTGCAGTCTTGCGGCCGACCGCACCGTCGTTGCGCAAATTCATTCCGTGGCGAAACCGCCGCTGGGAACGTTACGCCGGAACTCACGCCGCCCGTGCGCTCCCGGGACATTTGGCACGTTTTCTGCAACGCGCACGGGACGAGCTTGCGGATCCCCCCGTTGTCCGCTCGCGTCAAGGAGGTACGCAATGCAATCCGCTCCCAGGTTCACACTGCTTTCAATGAAGGGAAAGACAGGCGCTCTGCATGCCACGTGGTTCGCCTTCTTCCTGTCGTTCGTTGTCTGGTTCAACCATGCGCCGCTGATGGCAACGGTGCGCGACGCACTGAGCCTGTCGGATCAGGAAGTCGCCACGCTGCTGATGCTCAACGTTGCCCTGACCATTCCCGCGCGCATCGTCATCGGCATGCTCGTGGATCGCTACGGGCCCCGGCTGATGTACTCATTGGTGCTGGCGATATCGAGTTTCCTGTGCTTTGCCTACGCCATGGCCGACAGCTTCGAAGCGCTCGCGCTGACGCGCTTTCTCCTCGGTTTCGTCGGCGCCGGTTTCGTCATCGGGATCCGAATGATCGGCGAGTGGTTTCCGGCACGGGAAGTCGGTCTCGCCCAGGGAATCTACGGGGGCTGGGGCAACTTCGGCTCCGCCGCGGCAGCCATGACCCTGCCGACGCTGGCGCTGATCTACGGCGGAGAAAACGGCTGGCGCTACGCGATTGCGACAACGGGCGTCATCGCCCTTGCGTATTCGATCGTTTACTACCGTATTGTTCGCAACACCCCGAAGGGATCGACCTACTTCAGGCCCGAGCGCACCGGCAGCATGGAGGTGACCAGCGTCCCGGACTTTTTCCTCTACCTCATGATGAAGGTCCCGCTCGTAGCTACCCTGGCACTGATCGCATGGAAGCTCGGGCCCGGTAACCTGGGGTTGCTTTCCGCCGGCCTGTGCCAGGCGTTTTACCTGTTCTGCATCGCCGTCTACCTGTATCAGGCGTGGCACATCTACCGAATCAACGGGCATGTGTTCCGAAAGCCCGTAGCGGCAATTCATCGCTACGAGTTCAGACAGGTCGCGGTGCTGGACCTGGCGTACATGGTGACGTTCGGCTCCGAACTCGCGGTCGTCTCCATGCTGCCGTTGTACTTCAGGGACACCTTCGAACTCTCCACTGTCGCCGCAGGCCTCCTTGCCGCGAGCTTTGCATTCATGAACCTCGTGGCCCGGCCCAGCGGCGGGCTGATCTCCGATCGAATCGGACGCCGTATTTCCCTGATCCTGCTATTGACCGGACTTGCCACGGGCTACCTGATCATGTCGCAGATCAGCGCCGCCTGGCCCCTGGCCCTGGCAGTGATGGCGACGATGGCGTGCTCGTTCTTTGTTCAGGCAGGCGAAGGGGCGGTATTCGCCATGGTGCCGCTTGTCAAACGGCGGATGACCGGCCAGGTCGCCGGCATGGTCGGCGCCTACGGGAACGTGGGTTCGGTGCTGTTTCTGACCGTGTTGTCCGTTGCCTCGCCGAAGCTGTTTTTCCTCGTGATCGCCGCAACCGCCCTTGTGACGGTGGTCGCCGTGGCGTTCTTCCTGGCGGAGCCGCGTGGCTCGACCGCCGAAATCCTGCCCGACGGCACGGTGCAAATGATCGAGGTAGAGTAGATGCCATGATTGCGGGGACACCCAATGTGGACGTCCAGAGTATCGACGGTCGCGGACTTGAGCTCAGGGTCAGCCTGGCCACGGCCCGCGGCTCGAAACCGTGCAACGAAGACTATTTCGCCAGCCGCGTGCCGTCGCCGTCACTGCAGAAGACCAAGGGCGTAGCCATCGCGATCGCCGATGGGTTGAGCGGCAGCGTCTCGGGGCAGGAAGCCGCCGAACTGGCGGTACGCGGCTTCCTGGCGGACTATTTCTCCACGCCCGAGACCTGGAGTGTCCACACCTCGGTCAGCAAGGTGCTGGCGTCTCTCAACGGCTGGCTGTTTCGCGCCCAGAGCGACCGCGAATCCGCACGGGCAACGACGCTGAGCATTCTGATACTCAAGTCCAATACGGCCCATATCTTTCATGTCGGCGATTCGCGGGTGAGCCGGATTCGAGCAGGGCAGACGGACGTTCTGACACAGGCACATCGCGTGGTGCTCCCGGGCGGAGAGAGTTACCTGAATCGAGCCCTGGGCATCGAGCCGTTGCTTCAGGTCGACCACCGTCGGGTTCCGGTCGAGGTCGGCGACATCTTTGTCCTGAGTACGGATGGCGTCCACGATGCATTGCCGGAGACGCGTATTGCAGATCTCGTGCTGCAAACGGACGGCGACTTCGATGCCGCCGCTCAGCGCATTGTCGGAGTGGCGCTCGATGCCGACGGCCACGACAACACCTCATGCGTAGTGCTTCGCGTCGACTCGCTCCCCGATCAACTGGTGGATGAGTTCTACGGGCAACTGACCCGCCTGCCGTTTCCCCCCGACCTCGCTCCGGGCATGATCATCGACGGTTACCGCGTCAGAGAAGAGTTGCATGCCAGCAGCCGCAGTCACATCTACGTCGTCGAGGACACCGATGGGGGAGATGAACTGGCGCTGAAGGCGCCTTCGGTCAACTTCGAGGACGACCCCCGCTACATCCACCAGTTCATCACCGAGGAATGGGTCGGCCGCCGCGTGCACAGCCCTCACCTGGTGAGGATTCTGGACCGCAAGCGTCCCAGGACCTTTCTTTATTCGCTCATGGAGCATATCGAGGGACAAAGCCTCCGCCAGTGGATGGACGCCAATCCCGAACCGGCAATAGACGAAGTGCAACGCATGGCCACGGACCTCGCGGCCGCCCTGAATGCGCTGCATCGGCGCGAAGTCCTTCACCGCGATCTCAAACCCCAGAACATCATGATCGGGTCCGACGGAACCTTGAAGATTGTTGATTTCGGGTCGGTCGGAGTCGCCGCGCTTGAGGAGGTCGTCACACCGCTAAACCCGAATCACCTGGTTGGCACGCTGGATTACTCGGCCCCGGAGTTCCACGAGGGCCAGCCCGGGTCCGAGCGCTCGGATCTCTATGCCCTGGCGACGATCGTCTACGAGATGCTCACGGGCAAGCTGCCCCATGGGGCTCATACGTCGGGACAAACACGGCGGCAACCGCACTACGTCTCGATGCTGCACCACAATCCCATGGTGCCGATATGGATGGATGGCGCCGTGGAGAAGGCCGTCGCGCACGATCCTTCAGAGCGATATGCCGCCATCTCCGAGTTTATCTACGATCTGAAGCATCCGAACCCGAAGTTTGTATTGCGTGTTCCACAACCATTGCTGGAACGCAATCCCGTGGTTTTCTGGCGCGGCGTCAGCATCGGCCTGCTGCTGCTTTGCGTCTGTTTGCTCTACTTGCTATCGCGATAGTCCGGATTACTCCGACGCGCTGAGCGTCTCCACGCCCAATTGGTTCAGCAGGAAGGCGAATTGCTCGGCCGTTTCGCGGTAGCGCTGAAATCGGCCCGACTGGCCGCCGTGCCCGGCTTCCATCTGCACACGATAGACCAACAGGTTGTTATCGGTCTTGCGCGCGCGCAGGCGCGCAACGTACTTGCTCGGCTCCCAGTACTGAACCTGCGAGTCCCACAGGCCCGTGCTGACGAACATGGCAGGATAGTCTTTCGCCTCGAGTTGATCGTACGGCGAGTACGAGAGGATGTAATCGTAGTAGGCCTCGTCCTCCGGGTTGCCCCACTCGTCGTATTCATTGGTCGTCAGCGGAATGCTCGCGTCCAGCATCGTCGTGACGACATCCACGAAGGGTACGAGCGACACGATTACGCGGTATTTTTCAGGCGCCATGTTGGCCACGGCCCCCACGAGCAGACCGCCGGCGCTGCCGCCCATCGCCGCCACTCGATCACGCGCCGCGTAGCCCTGATCAACCAGGAAGTCCGTCACGTCGATGAAGTCCGTAAACGTGTTGACCTTGTTCAGCAGCTTGCCGTCCTCGTACCAGGACCGGCCCATTTCCTGACCGCCGCGAACGTGCGCCAGCGCGTAGACCATGCCGCGGTCGACGAGGCTCAGGACATTGCTGCTGAATCGCGGGTCGGTGCTGGAACCGTAGGAACCGTAACCGTACTGCAGGAGCCCGGCCGTGCCGTCCCGTTCGAAGCCATTGCGGTAGAGCACGCTGACCGGAATTCGGGCGCCGTCGCGGGCCGTGGCCCAGAGTCTCTCGGTCACGTAGTCGTTCTTGTCGAAACCCCCGAGCACGGGCTGTTCCTTCAGGAGCGTGCGTTCGCCCGTCCGGACATTCAGTTCATAGGTGCTGGCCGGCGTGGTCATCGATGTGTAGGTATAGCGAAGCTGATCGGTGCCGGGCTCGGCATTGACCGACAGGGCCATGGTATAGGCCGTCTCATCGGCTTCGACGTAGCGGGTTTGGCCGTCTTGCTCGATGATACGAACGCGCGTGAGCCCGCCCGAACGCTCGCCCACTGCCATGAAGTCATCGAACAGCTCGAACCCTCCGATGAAGACGTCCGCATCGTGCCCGATGAGGTCGCGCCACTGGGAGCGGTCGCCCCAGACGTCATCGCCCACTTCCATCAACTTGAAATTTTCGGCATTCCAGTTGGTGCGGATCACCCAGCGCGAGTCGTGGTGGTCCGCCGAGTACTCGAAGTCGCGTTCGCGCGGCGCGAGTACGCGGAACTCACCCGGCGCGGCGGCCTCCGTGCAGCGCAACTCGTTCGATACGGTGCTGGCAAGACTGATGCAGATATATTTTTCCGAGCGCGTGGTACTCAGGCCCATATAGAAACTGTCGTCGAGTTCCTCGTAAACGACCGGATCGCTGCCGGGATCCCCACCGTCCGGGTCGCTGCCGGCCTCACCGCCCAGCGTGTGCGTCCTGACCCATCGCGTCAGGAGCGTTTCCGCATCGTTTACGACGTAGAACAGCGTCCTGTTGTCGGCGGCCCATGCGAGACTCGTCGAAACCCCGGGAATTTGAACCGACAGCGTTTCATCGCCCCCGAGGTCCCTGACTCTCAATGTGTATTGCCGGCGCCCGACCGTGTCTTCAACGTAGGCCAACAGGGTCTGGTCCGGGCTGACCCGCCAGTTGCCGACCTGGTAGAAGTCGTGCCCTTCGGCCAGTTGATTGACGTCGAGCATGATCTCTTCCGGCGCGTCCATGTTGTCTCTGCGGCGCGCGTAGATCGGGTACTCCTGGCCCTCTTCGAATCGCGTGTAGTACCAGTAATCCTTGTACTTGTACGGTACGGAGCTGTCGTCCTGCTTGATTCGCCCGACCAGTTCCTCGTACAGGGCGGCTTGGGAATCGGCCAGCGGCGCCATTATCGCGTCGGCGTAGCCGTTCTCCGCTTCGAGGTACGCGAGCATGTCGGGGTCGGCGCGTTCATCGTCGCGCAGCCAATAGTATTCGTCCTGGCGCGTCGCCCCGTGAGGCGCCGTCACGTCATGCGGACGCTCCTCCGCGACGGGCGGCGTGACCAGCGCGGAGTCGGCATCGAGCGGCAGCGCGGCCACGGGCGTAGGGTTGGTGTTTTCGATCGGTGCATCTCCTGTTGGCCCGTCACGCTCCCCGCAAGCGGCGAGCAGAAGGATTGTCAATGCTGATGCAACGCCGCGGCGTGCGTTGCTGCCTGCGATATGTGTCGCGGTTGTCTGCTGCATGACCGCCTAGTCTATCCCACGCGCAGGCTCCGGTCGGCGCGACGATTCTGCCTGCCTCGGGAACCGGCGCCGCCGCGGCCCTTGGCGCCGCGCCTCCGCCTGGCGGTGCCTGCGGAGGAGTGCTTGCGATGAGCCGGGCGTGGCGACGACGAGCGCCCACCCTGCCGGACCGGCTCAGCCTCGATTCGCGGATCGACCTCGAAACCCGGGATGATCTCTTTTTCGATCTTGCACTTGAGCAAGCCTTCGATCCCGCGCAACAACTTCAACTCGTCGACGCAAACGAGTGACACGGCGTGGCCTTCCAGGCCCGCGCGGGCGGTACGCCCGATTCGGTGCACGTAGTCTTCGGGCACGTGCGGCAACTCGAAGTTGACGACATGCGGCAGTCGCTCGATATCGAGGCCGCGTGCGGCCACGTCGGTAGCGACCAGCACACGGAACTCGCCTTTCTTGAAGCCCGCGAGTGCCCTGGTCCGTGCACCCTGCGACTTGTTGCCGTGAATGGCTGTGGCCTCAAGCCCGTCTTTCGACAACTGCTTGGCAAGCCGGTTGGCGCCATGCTTGGTTCGCATGAACACCAGGACCTGCTGCCAGTTCCCGGAATCGATCCGGTGCGAGAGCAGTTCGCGCTTGCGGTGCCTGTCGACCGGGTAGACGACCTGTTTCACGCGCTCCGCCGTGGTGTTGCGCGGCGAAACCTGAATCTCGATGGGCGAGTTCAGGAGATTGCCGGCGAGTTGGCGAATTTCCTTTGAGAATGTCGCCGAGAACAACAGGTTCTGGCGCTGTTTCGGCAGGGCGTTCAGGATCTTGCGGATGTCGCGGATGAAGCCCATGTCGAGCATTCGATCCCCTTCGTCCAGGACGAGTATTCGAACGCCGGACAGGTCCACTGTTCCCTGCTGGACGTGGTCGAGCAGGCGGCCGGGGGTCGCGACGACGATGTCCACGCCCCGCTGCAGGGTGGTTATCTGCGGCCGGATGCTGACGCCGCCAAAGATGATCGCGCTCCTGGAGGCCATGTGGCGGCCGTAGTCCTGCGCACTCTGACCGATTTGCGCCGCCAGTTCGCGGGTGGGAGTGAGAATAAGCGCACGCGGCCGCCGTCGTCGCTTGTCGAACGGCAAGTCGCTGAGTCGTTGCAGCAGCGGCAGCATGAAGCCGGCGGTCTTGCCCGTGCCGGTCTGTGCGCAGGCGAGAACATCCTCGCCCTTGAGAACAAGCGGAATGGCTTGCTGCTGAATTGGGGTTGCCTCCTTGTAACCGAGTTCGTCGATCGCACGAAGCAGTCTGGCCGAAAGGCCGAGTTCATTGAATAACATGTTGTGAATATCTCCGGGGGTGCCCGACCGGATCAGTCAATATGGATGGGCATGCAGGCGCCGCTTCCGATACCGATTGAAGGGGTTTCGGTCCGGGCTGATGGATTCGGGTGGCTCCGGCAGGGATAAGAGTTGCTGCTGCGGAGGGGATGGCGCAGACCGATGTGCGCCAAGCGGGGCGCACTATAACAGAGGAAGCGCCGCTGACCGTAGTGTTATTGTACTTTCCGGTATTGGCCGTCAAGTCGATGATCTGGAATTCGGACCTTGAAGGACCGTTTCCGGGCAGCGGTTGCCGGACACTCATTTCCGGGCTGCTGCTGGCAGGCGGCGCAATGACGATCGTGAAGAACGGCCAGCAAGTCACAAGGGAGGACAACACATGATCGATCATCAACTATCCCGGAGGGAATTCGTCGCGCTCGCGGGCGCCGGACTGGTCGCCGCATCGGGAGTCGCGCCGGCCCAGTCACCGCAGCGGGTATTCGCCTATGTCGGCTCGTGGACGCAGGGTCCGTTCGGCGTCGGCGGGGGCGGCGGGATCAGCGTCTTCTCGGTCAACCTGGACGATGGATCGCTCGAACCGGTCAGCCGGACCGGGCCGGAATACGACAACATGAATGCAGGGTATCTCTGCTTCTCTCCGGACGGCCGAACCCTGTACGCGACCAACGAAATCGCCAACCTGAACGGTGAGCTTGGCGCGGGCGGCGGTATCCTGTCGTTTTCCATCGAGCCGGATGACGGTTCGATCACGCACATGAACACGCAGCCGTCCATGGGCGTCAATCCAGCCTACGTCACCATCGATGCGACGGGCTCGCACGTTCTGACGTCCAACCACGGTTCCTATAACATGGCGGTTACCGTCGTCGAGCGCGACGGCGTTGCGGAGATTCAGAGGGTCTTCGACGACGGCACCGTGTCCATTTACCCGGTGCGCCCGGACGGGACCCTGGCGCCCGCCTCCGATGTGGCCGTTCTGGAGCGGATCGGCGGTGTCGACCCGCTTTCGCAGCTCAATCCCCACGCGCATTCGGTCAACTTCGACCCGGGCAACCGGTTCGTGCTCGTCTGCGACAAGGGTGCGGACCGGGTTTACGTATTCGAAGTGGACCTGTCGTCAGGCACGTTGTCGGAGCCGGCATTTGTCTCGTCAGCGCCGGGGTCGGCGCCGCGGCATTCCGTGTTTCATCCGCGACTGCCGTACGCTTTCGTCATTCTCGAGCGTATCCCGGGCGTGATGTCGCTGAATTTCGACGCGGATACCGGCGAGATCAGCGAAATTCACACAGTTTCAACGCTGCCGGACGATTTCGAGGGACGGAACACCTGCGCCGACATTCGCGTTCACCCCAACGGCAGGTTCGTCTACGGCAGCAACCGCGGGCACGACAGCATCGCGATCTTCGCCCTGGACGAGTCCACCGGAAGGTTGAGCTTGACCGGCCTCGTCCCGACCGAAGGCGCGACACCGCGCAACTTCAACTTCGATCCTTCCGGGCGCTACGTATTCGTTTGCAACCAGGGTTCGGACAGCGTCGTGACGTTCGAAGCCGACCCCGATGACGGGACGCTGACGCCGGTCGGCAATGTTGCGGACGTACTGAAACCGGCCTGCATCAAGTTTCTGGCGGTGTAGACGGCAGGCGCGGGCCTCGATCTCCCCGGTCTCGACCGTGCCGATCAGGCGTGGAGCGACGCAAGGTGCTGATTTGGCGCGGGCAGGTTACAGGCGCCGATCGCTCCGTTCGATATATTGCTCCATCTTGCCGTCCTCGTAGAGCTGCCGGAAGAACGAGTCCGGGTCGCAACTCACAAGGGTGAATTCGGCTTGCGGGTCGCGCCTCCATACCCTGCGCCTCATGGGCGGCTTGCGGTAATTTTCAGGATCGTGAAGCACCAGCACACCTGACAGGGTCATGCCGTCCTCGCTGAGCGTGTACCTTTCCTCGAAGTGAGCGTTCTCGGAAATGGGCTCACCGCGGTATCCCCGGACCGTGGGCTGGAGATGCGTGGTCCTGACCACCAATGTACTGCCCTCCCAGGTCCCGATGGAATATCCCAGCGGTGTCGGGAACCGTGAATCCGGTGGCGTCCTGCCGTCGGTATAGATGCGGCGGGCTTCTCCCACCGAATACAGAAACGTGAAATGCGAATCGCCCTTCATGATTTCGATACTGGACGTGAATCGCCTGAAGAGGCCGGAGGAGACGCAACGCTGGGACGGCAGATCCAGTTCCGTATCGAATTCGTCGACCCAGGCCTGTGCGGCAGGCGTCAGGTCCATGGTATAGCGGGCAATCCCGCCACCCCCGGGCGCCGTCACCCAGATGCCGGAAAAATCGACCGGCCGGGGCGCCTGTTCCCCTGGAGGGGTGTCCACGATCCTCTCGGCCTTCCATGTGCCCGTTGGGTCGTCGCAACTCAGAGGAAAGCTGCGGCAGAACTGGCTGGGCTCATCCGGCCCGAAACGCCCTGACATGACGTCGCCATCCAGCTCGCCGGTCAGGGTACGCACGTAGCGCTCTCCGGCACCGGTCCGATCGTCAACGCCGAGTTCGACGCGATTACCCTCGACGCTGACGGTGACCGGGCCGCCTTCAACGTGACCGACGAAACCACCGCCGTCCTGCACAAGCTCCAGATGGCCCGTCATCGGCCCGCGGCCCTGGTCGATCGAAAGCATCCACTCGCCGGCAAAACCTTCCTGACCTGCAGCGGGAAAGGATTGAAACACCATAACGATCAAGCCGACCGTGCCCAGGGAAGCTGATTTTTTCATCGTGTCATCCCCCATCTGCGTGATTGTCCGCGCCCGGATGACTGATCAGCACGCGACCATCCGCCAATTCGACGGTGCGGATGAACATTTTCGGCGAACCGTCGCGCGTGAGGTCCCCCGTCATCGATATGTGATCACCCACCTGGATCGTTTCCAGCATCCACCCCGTTCGCACCAGCGTCACGGGATTGTGCCCATGCGCATTCCAGACAGTCTCC
>Ga0209021_1001538_pt1 | contig 22564 bp, 25 predicted proteins | sample PinacodermFT_FD_187299 | JGI IMG/M metagenome (GOLD analysis project Ga0209021, IMG submission 187299) | Host-associated microbial community of the marine sponge Aplysina aerophoba from Gulf of Piran - sponge pinacoderm, lysed by freeze-thaw... | ecosystem: Host-associated > Porifera > Sponge >... | reverse complement strand
CAATGGCGTAGGGTTATGGCGAGAGAGCTGGTGTATGCTTCTGGTGAACGGAGTGAAATGATTGAGGCTGACCAAAGGAATATCAGACCTGTGGGCGTCGATTAGAAGCTGAGAAAATTACGGTAACTGCGATAATACCTAATGGGCCATCCGGGACTGGATCTGACCCATACAGTAACATGTTCCGGTGAGGCAACAGGAGCGGTCAGAATAAATGTCGTTGACCAGCTAAGCGCAAATTGAGAGAAAATTCGCCATAATCGTTAAATGAAGTTCATAATGACATGTGTATTTTGGATACGAAAGAGCATATAATACTTATCTGACGGTAGTAATTTGCGCTCCGAGCGAAGCGGTGCCCGGCAAGGCTGTAGGAATGATGGGCGAAGCGGGGGTTGGCGTGTGGCGGCCGAAATGCTCACCAGAGCGAGGATCGAATCATATTCATCTGATTTTCAGCAACTAAATGGTATCGCACGAATATTGATCCCGAGCAGGCGACAGGCTTTGAGCCTCGCTCTACATTGTCTCTGCTCATCCAGCCATTCGGGAATGCACTTCATATTGTCACCAAATGGGGACTGTTCTGTTCGTATACCAACTAGGCGCGGCGGTTCTACCAACACTAGAAGGCGTCCTGGTTCCGTGGGTCGAGGACTATATTAGGTCCGCCTGACTTTGGTTCGACACGTGAGGTTCTCGCCCTTGAAAGGCCTACTGCCTCCCTTCGGTCAGATATTAAAGGGTGCGAGATTCAAGTACAAACCCGAATTTCGCGCCCACGCACACCGGCCGGTCATCTTGTGCGTCGATTCGGATGTCTGTCGGTCACACTTCTCGAAGGTGGAACGGAGAACGATTAGCATTGACGCGTCCACTCATCGGAAGAAGAATATGAACACTCAAATTGCAGTGAACCTGTTTCTGGAGAGCCGTCGCTCCAAGCGGTTCTCCAGCGTTACGATGGACACATACGGCTGGGCACTCGCCAAGATGGCCGAGATGTATCCTGCGGAATTGCCGGACAAGGCGTCTGACATTCAGCGGCTTTTCATCGTTAACGCCGAATTGTCGGCTTCCTCGCTGCGAAATATATGGGAGATGTTGCGCATTTTCTGGTCTTGGGCGGAGAACGGGGGCATCTGCCCCAATGTCATGGAGGGTGTTCCCGCCCCGGTGATGGGGCAGGCTGCCCCGCATACTCCGGCGTGTGGGGTATACGCAGGCTACTGGGTTACGTGGAGGTGGAGCGCGACTACGCGATACTGGCGACGCTTCTGGACACCGGCAAGCGAATCGGCAAACTCGCGTCCATGACTCGTGAAAGCGTCAGCGCGGAAGGAGTCCTAGTGTCCGGCAAGAACGGTGAAAAGGAAGGTACTTATGTCGCAGAGCGCGTCTGAGGCAGCAGGCAGCCAACAAGACGAACCAGAACCGCGGACCGGCAGCCGGGGCTACCTTACTGAGGGGGGTCTGCCACCGATAATCAGGCGCAGCATGCGAAAAGCGGGCACTGAGCCGCCGAAGATAGGGCGGGAGACTTCGCAGTCCACAATGGGCACACAATACGTCCTGAAAGGCGTGGATGTATTCTCGCAACAGCGAATAATGGGGCAAAGGCGGCAGGCGCCCTCGACGGTCATCACGGAAATATCCGCAGTGCTTGTGGCGCTGCAGCACGGGAAGTTCTCGCCGGCTACACTTTAAGAGAGGGCGCTTAAAGGTAAAAAAGGGGCGCTGCACCGATCGTAGCGGAAGCATCGCCCACCGACGGCAGAAATGAGCGCAGATATTCCTATCGGAAATGCAGAAGTTTCAAATCCGGCGTTTGGGTAGAAGTTAAAGCAGTCCCGCGTGGCTAGGCTAGACCCTACTGGGAACTGGTAGGCAACCGTTATGCTCGAATCGTATGCGTTATGCAAGGTGCTGCCGCATGCGTCGTTTAGAAACCCTATAGGATGAAGTAACCTCGGGGACTAAGGCTCTGTGCAGGCCGACTGGCGAACAAAGAAAAGGGGCAAGCCGTAGCAAGCCCCCTAATTTGTTGCACAAGCTTCTTGCACTTGTTAACGGTTGGTTCATCCACAAAAGCGGACTCCCCAAAGTTCCCCGTTCTCCATTCGGTTACAGCCAACACGAACAATTGACCTCATGCACTCCAGAAACATATCACTTCTGCAGTACTAATGCAAGTCCGATTTCAAAAGGATGCATGCGCGGAAACTAGTTTGCCTACCAAGTTATCCTAGCGAAATCAGCACATAGCATAACAGGAGCCTGTAATGAGCAGCAGCGTTGTCAACTACCGACTGGGACTGGACATGGGCACGAATTCCATAGGCTGGGCTGCAATCAAGCTCGACGAACAAGGAAAGCCCTGCGGTATTCTTGACCTCGGTGTCCGAATATTTCCAGACGGGCGCAGCAACCCGAAGGATAGCACTTCAGCCTCGAATGCAGTGCAGCGCAGACTTGCGCGTGGCGGTCGTCGTGTCCGCGACCGTTATCTCATGCGCCGCTCTAAGCTCCTCAATGCCCTTGTCCAATATGGCTTGATGCCTAGCGATCCCGAAGGGCGCAAGCGCATCACCGCCGATGAGAAACTTGACCCATATGAACTCAGGGCGCGTGCGTTAGACCGTCCGCTCAACCCCTTCGAACTCGGACGTGCCATCTTTCATTTGAACCAGCGCCGCGGCTTCAAGTCTAATCGCAACGCCAGCGGTGATAACGACAACGAAGCCAAGCAGACTCGCGATGCCATAAGTGAATTGCATCGCCGCATTGAAGAAAGCAGATCAAGGACGTTAGGAGAGTATCTCCACCGAAGGCGCAAGAAACGCAAGCCGGTGCGGGCTCGTCCTGACTTGGGGCTATATCCGGACCGCGCCCTGTATGAGCAGGAGTTCGATGCTATCCGTGCTGTGCAGCAACTTCACCATGCCATGAATGATGTGCAGTGGGAGAACTTGCGCGAAACCATCTTCTGCCAGCGCCCCTTGAAACCCGTCAAGCCAGGATGGTGTACTTTTGAGGAAGGAGAGCATCGGGCGGCGCGCGCCTTGCCGCTATTCCAAGAGTTCCGCATGCTTCAGGAACTCGCCAATCTCACTCTACATGTCGGCGCGGAATCTGAACGTCGCTTGAGTGATAAACAGAGAGCTTGCACCTTGGAACGGCTTCAGGCAGGTGATGACCTCAATCTCGATGCTGATAAACATAAGAGAATAAAGAATACTCTCGGATTTCCGTCCGACACCAACTTCAACCTCGTCGCCGGCATCCGTACAATCTTGAAGGGAGACGAAACTACGGCCAAGCTCAGGAAACCGGAAATGTTCGACAGAAAATGGCTTGTCCTTTCGCTCGAAGAGCGCAACGACATAGTGAAGTTCCTGATTAAAACTGACGACCCTGAAGTCGTCCGCGAGAAAGCCGTCGTAGAATGGGGTTTGACCGAAGAACAAGCGGTCGCCGTGTCTAATGTGTCGCTCACGAGTGGATACGGAAACCTGAGCGAAAAGGCTATTCGCAAGATCCTACCTCACCTAGAAATAGGGAAGGGATACTCCGAGGCCGTACAAGCCGCCGGTTATGACCATCACTCCGACTTTCGCAGCGAAGAGGCTCACGATAATCTCCCTTACTATGGCGAGATTCTCCCTCGAGCCGTAGTAGGCGCGAACCCAGATAAAGACCCGAAAAGCGACGGCGAAGCGGCACACTACGGGCGCATCGCCAACCCCACCGTTCATATAGGCTTGAACCAGCTGCGTCGCGTGGTCAACGCTCTCATCAAAACCTATGGCAAGCCTGAAGACATTGTCGTGGAATTGGCGCGAGACCTTAAGACGAACCGCGAGCAGAAACGGCGGGATGACCAGCGTCGAAGAGAAGGCGTAGACCGCAATGAGCGCCTCACCGAGATGCTAAAATCCGCCGAACAATCCGTATCAGGGGAAATCCTTCGCAAACTCCGCCTATGGGACGAGCAAAAGAAAGGCTCGCTCCACATCTGCCCATATACTGGCAGGAACATATCTTTTGAGATGGCAGTTTCCGCACAAACTGAGATTGACCATATTCTGCCGTTCTCACGCACCCTTGATGACTCAATGGCAAATAAGGTCGTGTGCATCGCCGCAGCAAACCGAGCGAAGGGCAACAGGACGCCTTACAGAGCATTCGGAGACAACCCGCCCGGGTACGACTATGAGCGGATAAAGGAGAATGTCGCCAACTTCCCCCATAACAAACGATGGCGCTTCCAGCCGGACGCGATGAATCGCTTCGAGGGCGAGAACGACTTCCTTGGCCGCCAGCTCAGCGAAACTCGCTACCTGTCCAGGACGGCGCGAACCTATGTGGCGTACCTCTACGACCAAAGAGGTGAGGGCAAGCAGCGTGTTAGAGTAATTCCCGGGCACATGACCGCTTTGCTCAGACGCGGCTGGGGGTTGGAAGGCATGCTTAGCGACAATCCGGACGGCGAACCAGTCCGAAAGCAGCGCGACGACCATCGCCATCATGCCATAGACGCCTTCGTAGTCGCCAATACCACGCAAGGACTGTTTCAAGAATTTTCCCGCGCCGCTGGTTCCTCATATCAGAACGCTGAGGAAAGACTTGCTAGTTTGATACCACCTCCATGGAACGGATTCGACATAAACGAACTGAAGCAACTCCTCGACAATATCGTCGTATCATACAGGCCCGACCACGGTACACGCGGCGCAGAGGCTCGGGGCGCAACCACCGGACAACTGCACAACGATACCGCCTATGGCATCGTCGAACTGGTTGAAGATGGGCAATCCGCGATAGTGGTTCGCAAGCCTCTTTCGTCAATCAGCCGGAAAGCGTTAAACGATGTCCGAGACACTCATCTAAGAGCCGCGCTCATAAATCTCTGGGACGAGGTTGGCGGTAACAAGGCGCGATTTGCCGAAAGAGCTTGGTCAGAAGGCGTTGAGGTGAATGGACGCCGGCAAAAAGTGCGAAGTGTTCGCGTGAAAGGAAACCTCCGAATTATTCCGATTAGGGACAGAGTTGGGAATGCGTATAAAGGCTATCTGCCCGGCGGCAATGAATTCGCGGATGTGTGGCAGATGCGAGACGGAAGTTGGACGCTGGTAGTCGTGCCGACTTTCGATGCGAATCAGCCTGATTTTGATATAGAAAAGTTCCGCCCCACTACGTCTAGAGGCCAGTACAAAGGGAAGCCCGACCCGGCGGCAAAGCGACTGATGCGGCTTCAAATAGACGACATGGGAGCGTTAGGCGAAGGCACGGAACGCCGAATCGTGCGGGTCAGGAAGATCACAAACAATGCTCGGCAAGGTGGGCTGGTAGTGTTGGATGACCATAATGAGGCCAATGTCCCCGAGCGCGTAACACGGGATGCTCGCATTAGAAAGGATTCTGGCATAGACATCGGCATGAAAGAGGAAGTGTACCCTGCTTCAAAACTCCGCAGGTTTGGCTTCCGCAAGATACATGTGGACGAAATCGGGCGCGTCCGCGACCCAGGACCCAAGTCATCGTGATAGGCAGAGTAATAGAAATTGCGAATGATGGGCGGCATCTGGCGCGCTCGCGTGGCTTTATGACGGTATCGAGCGACGGTAATGAGTTAGGGCGCGTGCCGCTGGACGACATCGCCGTCCTTCTTTGCAGCGCGCGCGGGCTTACCTACTCCAACGGATTGATTACCGAACTTTCCAAGCGCGGCGTCGCCGTAGTCCTATGCGGTTCCCACTACTTGCCGGTCGCATGGATATGGCCCATTGAAGGCAATCATCGTCAGACGCTGCGTATGCGTTGCCAACTAGAGGCGTCAAAGCCCCTGTGCAAAAGGCTGTGGCAGGCCATAGTCAAAGAGAAAGTCAAGCAGCAGAGCATTACGCTGGAAATGCTCAAGATACCGAGTGGCAGCCTAAAATCCCTCGGCCGTCAAGTTCGGTCGGGAGACCCAAGCAACGTCGAAGGGCGTGCGGCGCGACTGTATTGGCAGCTCATATTTGGCGGCGACTTCAAGCGAGAGCGCTTCGGACCCATGCCCAACCCGCTGCTCAACTACGGTTACACCGTGCTCAGGGCAGAGGTCGCAAGAGCAATCGTGTCCTGCGGATTGCATCCGTCTATCGGCATCCATCACCACAATCGCGGCAACCCCATGTGCCTCGCGGACGACCTCATTGAGCCCTTCCGTCCGCTAGTGGACTACACTGTTGCCAAACTGCTGCAACTGGGAACTCAGGAAGTGGATAACGAAGCCAAGAGCACGTTGGTTGGAGTGCTTGCGATTGACATGAACACGGATAGAGGAGTTTCACCTGTACAATTGTGCATCGAACGCGCCGCTCAGTCGCTTGCTCAATCTTTCGAGGACAAAAAGCCTTCTCTCGTCTTCCCTTCAATCCCAGTGGTGGAATCCTGAGGACGCACGATGTTGAGCGGCTACAAGCTAATGTGGATGTTAGTGCTCTTTGACCTTCCAGTCGTCACCAAGACGGAGCGCAAGAACGCCAACAAGTTCCGCAAGTTCTTGCAGGACCAGGGATTCGACATGTGCCAGTTCTCAGTTTACATGCGCTTCTGCGCCGGGAAGGAACAGACGCAAGTCTATACACGGCGAGTACAATCCGCGCTCCCGCCGTCCGGCAATGTGCAGATTATATACATAACTGACAAACAGTATGAGAATATAGTCAGTTTCAGTGGCCCTAGGCGAAATTCTCCAAACAGAAATCCGGAGCAGTTCACGCTATTCTGACAACCAAATCTCGCGTTTTTCCTATTTTGCCTCCCAAATGCGCCTGATAACCACCTACTGGAGCGGCTGGGCAGAGTGTAGCCGAATGGAGAACGGGGAACAACCGCAACACGCCTAAGTGGTCCGCCGTGCCCGTCAATAGTGTAGCCGAATGGAGAACGGGGAACAACCGCAACGGCATCGGCAACCACCTCGTCTTCGCCCCGAGTGTAGCCGAATGGAGAACGGGGAACAACCGCAACCAAGACGCTGGGGGCCGTGCCAGGCTACGCAGTGTAGCCGAATGGAGAACGGGGAACAACCGCAACTTGTTAATGGCCTGGCCGTCCGCAATCCAAGTGTAGCCGAATGGAGAACGGGGAACAACCGCAACACAGGGGGGGCTTGGTGCGTCGCGTCTGCGAGTGTAGCCGAATGGAGAACGGGGAACAACCGCAACATGATGCAGCCAGACGGGCAGTGCAGATACAGTGTAGCCGAATGGAGAACGGGGAACAACCGCAACACTGATGACTGCAACGCGCGATCCGTGCGAGTGTAGCCGAATGGAGAACGGGGAACAACCGCAACTGTACGAACAGATGGGAGTGCAGCCCGGCAAGTGTAGCCGAATGGAGAACGGGGAACAACCGCAACTGTACGAACAGATGGGAGTGCAGCCCGGCAAGTGTAGCCGAATGGAGAACGGGGAATAACCGCAACTCCACGCTGCCGGGCGTCTCGACCGTGACAGTGTAGCCGAATGGAGAACGGGGAACAACCGCAACCGTATTCAGGCCGAGCAGTCCCTCCGCCGCGAGTGTAGCCGAATGGAGAACGGGGAACAACCGCAACACCTGCTGGTTCGCCCCACGACAGAGCCAGAGTGTAGCCGAATGGAGAACGGGGAACAACCGCAACTACCAGGCGGCCGTCATCCGGCTGAGGCGAAGTGTAGCCGAATGGAGAACGGGGATCAACCGCAACTTATTTAGTTGACGGGTGGCGCCGCCGAAGTGTAGCCGAATGGAGAACGGGGAACAACCGCCATTCGCTGAGAATGCTCATAACTCCTCCCAGACCCCTACTCAACTTGGCTGCGAGCATAGGGCGTTCTTGGCGTTGGCGGCTGTAGGTCGTTAGTCATGCAGTCCTTTGAACCTCCGCACATGCTGTGCCTTCCACTCCAAGAGAGGTTGGACCTGGATTCGTCGGTGCAGTTCGATATCGTCGGTCAAGACCGTTGCGTCGACTTCTCCTTTATCAAGCAGGAGGTTGAGAATATCTCGTTCGGCGTCGTTGAAAGGCAGCAACGCCGCCAGCACGTTCCGGCACTCGTCCACCAAGTAATTCCCATATTTGATCGCGTCTGCACCAGTCACCTGCCCGATTTGGAGTGCCGGGAGGAGTTGATTGTACAATTCCGCTTCGTCCAACACTACGTCCGTCGCTGAGACGGTACGCCAATCTTTCCGGTCAATCGCACCATATACAGCAAAGACAGTTCTGAGTCGCTGTATGTCCAGTCCGTCGATGGAAAATACCAAACTGCCGTCAAACAAGTCCCTGGCTTTGCGGCGGACCAGCAGCGCAGCCAATTTTTTGCGCCGACAGTTCATGAATATCCACTACGGGTATCGCTTTCGCCTGCCACCCTGCCAAGAATGCGAGTCCATTCGGGTTATGGGCCACAGTGGTACCCGAAGCATATAGTTCAGATCCACGTCGATTCCACTCCTCTGCCCGGAGGACGTTGCGTACCGCAGATGCCACTTACCTCCCGCATGCTCTCTTGGGGCTTCCCCCACCTCAAAGTCCTCCCGTCCAAATTTGGCCCGCATCGATTCCTCAATTTGCGGACGCTCCTCAAGCATGCCGTCCCTGGACTCGGACCCCACGTAATTCAGGTCGATATTCGCCGACAGTCTTGGCACGTCGAACAGGAACAGGTTTAATGCCGTTCCGCCTTTGAGGACGAGCTTTCCGCGCAGAAAGGGGTGGCTGTCGAGGTTTCCCAGCAAGGCCAGAGGATGAGCGACCCTCTCCAGCACATCTGGGCGGAATCCTGTCGACTCCGCTTCGGCTTCCAGCTTTTCCAGGGATATTTTCATATCACCTCCGACCAAGATCGCTCGGCTACTTCCACCGGTACTATCAGGTTCCAGTCGGACATAAGGATGCCTGACACTCGCCGGTTCCGGTCCAGATAATGAGGTCGCTTCGGACGCCTTTCACGAAGCGCCTGGATATAGCGCTCGTCAACCATCAGTTCTCCGCGGTGCTGCTCAAGGAAGACCCCCACTTTCGAGGCCGTTGTAGCATTGTCCAGCAGCAGCGTGTACTCTACGACTCGATCCAGGTCGAAGAACTCCACCGACTCCAGTGAGCGCCATACTTCTTCCCATCCTCCCGAGAAGTGCGGGCGGTCCAGGACATCCACCAGAGTGCGCTCAAGGCTGGCGACCTTGATAGACATCCCGGCTCTCTCACGAGTCAGCACGTCGAAATGTTCCTTTCCGGCGCGGAGAAGCGCCTCTGGGAATTTGGTTCCGCGGAATACGTGGGAACGAAACGCCAGTGTCTTCAACGGCCGCGACGACATGTAGCTGACATGTTGCCAGACCGAGTAGGCTCGACCGTGGAACTCTAAGGCCGTATGGTGAGACAGGACGGCATCTCCAGTCAGCTTGGCGGCAACCAGGTAAGGGTCCACCGGGTAAGTGTCGCAAGTTTCTCCTGGTGGGATGACTGCGAACAACCCACGGCGCACTCGGACGAGGCGTTCCGCCTTCGTGTGGTAGCTCACGAGGGATTCTTGCGTCCGCGTTCCCACCTCACCCTTTGAAGACAGATGTGCAGCCAGCTCCCCGCCGGTAAACACCTGATGCCGTCGGAAGAAGGCTTCGTGTTTGGTAGCAGGCATGATTGATTAACTTACGAGTAATCCAAGATAACACTGTGGGTATCAGGAGTATATGTCATTATATCTGGCAGCTATTCTGACAAATACACGAGTTATACATATAGAAGCCACGTGATACAGGTGACATTGTCAACCAATGCGACGTAGATCACCCTCAGTCAGCGTTCAATTATCAGAAATAGTCCTCTATGTAACTTGACACCTAGTATTTTAGTTAATAAGGTAGATAATATATAAAGTTTCTAGTTGCTTAGTTAACCTTGGATGTTTTGTTCGATGTCAGGTGAATACTCATGATAGTTGCCGTTGCAGGAGAAAAAGGGGGCTGTGGCAAGACATCACTCGCCGTGCATCTCTCAGGCTGGCGCATGTGTGCCGGTAGAGACGTGATGCTCGTGGACGCCGACCGCCAAGGCAGCGCCAGCATGTGGGTGGATTCCAGGGTGGAACGGAAGTTGCCAGCTCCATCGACAGTCAGGCAATTCGACACGGGACTAAGACGTGCCGTCAGAGACCTCGCAAGACGCTACGAGGACGTAGTGGTGGACATAGGCTCCGGTGACGGCGCGGCGATAGAGGCGGTGATGCGAGTGGCTCACTTCGTTTTAGTCCCGGTGCAGCCGAACGGCATGGATGTCTGGACCATCGACCTCCTGGATGAAATGGCTTGCGATGCCCTGGACGTAAACCGTGAACTAACTGTCTGCTCCGTCATCAATCGTGCATCCACACACCATGCAAGCAAGGATTTGCTCGCAGCACAACGAGAACTACTAAGGTTTAGAGACGTCAAGCACTCAGAACTCGTGATAAGAGAGCGAACCTCCATAAGAAGAGCAGTGCCGTTCGGACTGCTTATTGACGAGTATAGACCGCTCGACCCGAAGGGCATCGGAGAGCTTCGTGCAGTCTTCGAGTATGTTTTCAGATAGTCTTCCAATCCGCTTGACGCACCCAACTCATAAGGAACGAAACGATGAATGAGATAAATATGAGGCCGCCTGGCGGCAGAGACCGCAGGCGAGATCGAAGGGCAAGCGGCTTCCCGGCGAGGAAAGGGCCCACACGGACTATCGATAGCGACGGAGATATATATCGAAAGCTCGGCGTCTCCGTCTCTGAGGAGTTGTTCGACCAAATTAGAGTCGCGGCCGCTCTGGAGAAGGTCTCCATAAGAGAATTCGTCCTACGCCCGCTGATACCCGAAGTTGAGCGAGTCTATCGTGAACATGGGCTGGACTAGTGCAACGACGTAGGCATCTTCTATGACCGCCGAATCCCTTTCCTCCATCCTACAGCGCATAATGTCACAACGTGAAGCTCGTTTACAGGCGGCAGGCGAACCCGCGCCTGACCCTCCTGCAGATGCTACCTCGGCAAGCTGCCCTGACTGCCATGGACACGGCCTGCTGGAGGCTGACCCCAACGATCGCCGCCCGGACAAATATCCCAAGTATGTCCCCTGCAAGTGCCAGCAGCCACACTTCGAGGCCGGGCTAATAGAGCGACTTCAACTTTACAGCAACCTCGGCCATCTGCGCCGCTTCACGTTTGGCACTCTCAGGGAGGACAATGTTGCGGGTGGAGAAGCAAACCTTGCGCTCTTCAGAGACGCTTGTCGCGCAGCTGCGGCTTTCGCGGAGAAGCCCGAAGGATGGCTCGTGCTAAATGGCCCGCCCGGCTCCGGCAAGACGCATCTAGCCGCGTCCATCGCAAATCACCTGATGGAAGGCCGCCAGATCGTGCTCTTCATGTCGGCGCCTGATTTACTTGACCAGCTCCGGTCCGGATACGCTCCGACAAGCGACATAGCCTACTCCGACATCTACGAGCGAGTCGCCGAAGCGCCGATTCTTATCCTTGACGCCCTCGGCACGCATCACGCCACACCATGGGCGCAGGAGAAGCTCCAGCAGCTAATCAGCCACCGGTTCAATGCAGAGCTACCCACAGTCTTTACAACGGCATCGAACCTGTCTGACCTCGATCCCCACATCCGAGTAAGGCTGGAGCATTCCGGGTTCTCTCGTGTGGTGCCGACTGCCGCTCCAAGTCCCACGCAGAACTCCGTAGGACCGTCCAGACTGCCGCATCCGCCGATGCTCGCGCGCATGACCTTCGAGAGCTTCAGAGGAGAAGGGAATAGAGCGGACAGTGAAGGGCGGGCCTCTCTTCAAGACGCTCTGAAGGCGGCTGAGACATTCGCCTCGAACCCTGAAGGTTGGCTCCTCCTGTACGGGCCTACGGGCGTTGGCAAGACACATCTCGCGGTCGCCATCACAGCACGGCTAATAGAGGCGGGACGCCAGCCATACTACGTCAGGACACAGCAGTTGATACGCCAACTAGGTAGCACGTTCGCCCGGGAAAGTTCCCTGAACTTCGACAGGTTGTTTGCAGCTGTTAGTGACGCTCCCTTACTCATCCTGGATGACCTCGGCGCCGAGTCGGATAGTGACTGGACAAGGGCGACACTACAGGACCTCATTACGCACCGGCACGACGCGCGTCTTCCCACAGTCGTTACCACGACGGTGCAGATGCCGCTGGAAACCGGCCCGATCGCCACGAGGATATGCGATCGCTCATTGACCACTATCGTCCGCATCAGCGCGCCCAACTATCGCATGAAGCGCTAGACCGCCCCGCTTAGGGCAGCCTATTCATCGCGCCGTCACCCGGGCAGTCGTCGCTCTTTCTTCCGTCAGGACAGACCGTATCGCGCCACTCGGCGTCGCGCGTACCCGAAACCCTGTCGAACTCCGCGCCCGTGAGGTCTGTCCTGACGAACTTCGCGTTCCGCACCTCCGAGCCGTTGAGAAAAGTGTCTTCAAGCCTTGCGTCGGTAAAGTCCGCGTTGCGCAGGTCGGCGTTGCGAATCCTTGCATCCTCCAGTCGCGCCCTGACGAACACCGCCCGCTGCAGTTCGGCGCCGTCGAACAGTACGTCCAGCAGGACAACATCCGTGAATTCCGCTCGAACCAGCCTGGCCTGGGTGAAGTCGATGCTTCTGAGCGTCAAGCCGGTATAGATCGTCTCCCGCAGGTTCGCCTGGCTGAAGTCGGTCGTCTTGTCAAAGACGACTCGCGTCATGTTGGCTTCCTCCAGATTGGCCTCACCCAAGTTGGCTCCGGTGAAGTCCGTGTCGGTGAGGTTGGCGTCCTCGAAGTTCACGCGCCGGAGGGAAGCTCCGTTGAAGTTGACCCGATATAGAGTGGCCGAGACGAAGGAAGCTCCATCGAGGACCGCGCCTTCGCCAAACGTGCTGCGGGACAGGTCCGTACCGTAGAAGCTGACATCCAGCAGCAGCGCTTCAGCCGGCCAGGTCGTGTTGTGCATGATCGCTCTGTCGAACGAGACTACCCGCGACAGGTCGGTTCTGCTCAGGTCCACGTTTGACAGGTTCACCTGGTCCAGGATAGCGCCCGACAGAGACACATCCTTGAGAATTGCGTCCTTCAGGTTCGCCTTTCTGAGATCGGCGTTCGCCAGGTTCGCGCCGGTCAGGTCAAGCCTTCGCAGGTCCCGCCCGGAGAAGTCACAGCCGACCAGCAGAGCGCCCGGCGCGGGCGTGCAAGGTGGTGGCGTCTTCGTGGGTGTCGGCGTGATGGTAGGCGTGTACGTAGCAGCAGCGGTTCCCGTCGCGGTTGCAGTGCCCGTCGCCGTGGGCAGGGGCGTCGATGTAGACGTCTCAGTGGGCGTCGGCGTCGCCGTCCCGGTAGGTGTAGGAGTTCTAGTCGCAGTTGCGGTGTTGGAGGCAGTTGGCGTAAATGTCGGGGTCGCCGTTGCCGTAGGAGTCACAGTCGGTGTATCGGTGGGCGTGGGAGTGACGGTTGGAGTGTTGGTTCTCGTCGCCCAGATTATCCCGTATGGCGTCGCCGTCGGCCGAGGCGTGGTCGTATGCTCAGGTGTGGGAGTTCGAGTCGGGCTTTCCGTCGAAACCATCGATGCGACCTCATCGCCTCCCACACTTTGGGCCTCTGCCCCATTACTGCCATCTGCATGTTCCGCGGTCACGGTATCGCCGCTCGCGGAAACATCGCCATCAGACTCGCTGATAGTCTGACAGCCCAAAGATGCCGCGAAGACCAGCGCAGCGAGCAGCATCCCGCAGAGCAGTCCGGGCTGCGCTCGTCGCCTACGGCCAAATGTCATTCCTTGTTCTCCTCCACGACCCTGGCCTGACAGAAGCTGAAGGCCATGCCGATAAAGGCCTCGAAGCTGTTGTGCTGCCCCGCTTCCAGAGCCTCCCACATCCTGCGCTCCGACTCCTCTATTTCCCGGTTGAACACCTCTTCGGGGAGATTGGGGTTCAGGTAAGTTCGCGCGGTGCAATCCGCCATCCAGCGCACAATCTCAAGTTCGTTCTCGCTCGCGTCTTTCTTTGCAAGCGTGTACTGAGGCCCGGCGGCCTCCCCGCTCGCAAGCGAGCCGCCTCCGGAGCGTTCCTTCTGAGCTTGAGCCACGATGTAGTCCTGGAAAGACTTCATCTGGGCTTCAAGCGCAGCGATGCGCTCGCTGTCCAACTTCCCATCAGTTGACGCGCCCTCATCGTCACCGCCGCAGCTCACTGCCGTCGCAATAGCCACAGTCAGGAGGGTGAACGCGAGAAAGCGGCTAGTCACCCGTATCAGCTGCAACTTCGCCATACATTTCCTCCGGCCGCCGAAGCGGCTGCGTCAGTTTCTCCGACTGATTCCAAATCAACTCCGGGTTAAGCCCCAGACTCCTGAGTTCGGACAGCAGCAGCCCGAAGCTGTCAGGCAGACCCGGTTTCAGGACCGTACCCCCGCTCAGGCCGTTGCCGTCGTCGACCATAATCGCCCTGGTCAGCGCCTCCCGCCCCTCCACGTCGTCCGCCTTGACCGTCATCATTTCCTGGAGGACATAAGCCGCGCTGTGCGCCTCAAGCCCCCAGACCTCCATTTCACCCAGACGCTGCCCGCCACCAGCCGACTTGCCGCCGAGAGGCTGCTGGGTGATCATCGAGTATGTGCCCGTCGAGCGCGCGTGCATCTTGTCCTCGACCATGTGTATGAGCTTGAGCATGTACTTGTAGCCAACCGTCACCGGCCTGTCGAAGAACTCGCCTGTCCTGCCGTCGCAAAGTGTCTGCTTGCCCGTTATCGGCGCGGCAAGATTCTCTTCGCGGTCGAGCCGCAGAGCTTCACGGCGCAGTTCCCCGTACCCTGTAAAGGGGGAGGGATCCAATCCCTCCTGTTTCATCCACAGCTCCAAGCACACGCGTTCCGCCTCGGTCCCTTCCTCGGCGCCATCTCCGAATAGAAGCTCGAAGTCGTACCCTTGATTCAGCGTCCACTTCCTGACCCGCTCCCAATCGACGCTGCATACATCATCGGCGGGCAGCCTCTCGGCAGGCAGACCGCCGGCGTGTTCCACGAGCCATGCCTGCGCGAGGCACTGCTCGATCTGCGCCCACGAGGCCGAGTCGAATACCGGAGTCCTGGCGCGAAAGCCAAGTCTGTGCGCCGCCCACCCCAGATGCACTTCCATCAGCTGGCCCAGGTTCATCCTCGACGGCACACCGAGGGGTGACAGGATCACATCCACCGGCGTTCCGTCCGGCAGGAACGGCATGTCCTCCTGCGGCACGACAATCGAGACGCAGCCCTTGTTGCCGTGGCGACCCGACATCTTGTCGCCGGGCTGCAGGTCGCGCGTCCCCGCAGCCTCGACCTCGACGCGCGTGTGACAGCCTGAAGGAAGCGACCTTGCGGCTTCACTGCCATCGTTTCGCCGGATTATCTTTACGCTCACCACGCGCCCCTGCTGACCCTTCGGAAGCACACGCGAGTTGTCCTGGTAGCGTATGTTGTCCGAAGTCTCTCCGAATAACTTGAACAGCAGCTTCTCCTCCGGGGTGCGTTCCCTGTCCTGATACTCCGCAGGTATGGGCTTCGGCGTCGCCTTCCCGATCAGAATCTGCCCTGGTCTGACGTAACTGCCGACAGGAGCTACCCCGTCCTCGTCCAGCAGGTTCCTGCGCCAGTCCGCGACATCCGGAACGTTCTGCGTGATGACTTCCGGACCTAGCGGGGTGTCCATCGCGTCCAGTCGGAACTTCTTCAGGAGGCGCGACCGGAACTTGCCTTCACGCGCCACGCGCTCGGAAACGATTATGGCGTCCTCGTAGTTGTAGCCGCCCCAGCTCATGTAGGCGACGAGGATACGCTGACCCAGTGCGAGCTCGCCCTCGCTGCTAGCGGGTCCGTCTGCGACGGGCTGCCCGGCCTCCACGCGCTGGAATCGGTTTACGATTGGCCGCTGGCCAATCCAGGTAAAGGCATTCGACCGGACCGCGCTCTGTAAGTCGTAGCGTTGCATTCCACCACCGTCGTCCGGCATCACCTCGATGCGGTCGGCGGAAACTGACATCACCGTGCCGTTGGTGACCGCTCTGACCTGGTTGCCGCTGTCGCGAGCCACATCGACTTCCATTCCGGTGGCGACAAGAGCTGTCTGTGGATGCAGCAGGGGCACGGCCTGCCTCTGCATGTTACAGCCCATCAGGGCGCGATTGGCGTCGTCGTGTTCCAGAAACGGGATGAGCGCCGTCGAAGCGCTCACCACCTGCCGGGGCCTCAGGTCGATGTAGTCCACGTCTTCGGGAGCGACATTCAGCCACTCATCCCCACGCCTGGCACTGACACTCTCCTCGCTGAACTGTCCCAGCCGGTCCAGTTCGGCGCTGCACTGCGCTATCGTTACTTCCTGCTCCTCAAAGGCGTTGAGGAATACAATTCCTTCTATGTCCTGCGACACATACGGCCGCACGGCAATGTTCTGAGCCGGACATTTGGCTAGTTGTCCCAGCAGCGTGCCGGAAGCGACCTGACCGGCCTCCGCCAGCAGCAGACCGTCAACTAATACATCTTGCGCCAGTTGGCGCCCAATCATTCCCTCGTCGTCGGTTGCGATCGTCTTTATCACACGGCGCACTGGCGTCGTCAGAAACCCGTGCTCATCGACCTGCGCCTCCGTGGTCAGCGTCGAAAGCAGTCCGATGTTCTGTCCCTCCGGCGTCTCGACAGGACAGATCTTGCCGTAGTGCGTGTGGTGTACGTCCCGCGGGTCCACACCTGCATTCTGCCGGTTCAGCCCGCCGGGTCCAAGAGAGGTTACGCGGCGCTTGTGCGTGAGTTCAGCAATCGGGTTCGTCTCATCCGTTACCTGGCACAGCTTCGAGCCGGTGAAGAACGCATCGAGTCGCTTCATCAGAGGGGTTGCGTTCAGCACCTCCGACGGCAGTTTCGGGCGACCGCCGCGCATCTCCAGTCGCTCACGCGCGGCTCTGGCAACCTCGTACAACCCCGCCTCGAACTCCGCCTGCACCAACTCGGCTGCCGTGCGCACGCGCCTATTCGCCAGGTGGTCTAAGTCGTCCGGCTCCTCGTGTCCCTGGGACACCCTGATCACGTGCGACACGATCCGAACCATATCGTCGCGCGTCAACAGGAGGCTTGCATCATTTGCGCAGAAGCGCCGGTTCAGAAGGTGTCGTCCCACTACTGATAGGTTGTAATTGCGGGGATTGAAGAACAGTCGCTTGAGACGCTCTTCGGCGCTGCCTTTATTAGGCGGCGCTCCAGGCGCTATCTCCGCATAGACCTGAAGGAGCGCCTCGTCCCGGCTAAGGCAGTCGCCGACGGCTAGGGTGTTTTCGATGAAATGCCTGCCCGGAGCCGTATCCACCGCGCTGAAGGCATCCGTCAAGTCGAGGTCGGTCTCCAGCCCGAAGAGACGAAGCACAGCAAGCGCGCTCAGGCTACTCCCCCCGTTCAGCCTCACTCGCAGCTCGTCACGCTCGCTGGTCTCGAATCCTATCCAGGGGCCTCTTGCCGGGATTATGCGTCCCCTGCCGAGCCTGCGCCCCGTCAGACGCTCGCGGTCAAGACCGAACCAGACACCCGGCGCTCGAACTATCTGGTGGATGACGGTGCGGCGGACTCCGTTGATCACGAAGCCGCCGGAGTGGTCCATCAGTGGCATCCTGCACAGCAGCAGGCGCTGCTCGACTATCTCGCCACTGTCCTGGGCGGTAAGCGTAGCCTTGACCGTGACTCTCGCGTCGTATGTTAGTCCGCTCGCCACGCAGTACGCCGGAATCCGTTCAGGCCGTTCGAGTTGGGGGGCGTCCAGCCAGAGAGAGTAGAGCCACGGGCCATCGCCGCGAATCTCCGACATCGCGCGAACCGACTGCTCGATTCCATGTTCCAAGAAGTCGCGGTAGGCTTCGAGTCGCGGCGACAGCAGACCGCGCTGCCTACCGCGTTCGCTCAACCTGCCGTACTGACGCACAGGCAAGCCTGATGTGATTTTGGGCGTCATAATTCAACGATACGAGCGCCCTTCACGCAGCGTCAATAGCTGGTATCGGGTTGTATGTTCTAATTTCTTATGATTACCAATTATCTGGCAATTTAGCGAGGGCGGGCACGATTTATTGCACCCCAATTCCTCGACATGCAAAGGTCTGGCCGCATGTTATCTAAACACGCTGATGGTTAAGTCCGGACAAGCCGTCAGTCTCACCGGATTGCCTTAACTCACAAACGAAGTGCAACACTTTGCTAGTGCGCTGCAGGGGGAGGAAAACGACAGGATTCCGCTGCACGTAGAATGTTGTCTTATCTAAAAGGAGATGCTTCGTGGAGGCTGGTGGGCGGTTTGAGACCCCATTAGTGGGCCAAGGCGTACTGAACTGCGAACTTTTCGCTGGGAGGCCTCGATGTAGGGAGGAGGGAAGGGGCATAGTCACACTAATGCAACTCCACTCAGCGCAACGCATCTCACAGGCCTTAGCGCCGGGCAAATATTCCAACTCGCGGACGCGGGCTTCGGCTACTCTTTTGGATCCATGATTATGCGCCTGTCTGCCGGAGGATTTAGAGGCTATTAAGAACCGGAAGGTTCGGAGCCTAGTCAGCCCTTGGCCTGTATGAGGACGCGGCCTCCGTTCTCAACGTCGATGCTCAAGTTGTGCCTGTCGAGCAACATCATACCCACCAAGGGGATAGAGCTTGCTTCGTCGGCCTCTATATGTTTCGGCTGGCCGTCCCAAAGCACAGTAACGCCGTAGATGTCGAACTCCGCTACGCTGCCATCGGCGAGCCTCGCCTCGCCACGGCTCGTATAAGGCAGCCGTAGATCCGATACAACCGAAGGGGGCAAGGTCAGGAGGCCATTGTAGCCGGTATCCACCACTGCCTCGACTTCCTGTATCTGCCCGTCAGGGCCCTGCAAGGAAAGAGTGACAACCGGTTCGTAGTAAGCGTTGACTATGCCTTCAATCACTCGGCACTCCGCCAAGGCCTGCCGCCGAAGTGGCGCAGCACACCGTATCCTATCCGCAAAGAGAATACGTCGTTGGCATCCGGGCGCTGCTCCCGCAAGCGGTCCGTAGCGTGTATCACGCTGTCGCCGATGGCCCAATCGCCGCTTTCCACGTCTATGGAGATGATCTCTCCGTGATGGGCGTCTTCGACCTGCCGCCGGATGTCCCGCTCATATATCTCCTTGGCGAGGCGGGTTGTCTCCTTGCCAGGACGGCGCGGACGCCCTGCGGCTCCCAACCCCCGCGCGTGAGCCGGCGTCTTCACGTCACTCATTTGTCCTCCTTTTGGATGGCCCGCATCTACATTTGACATTCTACCGCTTTGCGCCAGTTTCCGGCAAACAGAAAAGCCCGGTACACACGGAGGTGGGAGGGTATGTGGCTTAGAACTATCGCCTGAAGCGCAAAAGGACCCTCACACCCCTCAAAGGCAAGGTCGGCAGTAAAGCAAGAGACGCTCATACGGAAGAAGAGACCAGGCAGACATAATCCCGGCGACACCATTACTCCTCTTTATTTCACCCTTCTTCATCCGGTAGACGACGCGCTGCACGCTGAGGGTGTAGATGGGATTGTTGCCGTCTTTCCCAGCTTCCGGTGGATGTTCTTCGCGACGGACACAAATGGACGGGAAGGGGGCGATTGGTAGTGTAGAATGTGGCGCGATTAGAACCGACTTCTATTCACAAAGGGAAATGTCGTGGCGTCGGATTGATATTGAAGGGAATCCTCTCGAATACGGCAGCTCGGCTGCTTGGCTTTTTCCTGGAGTGATGGCCGCACAGAATGTCCCAAGCGCGCAGGTGTCGGTATATTATGACGCGGAAGATGACGGGCTGATTGAGGGCGAATGGCTGCATCAACTGGACACGGTGCGGTGGGGTCTGAATGGGTATGGCCAATGAGTACTTCCTATTATACTTGCCATATGCGCCCGTAATGACGCTTGCAAAAGTGATTATCGCAAGGATGAATCTCAGTAACTCACTACGGTGGGCCGAGATTCCCGCGCAGGCATGCTACCGAGTAGCTCGGTTCAGAGCAGTCAGGAACCATACCCGAAAACTCTGGCGCCGACTCTTGTCGTATACGACATCCAGAATTTCATCGCTAATGAGAGCGGGCTCTTCAGCCTCAAGCCCATCATCACCCTCATACGACAGTTCAGCGCACACTGGACACATATCGAAGCCCGTAAAGTCTTCCACGTCCTGGACCGACATAATCGCCAGGTCCTTGCGTCGGATATTTTCGTTGAAGTAACAATCTATGCTGATGTGGTAGAAATCGCACTCCTCGCGCGAGAACCATGCGAGAGGCATCCCCAACCTCCAAGTCTATGACTGAATGCAGGGATGCTAACAGACACAAACTCCTGACACAATGCACGCCGTGTAGCGTGGCACAGGATACCTAGCTCAACTGGGAGAGGGAGTTCCTGCGCCAACCCACCTTCCTCGAAGCGAAATCCCGGTGTGACAACAGCATGTCAGCAAAGTGGCTACAGCCCCAATGAGTTGGAAGGATGGTTCTGCAAGGCCCCGTGCGACCCAGTGAGAGCTGGATTGACTGGACCCCAGTTCCGGACGGCGCATCCGCACACCCGTCGGTAGAACTTATGCAGCTGGACACCGCGACCGCATCGAAGATCCGGATCTCGACGCCAGGCTAACTCAGGATGTATTCGAAAATCAGCGGAGCGCCTTGCGCGACAAGGACGCAGCACGCGCCCTCTTGTAGGCGTAACCCGGGTGTTGCGGCGAGATCGGTGATCGAGAAAATCAAGGATGCCTAATTGACCTAGGATGAACCGGCTTAAGCCAACACGATTCAGCATATAACTGAGTGCTAGGTCAACAGCACGAGTCGATTGCGGCTGCCACTCGAGTGCTGCTGGCGTTGCTCAGGACTGACGAAGGCCGGATCGACAACCGGAAAGCCGAAGCGCACCTTGTAGCTATAGTGTGCGGCGACCCTCCCGAGGGTCATACGCGCTGGACGCTGAAGCAGCCTGAGGACAAGGCTGTGGAATAGGGCTATGTATAGAGCATAGCGAGGGAGACGGTGCGCCGGGGCTTGGGAAAACTAACTCAAGCCCTTGAGGAACAAGGCGTGGCGCATCCCTGAACTGGGCGGGGAGTTCGTGGCAGGGATGGAGGACGCATTGAACCCTGACAGCCATCGTGGAAATACCTATTGGCTTAAACTGGTGTGGATACTGGCTTGAAAATGTATCGGGACAGGTTTTGAATGAAAAGGCTGTAGATATAAGGAGCGAAGGAGCTACCCGATGGCAGTTACGGAGATGGAGCAGATCGAAGCCGAGATAGCGGCGATATTCAGCGTTCGACCCGCAAGCGACCGCAACATACTGGACAGGCTCGAAGTCGGAAAGGAGATGATGAGCGAGGTCTTTCTGTTTGCGCAGTACCGAGGGTTCGCGCTTTATGACGGGTTGGTGGCCACTTTCAAGATGGCGTGGGATGACGAAAAGGATGGTCCTCCGCCTCTGTCGTGCTGGTTGCGGTTGACCAAAGACGAGAGTGGAACGTTCTGCGTAAGCGTTATCGAAGACGAGAAGCAGCCTCGCCAACCCAGCAGGTCGAAAGACTTTGACTGGGCAAGAGTGATCTAGGCGGTCCCGGTCAACGACAATTACCCGTATGTTGCGGCGGCAACACAGACGGGCTAATCTGTCGAGCAGCCGAGAAGTGTGCGTGTGCCGGGCTTGGAAACGGCGCCTAGGCATCTGCGGGGCGAGCGGTTCCTTTCGGCCCCGCATTACCTGATCTATCCATACAACTGTAAGAGAACTGTGACGGGGCAGAGTCCATGAATGAGCATCGGCCGGCACGAATGAACCTGCATAGGCTGAGCAGAGTCCAGGCGCGTTACGAGAGCGGTATGGAGCATGTCAGGCGCGGGCGACACGGGAGGGCCGCGAGGAGTTTCAACAGGGCGATCAGGCTGGACGGTGACAAAGCCGAATACCGCTACCTGCGTGGGCTGGTGTATATTCATCTGGAACGGTACGACAGGGCCATCTCAGACTTCAGGGCCGCGGTTGCTCGTGCCCCCGCTCACGCGAAGGCGCACGCTTGTCTGGGAAGCACGTACGCAATGGTCGCCGAGTACGAGCTGGCAGTCGAGTGCTACGAGGAGGCCATTAGGGTTGACCCCGGATACGAGCAAGCCCGCGCCGGTCTTGAGGCCATCCGTGCATTCCTGGGCAGCAGAGGAGGAGAGGCCAGAGACCTGGGGCCACAAACGGAATAGCCCACAGCATTGACACCGGCCCTGGCTTGATCCATCTTTGGGGGACCGAAATGAGCCGGGATGTCCGTCAACCCCTTGAGAACCCCAGGGCACAGGGCGCTCCATGGGCGGCGCGAACACCCCCGTGAAATGGCCCGGCAATAGCATTGAAGCGGCGGACAGACATTATGGCAGATCCCACGAGAGAGCAGTTGCGAGAGCTGCACGGTAAATTTGGCGAGTTCTGGGACGCCGGACCCTGGCAGGTGCTCGATGA
>Ga0209021_1001533_pt1 | contig 22643 bp, 11 predicted proteins | sample PinacodermFT_FD_187299 | JGI IMG/M metagenome (GOLD analysis project Ga0209021, IMG submission 187299) | Host-associated microbial community of the marine sponge Aplysina aerophoba from Gulf of Piran - sponge pinacoderm, lysed by freeze-thaw... | ecosystem: Host-associated > Porifera > Sponge >... | reverse complement strand
CGGTATTCCCGGTATTCCCGGTATTCCCGGTATTCCCGGTATTCCCGGTATTCCCGGTATTCCCGGTATTCCCGGTATTCCCGGTATTCCCGGTATTCCGGTACTGTTGCTTCTCGTGCCATCACTGTCGGAACGAACAGGTGCAGGCACTGACCTTCAGGCAGGGGCGTCTCCCTGCGGGCTTCTTCTACTTTTTGGCAGCCTTTTTTCGGAACAAAAAGGACCTCTGTCACTGGCCTTTGTAATCAGGAGTGTCAGGATAGAGGTCCCGCTGTGCCTGAATACTTGTCGCCTCTTTTGACGACTAAGGACTTTCAAGGCTGCGATACATCTGGAATCAAGCAATCCGGGCAGTCAGCTGCACTGAGAGCTTGTTTCCAGCGAGCCCGGCAGGCAGCTGATCATACAACGCATTCAGGACCAGACGTCTGGCAACTCAATTCCTTGAGTTGATACAGCAGCTTCAGAGCTTGCCGGGGCGTGAGATCGTCTGGCGCCATACGCTCCAGGGCTTCCAGTAGCGCGCTGTTTTGATTGGCAAACAGATCCGGTTGGGCGACAGCAGGTCTGCTCGCCGGCAGAGCCTGGGGCGGCACCGTTGCTGGTGGTTGCCCCGTTTCGCTGAGTCCAGCTGTGGAGGCACTCGCTGCGCTGGCTTCTTCCAGCTGTTGCAGGCGCATGCGGGCCTGGTCGATGACCGGCTGGGGCACGCCGGCCAGTCGGGCGACCTGCAGACCATAGCTCTGGCTGGCGGGCCCCGGCTGAACACGATGCAGGAATGTCAGGCGTCCGTCCTGTTCCATGGCACTCAAGTGAACATTGGCAATGCCCGACTTTTCCTGGGCCAGCTGCGTCAATTCAAAATAGTGGGTCGCGAACAGCGTACAGGCACATACCTGAGCCGCCAGGTGGCGCGCACAGGCCCAGGCCAGCGACAGGCCGTCAAAGGTGCTGGTGCCCCGGCCGACTTCATCCATCAAGACCAGGCTGCGCGGGCTGGCGTTGTGCAGAATGTTGGCCGTTTCCGTCATTTCCACCATGAAGGTGGAGCGACCACCGGCCAGATCATCTGATGAGCCTATGCGGGTAAAGATACGGTCCACCAGCCCTATGGAGGCCCGGGTGGCGGGCACCCAGCTGCCAATGTGTGCCAGCAGCACAATCAGGGCTGTCTGGCGCATATACGTGGACTTTCCGCCCATATTGGGGCCGGTGATCATCAGCATGCGCTGCTGGCTGTTGAGTTGAACATCGTTGGGAATAAAGGGAGCATTACGCACTTGCTCGATCACTGGATGACGGCCTTCGTGTATATCCAGTTGCTGGCAGTCTGTCAGCTCCGGGCGACAAAAATTCAGGGTCTGACCGCGCTCTGCCAGGCAGGCAAGCACATCCAGTTCGGCCAGTGCGGCGGCGGAATCCTGCAGCTTCTCCAGATTGTGGCTCAGGTCGAGCAGCAGGTGTTCGTACAGTTTCTTCTCCCGGCCAAGCGCCCGGCTTTTTGCGGACAGCACCCGATCCTCGAACTCCTTGAGCTCTGGTGTAATGAACCGTTCGGTATTTTTCAGCGTTTGACGGCGGGCGTAGTCGGCGGGGGCGGCATCGGATTCACGGCGACTGAGTTCGATATAGTAGCCGTGCACCCGGTTGAAACCGACTTTGAGAGTGCTCAGCCCGGTACGCTGTTTTTCGCGCTGCTCGAGCATCAGCAGCCAGTCACTGGCATTTTCACTGAGATGGCGTAATTCATCGAGCTCCGGATCGTAACCGGGGGCTATGACGCCACCGTCACGAATGAAGGGAGGGGGGTTGTCGATGATGGCCCGGGTCAGAAGATCGACCTCTTCCGGAAACTGATGAATGCGACTGGCCAGCCAGCTGAGCCGGTCGGAGCTGACAGCGTGCAGTTCCCTGTGCAAATCGGGCAGACAGGCCAGCGCCTGACGCAGACGGAGCAAATCTCTGGGACGCGCTGAGCCAAGGGCAACCCGTGACAGAATACGCTCTGTGTCGCCGGCCTGACGCAGTGTTTTGCCAAGCCGTTCATATAGCCCCAGGGTTACCAGCTCCTCAATGGCCTGTTGACGTTGCAGCAGAGGTTCCCGCCGGGACAAGGGGGTTTGCAGCCAACGTGACAACAGCCGACTGCCCATGGCGGTGACGGTGGTGTCCATGACCGACAGCAGTGTGTTGTCTCTGCCGCCGCTGAGGTTGATATCCAGTTCCAGATTTCTTCTGCTGGCCGCATCCAGCATCAGGCTGTGATCCTGGCATTCCCAGGCGAGTCCACGCAGATGAGGTAATCCGGTGCGCTGGGTGTCGTGCACGTACTGTAGCAGGCAGCCTGCAGCGGCTACTGCCAGCGTCAGATGCTCACAGCCAAAGCCTGTCAGGTCGTGGGTTTTGAACTGGCGGGTCAGGAGAGCATAGGCGCTATCCCTGTCAAAGTGCCAGGGTGATTGCCAGCGAATTCCCTTGCGGGATTTGAGAGCCTCGGGCCAATGGGTTCCTTCGGCCAGCAGCAACTCGCGGGGATCGATTCGTTCCAGTTGTCCCAACAGATCCTGCTCATTTTTCAGCTCTGTTACCAGAAACTGGCCTGTTGTAATGTCGAGCCAGGCGAGTCCGAAGCTGTCGGCGTGCCTGTGTGCTGCCATGATCCAGTTGTCTGTGCGTTCATCCAGGAGCGCCTCATCGCTGACTGTGCCGGGGGTTACTATGCGCACGACCTGACGCTCAACGGGCCCCTTGCCGGGCGTGGGTTCACCGATCTGTTCGCAAATGGCGACGGATTCGCCCAGCCGGACGAGGCGGGCAAGATAGCCTTCGGCGGCGTGAAAGGGCACGCCAGCCATGGGAATGGGTTGGCCTGCGGATTGACCGCGACTGGTCAGGCTCAAATCGAGCAAGCGGGCGGCCTTGCGGGCATCGTCGAAAAACAGCTCGTAGAAATCACCCATGCGGTAGAAAAGCAGGAGATCGGGGTGTTGACTCTTGATGCTCAGGAATTGCTGCATCATGGGTGTGTGAGGGGAGGCTGCTGATTTTACTGACATAGTTGCGGTGTCATCGTCTGTTTTCGAAGGCGGTGGCGCTGTGCAGGCGGTCTTCCCGGGCTTGTCCGAGCATAGACGGCCGTGCCGCTGGCGCAATGGGCAGGCAACCCCGGCGCGGCATTGTAGGTCTGCCAGGTACAGCAGTAAATAGCTGCACAGGTTTTGTTCTCTATATGGAGCTACTGCCACCTTGGGCAAGGCAGTGCCACGCACCAGAAATTACAAGGTCATGGATGTGGTTACTGGTAAATTGTCACTGGTTCTGTATGCACGGGGGACAGAGCAAGTCAGTGCAGGAGCGGCCTGCCCGGCTGTTCGTAACAAGCAGGCGTGGCCTGCGAAAAGATGCATGCACGTCTGTTGCTGGAATCGCGTCAGTTGGCACGGAGTGTGCTTGATGTGATTAACCGCAGGCCGGCACGGGCAGCTGTACGGCTGAAAAAGGCGAATTGCTGGATCCCGCCATCATTGCAGCACCTTCCTCAACCAATAGCCCACAAGGTAAAGATGATCTGCAGACTCACCAGGCCCGCAAGGAGCAGTGGCACTGCGGTACAAAGGCTTACAATTTGTTTGTGGACGGCAGTGCCGGTCTGGCATACAGTCTCTCGGCAACGTCAGTCAATACGCTGAGTTCAGCCAAGCTGGGGAATCGGTGTACGGGGAAAGGACGATTGCTGTGGAAAATGCTGGCTGCCAGTGGTGGGGAAATCGAGCGGAATTTGCTGAAAGTCTGGTGCGGCAGAGTGCAGCAAATAGCCGGATACCGGCGTGCAACAAGCGGAAGGCCGTTCCCGGCAGAAAGGGAAGGTGTCTTGCACGCCGGGTGGATGAGGGCTAGCATTCGTGCGGAGTCGGGCCATCCTCCCGTAGCGACAAGTGCCGATTCGTTTCGGTGGGACGGCGGCCTGAAGAAAAATGAGCACCAGAAGTTCACACTGTCTGCCTTGGCCGCTTGGTGAGCCTGGGGAAGATTGTCGGCTACGGTGAGCTCTGCCCTGAGACAGGAGCGGAACCTCAAGAGGGGCCAAGAGGGGTAATTATGGAGGGATGGAGGGGTTCTGAAATTGGGCGATGTTTGAGAACCCGGGAAATCAGCAAAACCGAGCTTATCAAGCAGGAAATTGCTCAAAAACAACAACAAGACAACAAGGCGCATGGACCCGGGAAAAGCCGGGTAGATGAAACGGTATAGTCAATGCTTCAACAACTCGGCGTTTCAGACCCAATGGATGAGGTGCTTAAACTTCAGAGCATGTACCTATATTCAAAACCACTTGAAGAAAGAAAAGCACTAGGTCAGTTTTTCACCGGTCCGGTTGTCGCCAACTATATGGCTTCGATGCTTCATAAGCCCAAAGGGGCAAAGGTAAAGACTCTTGATGCTGGTGCCGGCACAGGAATTTTGACAGCAGCTACAGCTATACGACTATTGGAGTTGGGCTGCAAGACTGTTCACGCGGTTTTATATGAGCTCGATTCTTCAGTTATCATGCACCTGAACAAGACACTGAAAATCATTGAAGGCCTTTACCAATCAAGGAAGGGTGTGTTTACCTTTGAGGTCAGAAACAGTGATTTTGTGCTGGATCGACCAGACAAGAAAGAATCTTTTGATGTGTCGGTAATTAACCCGCCTTACTTCAAGTACAATGTAAAAACTTCGGCTTACGCAAAAGCCGTTAGTGATTTGTATAGTGATGATCCGAATATATACGCTTCATTCATGGCTATTGTTGCTTCCAGCCTTGATGCAACAGGTCAAATGGTGGCAATTACTCCCCGTAGTTTCACCAATGGACTCTACTTCAAAAACTTCAGGAGTTATTTGTTAAACGTCACTTCAATTGAAAAGATTCATATTTTCAAACATCGTGATAGAGTTTTTAAAAATGATGCTAACAAGGTTTTGCAGGAAAACGTTATTTGCAAGTTTGTGAAAGCCGCAACTTATGCAGACGTTGAGGTTCGCGCTAGTGACTGCGATTCAAGTTTGACAGGTGCAACCATTCAAAAATATCAAGCTGGATTGATAGTTGATCGATCAAGCGATCAAAGCTTGATAAGAATACCTGCATCATTGGCAGAAGCCAATATTTTGAGGCAGGTTGAACAACTGGAATCGACGTTCACGGATTCGGGTTACTATATTTCAACCGGGCCAGTGGTTGAGCATCGAGCTCGAAACTTTATTGTTTCAACGGAAAACAAAAGTAACACGGTGCCGCTGTACAGGCCGCATAATGTTACGCCTTATGCCGCGCTGTGGACTGGCGGAAATAAAAAGGATGTTTGTTTTGAACTAAAGGAACAACACGAAAAGCATACGTTGAGTAATAAAAACTATGTTCTTCTAAAGAGGGTTTCCTCCAAAGATGAGAAGCGTCGTCTGGTGTCTGGAGTTTATCTGGCAAAGTATTTTCCTGATCTTGAGCTCATTTGTTTTGGAAACAAGATTAATTACATTGGTGTAAGATCTGGCGATTTCACCAAAAAAGAAGCCTATGGTTTATGTGCTGTTTTCAATGCCTCGATCTTTGATCGTTACTTTAGGTGCATATCTGGCAACACCCAAGTAAACGCTACTGAAATTAGAGTCATGCGATTTCCAACACGTGAACAAGTTAAATCAATAGGAGAAAAGGTGTTGAAATTCAAAAAATTCGACGAAAAACAGAATAACGTTATTGTCAACAGGGTTTTAAGGATAAAAGAAAGCGTTTAAGGAATAGAACCTTGGAGTTGGCAAAAGAACAACAAATTAATTTTGAGCAGCATCTCAAAGATTGTACAGTTGGTTTGCTGTGCGCCGGCCCTTTTTGGATAGTGCTGAATCTGAAAGCGCGGCTAATGTTGAGCAGAAATCCGAAGATTGGATGGAATGCATGAGAGCTACATAATTGAATCTCGTGGCGCTATATTTTCAGGTCCATATTCAATAAAATAATTTTGGAGCAGGTAATGCCGAACATTGAAGACATACAAAAAAAGATACAAGAAGAGCTGTTGTCGGCGAGACAGACAGTCAAAACCGATGACTATTCAATGTCTATCGGTGAATTAATTAATCTGTATCGAGACGACGAAATCACCCTCGATCCGGCGTTTCAACGATTATTTAGATGGAAGGATGAACAAAAAACCAAGTTGATCGAATCCATATTGATAGGTATACCAATACCAGAAATTTTTGTTGCTCAGAAAACGGACGGCACTTGGCATGTTGTTGATGGGGTCCAGAGACTCTCAACCATTTTTCAGCTGGTAGGAGAGTTGAGAGAATCAAAACCGCTAAGATTAACGCGTTGTAAGTACATTCCCTCACTCGAAGACAGGTTTTGGACTGAGTTACCAATAACCACTCAACGAGAGTTCAGGAAAGCGAAAATAAAAGTAAATATAATCCTGACTGAAAACAGTGATGAAGCTCAATATGAACTGTTCCAACGGCTTAATACAGGAGGCACCGAGCTATCTGACCAAGAGGTTAGAAACTGCCTGATGCTAATGATACGACCTGATTTTTACGAAAAAGTTAACGCTCTTAAAGAAGACGCAAGTTTTTTGAACTGCATAGATTCATTAAAGGAACATCAAATTGAAAAAGAGTTCCACATGGAGCTTGTGTTGAGGTTGATGATTGGTTTGGAAGGCAACACTGATTTTAGCAAGTACGAGCCGATAAGTACTACTGTAGTTAGTGACTTTATTGACAAAGAAACAATAAGACTAATGAAAGAATTCGATCTTAATAATTTTGAAAAAATCTTCAAAAGAACTTTTGGCAAGATAGAATCGACTCTTGGTGAATCTGCTTTTAAAAAATACGATATTGAGGGAAGAAAGTTTTTCGGAGCGTTCAATGTGAGCGCTTTTGAAATGGTTGCGTCTGGCGTCGCTGCCAATATCGATGCAATCGAAAAAGAAGATGATGATAGTCTTAAGAGAAAAATAGAGGAGATTTACTCGCAGAAAAAAGTGCAGGCTTCTTTAGGTCGCGGCATCAAGCCAATCAAACGTTTCAAGGACTTAACAGCTTTTTCAAGAGAGTATTTTCGGTGATCATGGGGCAATCAAATGAGCTGATGGAGAAATTTCAAGCTGATTTGGCGTGGAGAAAGAAAGAGATCTCCAATATGCTTCTACTTGAAACAAACGACAATCAGCTTCTGATCATAAAGGCGACATTGCTCCTTCTCTATTCCCATTGGGAAGGGTTTGTGAAAAATGCATGTAAGGCGTATCTTGAACACGTCTCGAACAAGAAAATCAGCCTCAAAGATTTGACCGAAAACTTCAAAGCCATAGCATTAAAAGGCTTAATTCAAGAGATGTACAAATCAAGCGACACACTAACCCTTACTAACGAACTAAATTTTTTGGAGGCGGCTGGTGAATTTGGAACCAAGGTGTTTTCTGTGAAAAAAGGGAGTTTTTCAAGCGAAAAAGACAAATCCATAATTAACACAAAAGACAATCTAAACTTACATGTATTCAAGTCAATATTGCGTATCATTGGAATTGATTATTGATAGCATCGACACCAAAAGCAAGTTTGTTGATGACAAGTTGTTGAAAACAAGAAACAAAGTTGCCCATGGCAATAAGATAGAGAAATCTGATTCTGAATTTGATCTGAGTATGGACGATCTCAGAGAATTAAAGAGGTTTGTCTTCTTTCTGATGGAAGCCTTTTCAGAGGATCTAATTTATTTTGCGGTTAACGAATTCTACTTTGCATCCAAGACCGATAGGAAAAAAACCTACGTGCAAGAGAAGACTGAAAAGATAAGAGGCTATCCCTTGTGACTCCACATCCTATTCAGTCAATTACTCCTTGGGTGGGGCAGGCGGCAGGCCCCGTATGGTTGCGTGGAATTGAAGCGAATAATCCAGGCACTTCGGTCTACCACTTTTTCGTGGTATCGACCGGTGTGGCGAGTCCAGGGGCCTTCTGGGGCAAGTGGTGATTACAGAGCCAGGCGTAGCGCAGCAGGGTGGTTTTCATGTCCTGGGCACCATCGAAACGATGGGTTGTTAGAACGACTGCGATCCGGCCATTGAAGCGTTCTGCCATGCCATTGATTTGAGGGCGGTGCGGCTTGGTCAGGCGGTGCTTGATGCTCAAGGCGTGGCAGAGTTGATAAAACTGGTGAGCTCACTGGAAGACTTCTCTCGCGGGCCGAACAGGCAATCAGTGAACTCCTTGCCATTGTCGATCAACAGCCTGTCTTGATCGGGCAGGCCTTGCGTAAGGCTGCCAGGAAAGCTTTGGCGGATAAGGCCGTTTTGTTCTGTCTGACCTGGACGAATACCCAGCGAGTGGCACGATCAATGGAAAGGCAACGGAAAAACGAGAAAACGAGGAAACGAGAAGATAGCGATGTCTTTTTTCACCAGCCATCTTTGGTAGGCATTTGACATCAACGTGCAGGAATCCCGGCTCATGGGACTTGAGCGGTTTGTAACCTGACCGGCCTTCGGACTGGCGAGGCACGCAAGAAACCCTCTTGCGCCGAAGCAGACGGTGTAGAGAGGAGCCTGAGGCCTCCTCGTTAATGAACTCCGACTACCAACAGCTCATTCAAGAGAAGCCAAAGGGTTGAGTACAGGGCGGTGACCATTACTTTCTGAGCGGGTGTCAGTGTGGTTTGCAGATGGTGAGCAGTATGCGAGTGATCTTCCACCGTATTGCGCTTCTTCCAGCGGCGCATTGTATCTTTTGGGGCACCCGGTTCAGTTGCCAGGGGCGAAATGGGCAAAGGAGAAGACTGGATATAGGTACGACGGTGCGGAGTAGTCGTGGCGCGTTTGTGCAGTTGCATGTTGATTCTGATTAACTCCAGAGTGCGTCTATGAGATCACTCATTGCGGCACACCCCACAAATAATGCACGACGCGTGATGAATAGAAACTCATCCGGGACCTGACAGCTACAGAATGCCGAATGGAAAAAAGGCAGGTTAAGGCATGGGTTTTTCAATTGGTGACAAAAACCCCATGTTGCTCAACGCCTGAACACCCATGCATCACGGGCGAGTGGGGAGAGGCTGCTGATTACTGGTAGAGCTGCGGTGTCGTTGTCGGTTGTCGAAGGCGATGGCGCTGAGCAGGCGGTCTTCCTCGGCCCGTCCGTGTATAGACGGTCGTGCCGCTGGCGCAATGGGCGGGGGCAGCCCCGGCGCGGCGGCGCGGCATTGTCGGTCTGCCAGGTACAGCAGTAACTAGCCGCACAGGTTTTCTTCTCTGCGTGGAGCTACTGTCACCTTCGGCCAGGCAGTGCCAGGCACCTGACATGACCAGGTTATGGATGTGGTTGCTGGTGAATTTCCACTGGTCTTCGGACAGGCACCAGCTTGGAACCCAGCCTCAGTACTGAGGCAAACCGCATGTTCACACCTTTTCTGACAGTCAAACAATGACGGGAACTTGTCCGTCGCGCTCACCAGGCGTAACAGGGTAATGTGAAGGGAGGAGCAAAGAACTTGCCACAGGGAGGTCAGGCATGGATCCATTATCATCTTCCTTCAAGGCCAGGCAGCGTAGCGCAGAGTTCGGTCCCGCAGAAGCCGAGCCTATGGCGTCCGTAGAGCAGACCCCTGAGCCGGCGGTCGACGTCCCTGCACGCATGCCAGGGGCGGACTCGCAGCAGCCATCGGGTTCTCTCCCTGCCATCGCTGACCGTGTTGTCACCCCGGTTGCGGCACAACAGCCGGCAGCGCCGCACCCCGCTGATCAGCAGCTGGAAGACCTCCTGCTGGAAAAGCGTCATCAGGTGTACCACCAACGGGAGCAGCAGGCTTTGCGGTGTGTCTACGGTGGCGAGCCGGTCACCTGCTGTGAGCTGCTCGCTCATCTCCTGCGCCGTCGGGTTGACTTGTCGAAGCGACCTGAGCTGATTCAGGTCAGCGACCAGCAGCTCAATGAGATGTTGACCAGAGGAGGAAGCCGGCTGGCAGGCTACGCGGTACGCTGTTTGCCGGGCAGCCTGCTGCTGCGCCAGATGAAAGACCCGAACCTGGCGCGGGTGCTCATCGGCCACCGCCCCTGGTGGTTCAATCAGCTGCCAGAGGAGATGAAAACAAAGGATTCTCTGTCATCACTGCTGAAGACGCTGCCTTCCTCTCAGCGGTGCGCGCTGTTGCAGGTGATCAGCATGGAGAATCCGCAACTGCTGCGTTCGCTGGAAACACTGGAGCGGCAAATCAGCAGGGATCCTGAATCCATCACGACGATCCCTGTAGAGCAGCTGAGCTTCTCACTCTGTCAGCGAGCTGTATCGCGCAGCCCAGCTCTTCTGCCTTGGTGCCGAACCCATGTGAACGATCAGGAGTACGAGACCCTGTGTGACCTTGCGCTCAAGCACTCGGGCAGTGCCCTCAAGTACATCGCTGAAGAACACCGCACCGCAACCCGGGTAGACCGGGCGTTGGCGCATCCTGCCCCCCCTCATGTCCTGGCCATCCCCGCATCCCTGCGCACGCACAGCCGTCTCAAAATAGCTCTGGACAGGTGTGCACCCTCCTCACATGCGTACGAGGAAAAAATTCCCCGGGCATTTCTGGACCAATGGCAGTTGTGGGACACCCTGAAGGAAAAGGAAAACTGGCTTGGCTTTCTCCCGGAGGAAGAGCGGACCGAGTCCCTGTGCCATGAGTACATGGTTCGCTTTCCTCATGGACTGGAATTTGTACCGCGTGTTGTGCTCTATCAGCATCCGGAATGGTCGGAGCTCACCTGGAGCGACACTATAAGGGCCCCCCTGGACAAACACAGATATGTTCCCCTCCCGCAGCTACGAAGTGATGAATGCCTGGCTGCGTTTGTCACAAGAAACAGCGAGTGTATGGCGCTCCTGCCCGAAACCCGGCTGCAGGCCATGCCAGCCTGGGCACTGGCTCTGGCCAGTCAGGATAAACAGATGAGGTTTCTTTCCCATGAAGACCGGCAATGCATCCTGCGCAACGCTGGCACCAAAGGGCTGGCCGCTGCCTTTGGGGCACCGCCCTTTGCGGTAGATCCTGAAGCCTTACTCGATCCCATACAAGAGAATGACTGCACCAGCAGGGCAGCATCCATTCCCGCCGAGGTGCGCAAGAAACTGACGTTCTGTGACGATTTCCAGCTACCGCGTGCGCAATACGGGCAGCAACTGCGCAAGGCTATGGATCAGAACACGCGGTCCATATACCGGAAAGTGACGTCCAGGCAGCTGGAAACACGGGAGCCTGGCGCCAGTGACGACTGGCAAGTCAGAGGAGGGCGCACTCTGGTACGCGATAGCGATGGACGCTGTATCCATATGAAGTTCCAACGCAAGGACGAGTCCCTGGCGACCTTTGCTGCCGAAGAGGCGGTACAAGGCTTTGCCCTTTCCCACCGGGAAACGCTGGGTCTCAGGAGTGAGATACCCGAGCCCGAGGGCATCTTTTTTGTGCCACTGGAGGCACTGCCCGAGGCAACCAGAGGCTTCGCAGACGCACTGGAAATCCGGGATGACCAGGGACGTCCGGGCTGTCTGGCGTTCTGCTTCAGTACCAAAGACCACAGCTATGACACCCTGGCCTGGAAGGCCGGAAACGGCGAGTCGGGCGACAGCGACCAGGCCCGGCAAGGGCTGATGCATGCCTTCCACGACCTGGGTGTCTGGAGCAGCATGGGTGTCATGCATACGTCCACCATCGCCTTGTACCACCACTTTCTGGCGGCTGGGGAGTCGCGGCCGGAGCTGCTGCTGACCGGACTCTTTGATCCAGAAGAAGGCTATCCTGGTAGCCTGCAGCTGTGGAACACCAAGGCCACTGCAGCCTCGGACTGGGGGTACTCCGGCTTGCGTGATCTGGGAGACGTGGAGCTTTACCCTTTTATGACCAGCTATACAGAGTCATCTGATGCCCATTGGACAGCACCTGACTATGCCCAGCGGGCCTCTTTTGTCAATGCGCTGGCCCAGAACATTCTGGGTGGTTTTTTGCACAGCATGCGCCTGCACCAGGATCAACCAGGCTACCACTATCGCGATGAACGGGCACTGGCCACTATGGCCGGGGTTGTGGAAGAGGGCTTCGATGCCGTTTTGGGTGGCCTGCTGGGGGATGGCGTGCGGCTGGAGGCTCTGTTTCCGGATCAAAAAACCTATAAGGAATGGTTGACCCTGACCGCCCGTGAAATGATCTACTGGACCGCCAGACAGAATCCGGAAGAAAACGACGACTGCTTCGCCCAGCACTTCAAGGACAATGCACGCCCTTGTGCACAACTCTACCCCGGCCACCCTGCCCGGAGCTGCCGTTACGGCCCGCACTTTACCGAAGCCGATGGCGAAAATCTGGGGGCCAACAACAGCAAGCTCCCTCTGCTTTATCTGGTGCGCGGCCTTTATGTCATGGCCGCCGGGCTGGCAGACCGGCTGGCCACTCCTGATAGCTCACCCCTTTCACAGGGAGTCTGAAATGGTCTGCGTGAGTACGGCATAAAGCTCCCGGCTCCTGGCGGGCAGGGATGCCAGGAGTCTCTTCTCTTGCTGGTCACTCCAGAATCGTGCATGGGAACCTGGGGGACCCGGAGCGGTCCAAAGTGTTGCCCTGTTGTTTTCGTAGCAGGCAAGGACAGGCCCAGAAAAAGGAAAAAACAATAGAGGAGAAGAGCCCATGATCCCAGTATCCGGCACAGGAGCACAAATCGCAGAGCCCTGCATCTGGTCGCAACAACAAACGCATCAAGGAAACAGCGGACAGCTGCTGGCACCCATCACTCTCCCCGCCTTGAAACCATCAGCCAGTACCCCTGATATTTCGCTCTTCAAGCGCGCCACAACCCTGGTGGCATCCAGGCCCGTACTGGCTCCAGTGACAGCGGAGGCTCGCGCGGCGGTTGCCCGGCTGACTGGCCCCTTGCTGGCCGAGCGCCATCAGCGCATCGCCTGGTGCGATCAGCGCACGCTGGCGTATCTATATGCCGATGAGCCCGTCACGGCGCCGGATCTGTTCAAGCACATGGCCTGCCGGCATCTGGATTTTCGTCACAGGCCCGATTTGCTGAAGGTCAGCAACGGGCAGCTACAGGAACTTCTGACCGGAGCAACAGGGCGGCTGCAATCTTTGCTGGTTCGCAGTCTTCCTGTAAACCGGGTGGCGGACCTGATGCGCCTTCCTGATATGGCCATGGTGATCCTGTGCCATAGTCCCGGGTACTTTTCGTATCTGCCAAAAGAAATGCGAACTGCTGCCTGGTTGAAATCCCTGTTTCCCTCTATGACGTCATACGACAGATGCGAATTGATAAGAGCGGTAACAGCAAACAATCCGAAGTTGGCGGGTGAGCTGGAAACCCCGGAGGAAAAAATCAGGCGCAGATCAATAGCCTTCAAGGATATGCCTGACGATCAGGTCACTCCCGAGCTGCGCCGTTTGGTTATATCAATCAATCCCTTCTGGCTCCCTTGTTTCCAGGAGAAGGTAGACCGGCAGGAATACGAGCAACTGTGCGATCTTGCGCTGCAAGAATCCGGGGAGGCACTGGCCCACATTGACATCAGGTTTCGCACGCCAGAGCGGGTGGACCGGGCGCTGAGGCACGCGAAGCCACCGGCAATCGCCGCGATTCCCGCGCACTTGCATAGCTATGAGCGACTGGCGACAGCCCTGTTCAAGGATTCGATGCCCTACAACGAGGCCCCGTCCTGCCAGCTTCTTGATGAATGGGGGCTGTGGGATGCGTTCAAAACGCAAACCGACTGGTTGAGTGGCATAAAAACGACTGAACGCACGGATGCACTTTACGCTGACTATATCGCCCAGCACCCGGGCCGGCTGTTTGAGGTACCTTTGGCTGTTGCGGAGCGCCTGGATCCGCAATGGATGCACAGATTCTGGCGAATGGACCTGTACCAGAGTCTGGATGAGCACAACAGCCTGGCACTGCCCTACCAGCAGGACTGCATGGAGCACCTGGAAAACCTTGCCTACCGGCACCTGATCAAGAGGAGTCCCCTCACCGGGATGCGTGCGGCACTGCAGAATGAGGTGGAAGTGCCAGCCTGGGCCTTGATGTTGGCGCCCTCGTGGGAGCAGCGGCGCTACCTGAGTCGAGAGCAGATGGCGGTGATTCTGGAAAACGGTGGTGCCGCAGGGCTGGCTGAGGCACTGGGGGTAACTCCCTTTCACATAGATCCCGAAGCCTTGCTCGATCCCATACAGGAACACCACTGCAGCCGACGGGCTGCCTGGTTGCCAGCCGAGGTGTGCAAGAAACTGGCTTTCTGTGACAACTTCAGATTGCCCCGGCAGCAGGACGGCATGAATCTGCGGGACCAGATGGATCAACACAGTCTTTCACTCGCCTGGCAAATTGTTCTGCGGACGCTGCCGACCTGGCGCGCTGACACAGATGGCGGCGACTGGCATGTCAAGGGAGGGCGGACTCTGGTGCGGGAACATCAGGGGCGCCATGTCCACATGAAGCTCCAGCGCAAAGGGGAGCCACTGGCTGAGTTTGCTGCCGAAGAGGCGGTGCAACGCTTTGCCCTTGCCCATAAAAAAACCCTGGGTTTGCGAAGTGAGATTCCCGAGCCAGAGGGAATCGTTTTCGTCCCGCTCGAGGCGTTGCCGGCGGCGGCCCGGGACTGCACTGATCCACTGGAAATTCGCACCGACCAGCAGTGCCCCGGCTGTCTGGCCTTCTGTTTCAGCACCAAAGACCACAACTACGACACCCTGGCATGGCAGGCCGATGATGCGCAGGGCGGTGGCGCAAATGGCCGGGACGGGCTGATGTGTGCCTTTCATGATCTTGGGGTCTGGAGCAGTCTGGGGGCTGTGCATACTTCCACGATTCGCCTGTACCATGATTTCGGGCAAGACAGCCACTCACGCCCCCAGCTCTTGCTGAGCGCGCTCTTTGATCTGACGCAGACCTATCCTGGCACCCTGCACCTGTGGAACAGCAAAGCCATCGAGCAGTCAGACTGGGGCAGGTCCGGATTGCGTGATCTGGGCGATCTGGAGCTCTATCCCTTTATCCGCTGCTACATCGAATCGGGTGAGGCGATATGGACTCTGCCTGACTATGCGCAGCGCGCCTCTTTCGTCAATGGTCTGGCCCAGAACCTGCTGGGTGGTCTGTTGCACTTTATGCGGCAGCAACGCGAGCAACCCGGCTATCACTACCGCAAGCAACAGGCGGTCGAGGCCATGGCCCGGTGTGTTGAGGATGCTTGTGACAATTTGCTGCACGGCTTGCTGCGTGATGGCACCCGACTCAAAACCCTGTTTCCAGATGAACAAACCTATGAACAATGGCTGCCGCTCACAGCGCGGGAGATAGTCTACTGGACAGCGCAACAAAACCCGCAGCAAAACAGGGATTGTTTTGCCTGTCACTTTGAGGAGAACGGACGGCCTGCGGCGGATCTTTACCCGGGCCATCCTGCCCGGAGCTGCCGCTACGGCAAGCACTTTACCGAAGAGGGAGGTGAAAATCTGGGGGGCAACAACGGCAAGTTTCCTCTGTTTTACCTGGTGCGTGGGCTCTATGTCATGGCTGCCGGCGTGGCGGACCGGTTGGCGGATCAGCAACAGCCACAGCACAAGTCAGCGGCGTCCTGAGTGGTGCCAGGTGGTGCCAGTCGTGGGCTGCTGCATCTCCGGCTCCTGGCTCTGGGGGCATGGGTTCCGGATGGACGGGAAGCAAGGCTCCCCGGACAGACGGGTGCCGCAGGTGTTTGAAGCCAGCGGGGATGGCAAAGGGTTGTCTGTCTGTTCCTTTGGCAACCGGCGTGGGAACTTGATGCAAGAGGTAGAGTCAATGGCCTGTCTCTTTTTCTGTTCGCAGTAAACGGGAAAAGAAGCGAGCAAGCAAAACAGGCGAAAGTACTCATGACTCCTCTCCTCTGCACTGAACCCCGGGGCGCGCAGCCGTGCGCCGGATCGCCACAAGGGTCTCGGCCCAAAGTCACCGGGCGACCATCGGTCTCAATAGCCAGCTCCCCCTTGCAGCCATCCTGCTGCGGCCCCGGAACGGCGGTTCGCGAGCGCGTCATGGTGCCGGCAATGTCCGCTCCCGTGCTGACACCCGAGGCGGCCGACAGGCACGCGGCTGCTATCCGGCTGGCAGGTCCCTCGCTGGCCGAACAGCACCAGCGCATCGCGCGCTATGAGCAGCAAACGCTGGAGCATATCTACGGTGGTGCGCTTGTCACGGAGACCGGGCTTCTGGAACATATGGCCTGCCGCAACCTGGGCTTTGATCATCGGGCCGATCCTCTGAGAGTCAGTAACGAGCAACTGGCGATGCTTCTGACGACGGCAAAAGGGCGTCTGGTCGAGTTCCTGGTCCGCAGTCTTCCGTGCGGCCGGGTGCCATACCTGATGCGTCTGCCGGGCGTCGCTGAGGTAATTCTGTGCCACTGTCCCCGGTTCTTTACCTGGATGCCAGCAGCCATGAAAACTGCTGAGCGTTTGAAACCCATACTGGAGACCATCAAGGAGCGCAAAAAGGACGAACTGATATGGGAAGCAACAAAAGACAATCCTCATATGGCGAGGGAGCTGGAAACGCTGGAGGAACGAGTCAGGCGCAACCCGGCATCTTTTGCGTACGTGCCCGATGAAGCGCTCACACCCCGGTTGTGCCGCCTGGCTATAGCGCAGGAACCCTGTTTCCTGTCGCGTCTGTGCAAGCTGGTAGACACGCACGAATACGAACAGCTGTGTGATCTGGCACTGGAGAATTCGGGCGAGGCTCTGCGTTACATAGCGCCCCCGTTGCGTACTGCCGCCCGGGTGGACCGGGCACTGGCACACAAGAAGCCGCCTGAAATCACCGCCATACCCGTGCATTTGCATACCCGGGAGCGACTTGAAAAAGCCCTGCTGAACGACTCCTTTCCGTACCATGAAGCCCCTTCGTGCCAATTTCTCAGTGACTGGGGGTTATGGGATGCTTTCAGAACCCAGACCGACTGGCTGAGCCGCATCAAGAAAAGCGAGCGCACCGATGAACGCTACGCAGCGTTTGTCACTGACTACCCTGCCAGGCTGGCCACGGTGCCTCTTTCTTTTATGAAGCGGTGGGATCCTCAGTGGCTGAGCGCCTTGTTCCGGACGGATGTGTATCTGCGCATGGACGAGCACAACTGGCCAGCCCTGCCCTGCCAGCGGCGTGAAGCCCCGGAGCTGGAATCTCTTGTTTACAAACACTTTGTGGTAGCCAACCCGCTCTGTCAGGTGCCGCCAGCTCTACTGAAAGAACTGCCGGCCTGGGCGGTGATGCTGGCTCCCTGGAGGGATCAGCTCTGTTGTCTGGGCGAAACCTACAAGGAGATGATCCTGAAAAATGGTGGTGGCGAAGGGCTGGGCGAGACGCTGGGGGCAGCTCCCTTTCATCTGGAAAAGGAGGCCCTGCTTGATCCCATGCAGGAGACGCATTGCACGCGCCGGAGCGCCTGGCTGCCGGCTCAGATATGCAAGAAGCTTTTTTTCTGTCACAGATTCAGGCTTCCTCACCGCGAGGCGGGAATGGCGCTGCGCGACCAGATGGATCAGCACAGGCTGGCCATTGCGGGGCAAGTTGTATCCCGGACGCTGCTGAGCTTGCGACCAGACAGGGCGGCAGGCTGGCAGGTTCGGGGTGGGCGCACCCTGGTGAGGGAAGAAAACGGACGCTGTGTTCACATGAAGTTCAAGCGCAGGGGGGAGTCGCTGGCTACGTTTGCCGCTGAAGAGGCTGTGCAGCGTTTCGCTCTGGCTCACCAAAAAATATTGGGATTGAGAAGTGAGATTCCCGAGCCCCGGGGGATATTTTGGGTCCGACCAGAGAATTTGCCGACGGCGGCCAGAGAGTTCGCTGATCCACTGGACGTCATGGACGATCCGCCAGGCCCCGGTGGCTATCTGGTTTTCTGCTTCAGCACCAAAGACCATGACTATGACACCCTGGCCTGGCAGGCCGATGGTGAGCAGGCTGACGGCGGAAGAGCCCGCGAAGGTCTGATGCGTGCTTTTCACGACCTGGGGGTCTGGAGCAGCCTGGGTGTCATGCACACCTCGACCATTCGCCTGTACCACCACTTCTACAGTGAGGACGACCTGCGCCCCGAGCTGGTGCTCAGAGCACTGTTCAGTGCCGAGCAGGCGTATCCTGGCGCCCTGCACCTGTGGAATACAAAGGCCATCGAGCGGTCTGACTGGGGCTGGTCCGGTTTGCGTGATCTGGGCGATCTGGAGTTCTATCCCTTCATCAGCTGTTATGTCGAGTCGGGCGAGGCGCAATGGGCTCCGCCGGGCTATGCGCAGCGCGCTTCTTTCGTCAATGCCCTGGCCCATAACCTGCTGGGTGGTCTGTTGCACTTCATGCGGCAGCAACGTGAGCAACCGGCTTACCACTATCGCAATCCGGAGGCGGTGGAGACCATGGCCCGGTGTGTTGAGGACGCTTTTGACAATGTGCTGCATGGCCTGCTGCGTGACGGCACCCGACTCAAAACCCTGTTTCCGGATGAAGAGACCTATGGAAAGTGGTTACCCCTCACAGCCCGGGAAATCGTGTATTGGACTGCCCAACAGAACCCGCAGGAGAACAAGGATTGTTTTGCCTGCCACTTTGAGGAGAACGGACGGCCTTCGGCTGAGCTTTACCCTGGCCATCCCGCCCTGAGCTGCCGTTACGGTGAGCACTTTACCGAAGAAGAGGGGGAAACACTGGGCACCAATAACGGCAAGTTCCCTCTGTTCTACCTGGTGCGCGGCCTCTATGTCATGGCTGGTGGGCTGGCGGACCGGTTGGGGACTCCAGAACAGGCGCAGCAGGAGCAGGAGAAATCCTGAGCGGCTGTTGGCGGAGGGGCGGTGGCCGGCCGCTGTGTTCATGGCTTTCCAGGACAGGAGTGGTGCCGGGGGGCCGTGCCGGAGCGGAGGAAAGTTCTCGCCTGTGGGGCGAGGGCGAGTCTTTGTGTCGCGTTCAGATTTTTGTGTGGAAACTTGTGGCAGGGATGCAGGTCCAATACCCACCCGGCTCTCTTGGCGGTGTAATCCAGCAACAGAGCAGGGAACACAGAACAGAACGAGAACAAGAGGCCAAGGTATCCATGCTCCCACTCTCCTCCACGTCCAGGTGGTGCGCACAGCCGCGCACCGGGGCTTCACAAGAATCACAGCCGGGAGGCGCTGAACGGCTGCCAGAAGCCATGACACAGTGCCTTTCGTTGTCATCCTGTCGCAGTCGTGACGCTGGTGCTCCAAAGCCTGGCAGTGCCCTGGCGGTGTCGAGCCCCGTGTCAAAGCGGGAGGTTGGTGGCACCAGCGAGGCGGTCAAGCGGCTGGCGGGCCCCTTGCTGGCAGAGCGTCACCGGAAGATCGCGCACTGGGACCGACAGATAGTGGCGCACATCTACGATCGTGCACCTGTCACGGATCCGGGCCTGCTTGAGCACATGCTCTACCGCGGTCTGGACTCGGACAATGGATCTCAATGGCTCCAGGTCAGTAACAAGCATCTGAAAAGACTGCTGGCGACGGGAACAACGCGGCTGGTATCGGCTCTGGTCCGCACGCTTCCCGAAACGCGGGCGCCGGGTCTGATGCGCTGTCCGGAGACGGCAGCGGTGATTGTGCGCCACCGTCCCCGGTGGTTTTCGTATATGCCCAAAGAAATGAAAAACCTCGCCCGGTTGAAGCCTTTGCTCGAAGGCATGAATGAAGTCAATACAAGCGAGCTGATATATCAGGCAAAAGAGGAAAAAATTCCGCTGGACAGGGAGTCGGAAACACTGGAGGAACGGATCAGACGCAGTCCTTTCGCCTTTGATGAAATGCCTGACGATCAGGTGACGCCTGAGCTGCGCCGCCTGGCGGTCTCTTTGTATCCCTGGTTCCTTCGTCGTTTCCGCCAGGAGGTAGAGGAGCCGGAGTACCAACAGCTGTGTGATCTGGTGCTGGAGCAGTCGGGCGAGACACTGGGCCACATAGCGACCCGATTCCGTACGCCAGCCCGGGTGGATCGCGCCCTGGCACACAGGAAGCCACCTGCCATTGACTGTATTCCCCCCCAGCTGTACACCCATGAGCGGCTTGATAAAGCCTTGCGCAATGACTCTTCTCCCTACCATTACCCACCCTCAACCGAGTTTCTCAGTGAGTGGGGGTTGTGGGACGCCTTCAAAACCCAGACGGACTGGCTGAGCCGCATTGAGGAAAATGAGCGTACGGATGAACTCTATGCCGAGTCCATTGCGCGCGATCCGTGCAGTCTGCATGGGGTGCCCCTTTCCTTCGTGGAGCGGCGGCATCCGGAGTGGATAAAAGCCTTCTGGCAGATGGATGTCTACCAGCGCATGGATGACCATGATTCCCCTGCTCTGCCCCGTCAGTGGGGCGGTGTTGAGGATTTGTATGAGCGTGTCTACAGGGGCATTGTCAGGAGAAATCCGCTGTGTTGTGTGCCGCCAGTATTGAAAGAGGACTTGCCACCCTGGGCATTGATATTGGTGCCGAAGCGGAATCAGGTTTTCTGCCTGAGCGAAAAGCAGCGGGCAATGATTTTGGACAATGCTGGTAGCGAGGGACTGGCCGAGGCGCTGCGCGTACCAGACTTCCACATGGATCCTCAAGCCCTTCTGGACCCCATGCAGGAAGCCCACTGCAGTCGGCGGGCGGCTTGGTTGCCAGGCCAGGTCTGCAAGAAGCTGGCTTTCTGCCACCACTTCAGACTGCCCCGGCAGCAGGACGGCATGAATCTGCGGGACCAGATGGATCAGCAGACTCTGGCCGTAGCCCGGCAAGTCGTATGGCACACACTGAAGATTTCCCGGCCTGGCACGGCTGGGGACTGGCAAGTCAGAGGAGGACGGACTTTGGTGCGGGATGATGCCGAGCACGGACGCTGTGGCCACCTGAAGTTCCAGCGCCAAGGAGAGTCACTGGCTGTGTTTGCGGCCGAGGAAGCTGTGCAGCGCTTTGCTCTGGCCCACCAGAAAACGCTGGGCTTGAGAAGTGAGATTCCCGAACCGGAGGGGATTGTTTTCGTTCCGCTGGAGGCCCTGCCAGCGGCAGCCCGGAATTTTTCTGATCCACTGGAAATCCGGAACGACCAGCGGTGTCCCGGCTGCCTGGCCTTTTGTTTCAGCACCAGGGATCACAGCTACGATACCCTGGCCTGGCAGGCGGACAGTGCGGGTGGATATGACAAGGCGCGGGAAGGGCTGATGCGAGCCTTTCATGACCTGGGGGTCTGGAGCAGTCTGGGGGCGATGCACACCTCCACGATTCGCTTGTACCATCATTTTTACGGGGACAGGGAGGCGCGTCCGGAACTGGTGCTGAGCGCCTTTTTCAATTCCGAGAAGACCTACCCCGGTGCCCTGCACCTGTGGAACACCAAAGCCATTGAGGCATCCGACTGGGGCTGGTCCGGCCTGCGTGATCTGGGTGATCTGGAGTTCTATCCCTATATCCGCTGCTATGTCGAGTCGGGAGAGGGGCACTGGACCCTGCCCGGCTATGGCCAGCGAGCTTCGTTCGTGAATGCGCTGGCCCATAACCTTCTGGGCGGTCTGTTGCACGGCATCCGATTGCACCGCGAGCAACCTGGCTACCACTACCGTAACCCGCCGGCGGTGAAGGCTATGGCGCGGCTTGTTGCGGACAGTTTCGATAGTTTGCTGCATGGCCTGTTGTGCGATGGTACCCGGCTGCAATCCCTGTTTCCGGATGCAAAGACCTATGAACAATGGTTGCCCCTCACCGCCCGTGAAATCGTCTACTGGACTGCCCGTCAAAATCCGCAGGAAAACAAGGATTGCTTCGCCCAGCACTTTGCCGACAACGGGCGTCCCTCGGGGGAACTCTACCCCGGCCACCCTGCTCTGAACTGTCGCTACGGAGAGCACTTTACCGAAGCGGAGGGTGAGACACTGGGAAGCCGGAATGGAAAGTTCCCTCTGTTTTTCCTGATGCGCGGCTTCTATGTCATGGCGGCTGGACTGGCAGACCGGCTGGCGCTTGCTGCAAGTTCGGGCGTTTTGACAAACAATGAGCAGCGCTCACTTGTGAGTTCTGCGGATATGTCTGCCGTTCATGCTGACAAGGATGTCAAAAGAGCGCATTGATGCCTCTTGCGGCACGCCGGGGGAGCCAGAGACCGTTGGTGGAGTCGAAGCGCATGTCCTTTGTCCCTTCCCGCTTTTTCCCCTTTTCTGCAGCAGGAAGGGAGAAAGCCTGAATTATTCATTCCAGGTCTGCGTAATCGTTCGGGACCTGACAACTATCTATAACAAACCCGTTTACAGGATGGGCTACAGGAGGGATGTGTCAGGCACAGATAGCTGCCGTGAGTGGAGTCTTTGCTTGTGATTTGCTGGTGGATGGGCAGAAATGTACGGCAGGTCGGTTGCAGGTCCTGCCAGGAGACAAAGATGCGGTTATTCGCCAAAAAAAAGGCAGCCCCCGAAGGAGCTGCCTTTTCGCTCACCCCCTTTTATTCATCGGGAGGTGAAAAAAGTAACGAAAGACTGTCGTCTTAGATCACTTCGATATCTTCAGCCTGAGGACCTTTCTGACCTTGGGTCACAGCGAAGCGAACTTGCTGGCCTTC
>Ga0209021_1001532_pt1 | contig 22649 bp, 18 predicted proteins | sample PinacodermFT_FD_187299 | JGI IMG/M metagenome (GOLD analysis project Ga0209021, IMG submission 187299) | Host-associated microbial community of the marine sponge Aplysina aerophoba from Gulf of Piran - sponge pinacoderm, lysed by freeze-thaw... | ecosystem: Host-associated > Porifera > Sponge >... | reverse complement strand
GACGCGGTGTCGTCGCTCATCCATGACGGCGATACCGTCGCCATGGAGGGCTTCACCCACCTGATCCCCCATGCCGCCGGCCACGCGGTGATCCGCGCGGGCCTCAAGGATCTCACGGCGGTGCGGATGACGCCGGACCTGATCTACGACCAGGTCATCGGCATGGGCTGCGTCAAGCGGCTGGTGTTCTCCTGGGGCGGCAATCCGGGTGTGGGCTCGCTGCACCGCTTCCGGGACGCGGTGGAGAAGGGCTGGCCCCGGCCGCTGGAGATCGAGGAGCGGAGCCACGCCGACCTCGCCAACGCCTATGTCGCGGGCGCGAGCGGGCTGCCCTTCTCGGTGATCCGGGGCTATGTCGGCTCGGACCTGCCGGCGCACAACCCGATCATCAAGTTCATCACCTGCCCCTTCACGGGCGAGAAACTCGCGGCGAGCCCCGCCATCTGCCCCGATATCGCGGTGATTCACGCCCAGCAGGCGGACCGCAAGGGCAACGTCATGCTCTGGGGCATCTCCGGCGTGCAGAAGGAGGTCGCGCTCGCGAGCCGGCAGGTGCTGGTCACGGTGGAGGAGATCGTGGATGAGCTTGAGCCCCGGCCAGGCTCGGTCCACCTGCCGCACTGGGTCGTAAGCGCGGTCTCGCCCGCGCCCGGCGGCGCCAGGCCCTCCTATGCGCTCGGCTACTACAAGCGCGACAACACCTTCTACGAGGCCTGGGATGGGATCGCGCGCGACCGGGCGCGGTTCACGGCCTGGATGGAGCGTCACGTGCTCGGCACCGAGGATTTTGCGGGCTACGAGCGGAGCGTGGCGGCCGCGGCGGTTGCCGAGGGCGCGCGCCCGGCGTAGATAGAGGCCGCGCTGCCCATGGGGCAGCGGACCGCGGAGGGGTGCCGGAGTGGTCGAACGGGGCGGTCTCGAAAACCGTTGTACGCGTGAGCGTACCGTGGGTTCGAATCCCACCCCCTCCGCCAGAGTCACTGACTAAGTACATGTTATTCCGCGAGACTCCGGTTTCTGACCAACCGCAAACCCGCAATAGTCTCCACGTAGGGACTGAGAGCGCAAATATCTCACTCTTCGCCGCGAGCTGCCCCGCCGTGGTGTTGGAGCCCGCGGTGACCACGGCGGGGGCGCCGTCGAGCTCCTTCTCATAGGCGACGGCACCGGAGCTGATGGGGCTCGTGGAGCTCCACGCCGTCCGTCCTCGGAAAAGGTCGGATCGGAGCGGCTGCGCTCAAAATGGTCATTCTCGGGTGCGCCGGATGTAGACGGCTGCTGCGAGCAGGATCAGCGCGCCCTTCACCACCATCTGGAACTCGATGGAGAGGCCCAGGATGACGACGATGTTGAAGAGCGACACCAGGATCAGCGCCGCCAGCAGGGCGCCGATCACGCTGCCCTTGCCGCCACGCAGGGACGCGCCGCCGATCACCGCTGCCGCGATGCTGTCCAGCTCGTAGCCCTGGCCGGTCCAGTTGTCGACAATCCCGACGTAGCCGACCAGGAAGAGGCCGGCGATGGCGGCGAGAACGCCGGAGATGACGTAGGCCGAGATCAGGATGCGCTTGACCGGCAGACCGCTCATGTGCGCGGCCTCCGGATTGTCGCCATAGAGCAGGAACTGCCGCCCGGGTACGCTGCGCTCCAGCATCCAGTGAGCCACGAACGCAACCCCGATCAGCACGATCAGGATCACGGGCACGCCGCCGATGTCGCCGGTCGCCAGGTACCGGAAGGTCTCCGGCAGCGAGCCGCTCGGCGCGCCCTTGGTGTAGGCGAAGCGGATGCCCTGCAGCACGATCATCGTCGCCAGCGTCGCGAGGAAGGGCGTCACCCGCCGGTAGCTGACGAGGTAGCCGTTGACGCCGCCGACCAGGGCGCCGAGCAGCAGGGCGGCGACGAAGGCGGTAGCGGTGTTGTCGAAGACGCCGATGGAGAGCACCGCAGCAGTCGCCATGATCGAGGCCACGGAGAGATCCAGGCCGCGTACCACGATCACGATCATCTGGCCGATGACGACGAAGCCGAGCGGCGCGGCCTGCACCAGAATGTCGGTGATGTTCTTGACGCTCAGGAAGCGCGGCGAGAGCACGGTCGTGATCGCCCAGATCACGACGAGAAACGCCAGCAGCAGCAGGACTTCGCGGGTCTTCCGGCCCCTGACCGTGCCGCCGCCGCCGAGAAGGCGCGCCATCATGGGCGCGACCTCGCGACGAAGAGCGAGACGGCGACGACGATGATCACGCCTTCGACGATCCACAGATAGAAGTTGGAAACGTTCAGGAAGTTCAGAACGTTGGAGAGCAGGGCCAGCAGGATCACGGCCAGAAAGGTGCCCAGCACGCCGCCGCGGCCGCCGGCGAGCAGGGTGCCGCCGACGATCACCGGCGTAATCGAGCGCAAATCGAACCCGATCCCCGCGCGTGGGTCGCCCACGCCGAACCGGCCCACCATGTAGATCGCGGCCAGCGCGGCGATGAAGCCGGAGAGCGCATAGATCAGCACCTTGGTCCGCTTGACCGGGACGCCGGAGATCGTCGCCGCCCGCTCGTCGTCGCCGATGGCATAGACGCGGATGCCGAAGCGGGTGCGCCAGAGCACGAAGCCGACGAGCACGTAGGCGGCGATGACGAAGAGCGTCCCCCACGGGAGGAGGCCGAAAAACCGGGCATAGACGATGTCTTCGAAGAAGATCGGCACCGAGCCGGAGGGCTGCTTGGTATGCAGCAGCGCCGTGCCGGCCAGGATGGTCGATGTCGCGAGCGTCACGATCAGCGGGTGAATGCCGGAGTAAGCGACGATTCCGCCGGTGAGCGCGCCGATCGCCGTGCCGAGCGCGAGAATGCCGATGTAGGCGGCAGTGAAGCTTGCCGGGTCGGAGCCTGCGAAGGTCGCGAACAGCACCGAGAGGAGGCCGAGCAGCCCGGCGAAGGAGAGGTCGATGCCGCCCGACAGGATCACCACCGTCTGGGCCAGCGCCACCAGCGCCAGCGCGACCAGCTGGTCCTGTACGTTGGCGATGTTGAGCACGGTAACGAAGTGGTCGGACGCGAACACGCCGACGATGAAGACCGCCGCGATCAGCCCGACGATCGCCAGATGGACCTTCTGGAAGCGGGCGGCGCGGGCGAAGTCAGTCATGGGACTGGGATGCGGACGCGTCGCCGCCCGTCGCGGCGGCGGCCGCAGCCATGATTCCGTCCTCGGTAATGGCGTCGCCGATCAGTTCGGCGACCAGCGCGCCGTCGCGCATGACGTGGACCCGGTCGCACAGCCCGACGACCTCGATCAGCTCGGAGGAGATGACCAGAACCGCCACGCCGTCTGCGGCCAGTCGGCGCAGGGTGCGGTAGATCTCGGCCTTGGTGGCGACGTCCACGCCGCGGGTCGGCTCGTCCAGAAGCAGGACGCGCGGCGCGTTCTCGAGCAGCCGGCCGATAAGGACCTTCTGCTGGTTGCCGCCGGAGAGCGCCGAAATGGGCTGCCCGACGTGGTCGACGACGACCTTGAAGCGCTCGACGACGGAGCGGGAGCGCCTCTCTTCTTCCTGGGGCGAGAGCGCAAGCGCCCGGGCATCCTTGCCCAGTGTCGAGGCCGCGAAGTTCCAGGCGACCGAGGCGTCGGGAAAGAGGCCGTCGGCCTTGCGGTCCTCCGTCAGCATGGCCAACCCGCCGGCGAGGCTGCGGCCCGGCGTGCGCTTGTCGTAGGCCGCGCCCGAAAGCTCGACGGCCCCGCTGCCGCGCGCCGCGCCGAAGATCGCGAGCGCAAGCTCGGTCCTCCCGGAGCCCACCAGGCCCGCCAGCCCGACGATCTCTCCAGGGCGGAGGTCCAGGTCGACCGGTGCCGGGCTGCCCTCGGCGGTGAGGCCGCGCAGCGACAGCACCGGCTCGTTCTCGCTGGCAGGCCCGCTCTTCGGCGGGAACAGCTCGCCCAGGCTGCGGCCGACCATGGCGGCGACGACCCTGTCGTGGTCGTAGTCGCCGATCGGCCCCGACGAGGTGACGTCGCCGTCCTTCAGGACGCAGATGTCGGTGCAGACCTCGAAGATCTCGTCGAGGCGGTGCGAGACGTAGACCAGACCCATCCCCTGGTCCCGCAGGTCGCGCAGAATCCGGAACAGATGGTCGATTTCGCGGTGGGAGAGCACAGCCGTCGGCTCGTCCAGGATCAGCACCCGCGCCCTGGAGCGCAGCGCCTTGGCGATCTCCACCATCTGTGCCTCGGCCACGCTGAGCCGCTCCAGCGGCGTGTCGGGGTCGAGGTCGATGCCGAGTTCCTGCAGCAGATCGCGACAGTCGCGGCGCAGCGCGCGCCGGTCGACCAGACCGAGGCGGTTACGCGGCTCCTTCTCCAGAAACACGTTCTCGGCCACCGTGAGCGCCGAGATGGTCGAGAATTCCTGATGGACGACGGCGATGCCGGCGGCGATCGCCTCCTTGGGTCCGGCGAAGACCACCGGCGCGCCATCCAGTAGGACCTGCCCGGCGGACGGCGTATAGACGCCGGTCATGAGCTTGATGAGGGTCGATTTGCCGGCGCCGTTCTCGCCGCAGAGCGCGATGTTGCGCCCGGCGATTACCTCGAAGTCGATGTTGCGGAGGACCTCGTTGCTGCCGAAGAGCTTCGTCATGCCCCGTGCGGCAAGCACCGGATCAGCCATGTCGCCTTTCCTCCGGGCGGCGGCCTCCGGCCGCCATGGCGAACGGCCCCCCGGCCGCGAGGGCCGGGGGACCGTCAACCGCTAACGGCAGTCTACTTCGGATAATCGGCCGAGAAGGTCTCCGGATCGTAGTCCGGGCCGACGCCGCTCGACATGATGACCGAGCCCGGCTTGTCCATCAGGGCGTAGTCCTTGACGTAGACATCGGCCTGCACCGAGGCGGTCTCGGCGCCCTCGGAGACCACGATCTGCTGGTTCACCTCGATCCGGCGCGGAATGCCCTTGCCGGCCAGCACGTCGAACAGCAGCTCGAAGGACACCGCACCCATGGCCGGCGGATAGTCGATGCCGACCATCGGAACCTGGTTCTGCACGCTCAGCTGGTACATCGCGTTGAAGTCGCCGCCGGTGTGCGGCGGGATCGTGCCGGCCTCGTAGCCGGCGGCAAGGAAGGCCTCGATCGAGCCCGAGCCCTGTAGGCCGGAATCGGCCCAGACGCCGGAGATATCCTGGCCGTACTTCTGAATCAGTGCCGCCATGATCGTCTTGCCGTTGGCCGGCGACCAGGAGGTGTACTGGACCTCCAGGACCTCGATGCCGGGATACTGGTTGAAGACCTCGTGCGCCGCCTTGATCCGGTTCTCAGCCGGCGAGGCGCCGGCCAGGCCGCCCAGCATCACGACCTTGCCCTCGAAGTTCAGCGTCTCGGCCAGCCACTGGGCAGAGATGCGGCCCAATGCCTGGTCCGAGGCGGTGACGAAGGTGATGTAGCTGTCCTTGGACGTGACCTCGCGGTCGACCAGAACGATCGGGACGCCGCTCTTGTTGGCCCGGCGCAGCGCAGGATCCAGCGCCTCGGCGGTCGCCGGGCTGACGAGAAGGATGTCGACACCCTGGGCAAGCAGGTCCTGAATGTCGGCGGCCTGCTTGGAGGGATTGTCGTTGGCATCGGTGATGATGAAGCGCTCGAGCTTGTCCTTGTTGCGCTCGGCGGCGGCCTCGATGCCGTGCAGCATGGCCACGCGCCAGGGATTGGAGAGGCTCGCGTTCGAGAAGCCGATGACGTAGGGGCCATCCTTCTTGTGCTCGGCCGCGTCGTAGATGTCCACGCTGCCGGGGTTCCACAGGAAGGTGCGGGGAACGCCCTCGTAGTCGGCGCTCGCGGATACTGCGAAAAACAGCCCGGCGACGGCCAGGGCGCATATCTTGAGCAATCTCATGGCTTTCTCTCCCTCGGTTGAGCAGTGTGCTCGTCGGTCATGCCGAAGGGGGCATGGCGGACCCCGCTGGATGGCGAGGTTTCAACACTAATCGAGTGCCGAGGGAGAGGCCACGGCGGCGTCGCCGCGACCGCGCACAGGTAACTTGGCCGCGGTGCCCCGGTCCGCCCATGCCGGCGCGGGAGATCCGGCAGCCCGGCCTCGCCGGCTGGAAACTCCACAGCCGGCGCAGGGGAGAGAAGCGCGGGGTGCGGCCCTCCGCTCCTACTTGTCGGCGAGCCAGGGATAGCGCGCGTTGTCGCCGCCCGCGTAGTCGGGGTCGAGATAGATGAAGCAGCGCTGGATCTTCCAGTCGCGGATCTCGAACACGTCGCACCAGCGCCCTGCGCCCGATTCCGGCACGCCGGCGCGCCAGGGGCCGTCGCGGTGCTCGCCGTGGCTGGTGCCTTCGAGCACGATATGGTCGCTGCCGGAGAAGATGTAGTTGAAGTGCGAGTAGTGGTGCAGGATCGACTTGATGGTGCCGCCCACGTCGGTGAAGAGCTGGCCGATCTCCTCCTTGCCGGTGGCGATGCCCCACTTCGGGAAATAGACCTGGGCATCGTCGGCGAAGAGGTCGAGGATGCTGCCGCCTGTGGACGTCACCCCGCCGTTGTCGAAGGCCTTGAGATACTCGAGGGCGACCGACTTGCGCTGCTCGTCGGTCATCGTCTGTGTGCAAAGCGCCATGCTCTTTCTCCTTGCGTGCCCGGTTTCGCGGGGATGGTTCTGACAGGTTGTCCTAATTGGTTAGCTTCGGCGGCTCGCGGTCGGCCTCGTTCGCGGCCAGATAAGCGAAGGCCAGGATGGGCCCCAGGGTCGCGCCGCCGGCCCAGTAGGCGCGCGCCGAGGCCGAGGCGACACAGTTGCCGACGCCGTAGAGCCCCGCAATCGGCGCATCCGTGTCGTCCAGGATCTTTCCGGAAGGCGCGGCCTTGGGTCCGCCCTTGGTATCGAGGGTGCCGCCGGAGAGAAGCGCCGCGTAGTAGGGCCCCTCGCCGCTGATCGGATACATGGTGGGGTTGGGCGCGGACGGGGACTCCGCCACCGGCCCGTTGAAGAGCTGTTCCACCTGCCGCTCGCCGCGGCGGAAATCGTCATCCTTGCCGGCTTCGGCGAAGCCGTTGAAGCGCTCGATCGCTGCCGCCAGGTTGGCCACGAAGTCCGTGGAGAGCCGGATGCCGCCGGTCTCGGCCTCGTAGCGCGAGAGCCGCTCGTCGATGGCCTGGGTCAGCGCGCCCAGGGTCTCACCCCTGATGACATGGGCATCGTCCACACCCGGCGGCACGATGAAGCGGCCGTATTCGTCGCTCGCGCAGTGATCCTGGCTGCGCTGGTCCCACACTGCGATCAGCACCAGGTTGGGATATTCCCCGGCCGTCGGGCTCCACTCGAAGAATTTCTGCGCCATCTCGTTGTAGGCGAGCTTCTCGTTGGCGACCCGGTGCCCTTGCTTGCTGACGTAGATCATCGAATCGCCCGAGGGCGAGAAGGTGCCGATCAACGTGGGATCGCCGGCAATCGCCTTCTCCAGAACGACCGGGCACATCCAGGCGTAGTTCATGTTCCTGAGCTGTGCGCCCACGCTGCCGGCAATCGGGATGAAGTCGCCCTCGTTGGTCTTCGCGGCGCAGCCGCCGTAGATCGGCACGTTGAGGAAGTTCTTGCGGATCTCGACATTGTGGGTGAAGCCGCCGGTGCAGAAGACCACGGCCTTGCGGGCGTGGAATCGGCGGGCTGAACCGTTGCCCGCGCTGGCCTCGACACCGACGACATCGCCCGCGAGGTTGCGAATGATGCGCTGCACCCGGTGCCCGGTGCGGATCTCGACGCCGGCCTCCAGGGCCACACGCGACATCGATTCCACCGCACGCAAGCCGCCGTCCGACATTGTGTCCCTGGCGTCCACGGGGACCAGGACGCGGCCCGTCGGCGCCTTGTCCTCGGGCAGCTCGGCCCAGTAGTCCGGCACGAAGTCGCAATGCCGATAGTCGAGCGCGCCCTTCTCCTTCAGGAGCTCGGTCGCGGTCGCGGCATTGTCGTAAATCGCCTCGAACATCGCGTATTCCCATTCGGGCATGCCGAGGTGGGGGTCCGCGGGGTCGTAGCACTCGGGCCTGGAGAGGCGTGCCATGTAGCGCAGGCAGTCCTCGCGCGGGTCCTCCATGCCCTTGTCGCGCATCGCCTGGTTGTTGGGCACCCAGTACCAGAAGGCGGCCTTGCGCGTCGTGCCGCCGACCTCCGGCGCCTTCTCCAGGATCAGCACGATGTTGCCGAGCCAGCGGGAGAAGAGCGCGGTTGCCAGGCCACCCGCTCCTGCGCCGACGCAGACGATGTCGAAGGCGCCGTCGTAGGGGCCGCGCGCGGCGGCCGGGCGGGCTGATTCGCGTTGCGGGATCGGCAATAGCTCTGTCATGACCTCATACCCGTTGCGTTGGGGTGGAGCGGCGACTGGCAAGGACGCGCAAGAGACGGCCCACACGGCCGGTCGGTAGACGACCGGAATAGAGAAGGACGGCAAGCAGAGTCAATGCGCCGCTGACGATCACGCCGAGCGCGGTGTTGACCGCGAGAAAGGGCATGATGTTGACGATCAGCGTGAAGAAGATCGCGCCCAGCAGCGCGCCGGAAAAGGACCCGCGCCCGCCGGAGAGCGCGGCGCCGCCCAGCACCGCGGCGGCGATGCTGGTCAGCGTGTAGGTCGCGCCCACCGTCGGGTGCCCGACGCCCACCTCCGTGCTCAGGAACAGCCCGGCGAGCGCCGCAATGCCGCCGGAGATCACGTATGCGCGGACGTGCACGAAGCCGGTCCTGATGCCGTTGCGCCGCGCGGCCTCCTCGTGAAAGCCCACGGCCCTGAGCCTGAGCCCGCTCTTGGTGCGGTAGAGCCAGAGATCGCCGAGCACGGCAAGCGCGATCAAGCCGAGGAAGGAGACCGGCAGGAAGTCGATACGGGTGCGCAACGCCGCCATGAAGTCGGGCTCCACCAGGCCGGTCGGCACCGGCCTGAAATGGAGCGCCACGCCCTGCAGCACGCTCAGCATGGCGATGGTGGTGATCACCGGGTTGATATGCAGGCGCCTGACCATGCCGCCGTTGATGACACCGACGAAGACGCCGATGCCGAGGCAGGCGAGCGTGCCGCCGAACAGCACCGGAATGTCCACACCCATGCCGATCAGGAAGGACGCGGCGACCACCGTCACGCTCATGAGCGAGCCGACCGACATGTCGAAGCCGCCGACCAGCAGCACGTTCAACTGGGCCATCGCGACCAAGGCAAGCGGCGCGGTCGCCAGCAGCAGGTGCCGCCCGTTGAGCGGGGAAAGGAAGGTGTCCGACTGGCTGGAGGCATAGGCGCCGACCAGGACGATCAGCAACAGCAAGAAGCCAAGCGGCGTCCACCACTGGTCGCGTGCGAGCGCGAGGCGGCCCAGGTCCCGCGTGAGCGCGAAGCCTGCGGGGGTTGCGGACTCGGTCGGCGCGGCGGCGGCGGTTTCGCTGGTGCGCCGCACCCGCGAGGTCAGGAACGAAGAGACGATGTTCTGCTCGCTCACCTCGTCGCCCGTCAGTTCCTTGATCAGGCGCCCGCGCGAGAACACCAGCACCCGGTCGCAGAGGCCAGCGAGCTCCAGCGCATCCGACGAGTTGATGACGAAGGTGGTGCCGCTGTCGGCCTTGGCCCTGACCGCCTGATAGATGTCGAAACGCGCGGCCGCATCCACGCCCTGGGTCGGCTCGTCGATCAGCACCATCCTGGCGCCGTGCAGGAAGCTCCGCGCCAGCATGCTCTTCTGCTGATTGCCTCCCGAAAGCGAGACGATGGGCTGGTCGAGGGACGCGGTGACGATGTCGAGCTCCTCGATCATCTCGCGCGTGTGCGCGCGCTCCTTGCGGCCCGAGATCACGCTTGCGGTCGCGAAATCCTTGAGGACCTGGATCGTGATGTTCTCGCGCACGCTCATGGCCGGATAGATGGATTCGACGGCTCGGTCGCCGCTCAGCATCATCACGCCGGCACCCAGCGCGCGCTGCGGCGAGGCGAGAGGAATGCGCCGGCCCTCGCAGGAAAGCGCACCCGACGCGTCCTCGAAGCCGCCGATGGCGCGGAGAACCTCGCGCTGTCCGTTACCCTCCGCACCGGCGAGGCCGAGGATCTCGCCCCGATGAACCTCGAAGGCGACGTCGCTGAACGCGTCGCCGGAAAGCCCCTGAAGGGCGAGGCAGGTCTCGCTCGACAGAATCTCGGCGCCGCGCTTGGGCGGGAACTCCGCCTCGATCGGCCGGCCGACCATGAGCGCGATGAGGTCGTCCTCTGAGAGCGCGTGGGTTTCGAAGGTGCCCTGCCCCTCGCCGTCGCGCAGAACGGTCACGCGCTGGGCGAGGGAGAGGATCTCGGGGAGGCGGTGGCTGACGTAGACCACCGTCGTGCCCCCGGCGACGATCCCGCGAACGATGCGATGGAGCGTGTCCACGTCGTTGACGTCGAGCGACGCCGTCGGCTCGTCGAGCAGAAGCACCTCGGGCTTCGAGACGAGCGCCTTTACCACCTCGAGGAACTGTCGTTGGGCCGGGGAGAGATCGGCGACGCGCGCGCTGCTGTCGATCGCCAAGTCGTAGGGTGCGAGCTGCTCCTCCGCCCAGGCTGCCAGCCTGTGATAGGGCAGGGATTGCTCCATCGTGCCGAGATAGATGTTCTGGGCGACGGTGAGCTCCGGCACGAGCGAGTTGTCCTGGTAAACGGTGGCGAGCCCGAAGTGATGAGCCTGCGAGGTGTCCGCCGAGGCCAGCCGGTTGCCCAGGATTTCGACCGTGCCGTCGTCCGGTGCCAGCGCGCCGCTCGCGATCTTGAGCAACGTGCTCTTGCCCGAGCCGTTCTCGCCGAGCACTGCGTGGACCTCGCCCGCCACGCACTCCAGACTCACCTCGCGGAGCGCCTGGACTCCGGGATAGCGTTTGGAGATCCCCGACAGGCGGAGCGACGGTTCGGTCATTCTCTCTGCGCTTATCCGCGCGCGTTCAAACAAAACCGCCGGGCGGCGTGAGGCGACTCTCGCTCCGCCCGGCGGTCAGGCCGTTGGTTGCGGCCGCTACTCCTTGAACATCGCGTTTAGCATGTCGGTGTCCACCAGCGTGGAGACCGGCATCTGATCCGGCAGCGCCTTGTCGCACATGCCCTGCTGCACTTCCTTCATCTTGAAGGGAACGTCGACATGGGCGCCGATCTCGGCACCGCCTCTCGCCTCCATGGCGGCGGTCAGCGCGATGCGGACCTGGAAGGTGCCGCCCGAGGAGAAGAAGATGCGGAAGTTCGGATTGCCCACTTCTTCCCAATCGCAGAACAGGCCCTGCTCGTCGGTGCGCAGCGTGACGATTACGTCCATGGCGCGGTCTGCCGCGGCATAGGCGCGCACGCCACCGCGGAAGCCGTCGGCATACTCATAGAGCACCGCGTCGATATCGGGGTTTTGCGAGAGAAAGCCCGACATCGCCTCGAAGGTGCCCTGCTGGGTCCAGTTGGTGTCGGCCTTGCCGAGCAGCGTCATGGCGGCGTTGCCCTCGATCTCGGCCTCGGAGCAGGCCTGCCAGGCAGCGCTCAGCTGATTGCCGGGCGTGCCCCCGAGCTCGACGATCTCGACGCTCTCTTCGCTGTTGGCGCCGGCCACGAATTGGACGAACTGACGGCCCAGCTCGCACAGGTCCTCTGCGACGAAGGTGAGATAGTCTTCACCCGCAGTACCGCCGAGACCAGCGATGTAGGGGACCACGGTGATGCCTGACTCGGTCGCCTCCTGGGCGGTCGGCAGCAGCGCCGGGCCTGCGTCGGGGAAGGTCACGATGATGTCGACGCCCTGCGCGATCAGGCTCCGCATGTCGGAGATCGCCTTGCTGGCGTCGCCCCGGGCCGAGGTGTAGATGATCTTGCCGACCTCGGGGTAGCTCAGCGCCTGCATGACGAACTCCATGTGCGTCACGCGGCGCCAGACGTTCTCGCCGAAGCCGTCGGCAAGGGCGACGGTGAGATCGCCGCGCCCGGTCTCGCAAATCTGATCTTGCCAGCACTTCAGCGCCAGCGCGCGGTCTTCCTCGCTGAGGGACGCGCTCGCACGCTCGAAGGTCGACGTGACGATCGGGCCGATCCCTTCGGTGGTGCCGAGCGCCTTCAGCATCAGCTCGGGGTTTGCCTCGGCGCGTGCGCCGCTGTGGGCGCCCAGGGCCAGAGCACCCGCAACAACGGCCGAGACGGCCGTCTTCTTCATCCAGTGCAATCGGTTCATGGTCATGTTCTCCCCTTAAGTGAGTGTCGGTGAAGCAGAGCGTAGACTGATCGTTCCCTGGTACGGGTCGTTCAGGGCATGCATGCCCATAGATAGCAGACCCTCCGCGTTGGCATAAGCGCCCTATGGCTCTACGGAGCCGGGTGCGGCATCGCGGCGCAGCCGTCGCCCCCAGGTATCGCGCAGGTCGGAAAAGCGGACGCCGGCAAGCGCCATTCCGACGGCGATGGCGCCGCCGTAGACCATGAACTGGATCGCCGTGGTCAGGCCCATCATCTTCAGGATCTGGCCCAGCTGGGTCAGAAACAACGCCGCGCCAGCGACCGCGATCATGCTGCCGACCCCGCCGCTGATCGCCGTGCCCCCGAGCACGGCGGCGGCGATGGGCGCGAGCAGATAGGCGGCGCCGACATCGAGGGTCGGATTGCGGATGAAGGCCGCGAGCAGGATGCCCGCGATGCCGTAGAGCAGCCCGGCGGCGGCGTAGGCCGCGACGCGATAGCGGTTCACGCCGATGCCGCTGATCCAGGCAGCCACGGGATTGGCGCCGACGGCGATGAAGCGCCGCCCGTAGAGCGTGAGGCGCAGCAGGAGGGTGGAGGCCAGCACGAGCGCCATCGCCACCCAGACCGAGAAGTTGATGGAGAGGAAGCGGGTCTCGCCCCAGTCGGCGAGGATCGGCGGCACCCGCGCCTCCTGGGCGATGCCTTCCCGGTACCAGATTGCAGCACCCATCATGATGGTCCCGACGGCGAGCGTGACGACCAGGGGATTCAACCGGAAGTTGGAGACCAGAACGCCGTTGATCAGGCCGACGCCGGTGGAGACGGCCAGCGCCACCACGATCGCCTGGACGAGCGCGGCGTCCTGGCCGCCGGAGACGCCCAGGATCAGGCTGCTGGAGAGAGTGATGACGGCCGGGATCGAGAGATCGATACCCCGCGCCATGAGCACCAGGGCCTCGCCCATGGACGCGATACAGAGGAAGGCCGCGAGCGGAATGATGGCGAGGATTGAGGTGGCCATCAGGCTCCGCGGCACGAAGATCGCGCTGACGACGATGAGCACGAGAAGCGCCAGCCAGATCGCGAGGAAGCGTGGCTGCGGCTGCAACCCTTCAAGAATGGCGGGCACCGAAATCTTCATCTCTCGTGTCGAGCCCGTCCGATTCGAGACCCGTGCAAAGCTGTCGCCGATGGCGCGCCAGCGGCCTTCCCTGAACACAATACCCGAAATGAGAACCCCGTCATCGGGAGTAAAGCCGAAGCAGCACCCGTTAGGATGCCGGACTCATGGTAGCCTGGAGCGTTGATCGTCGAGGCCGAGAATGGTCTTGCCGCCAAGCTGGCCTTCCGGCTTCGCTCCAGTCCGCCTGCCGTGCAGTGTGGCGGAGAAACCGACGATGCAATAGCGTTCGGCCCCGGCGGCGGCGGCACGTCGGATGCAGAGGGATGGGGAGGCAAGAAGTGGCGAGCACCGGGCTTGAGAACAAGACGACGGAGTACTGGCAGGCGCTCGATCGCGCGCATCACGTTCACCCCTTCACCAACCACGCCGAGCTGGCGGCCAAGGGTGTGCGGGTCGTTACACGGGCGGAGGGTGCTTATCTCTGGGATTCCGACGGCAACCAGCTGCTCGACGGGCTGGCGGGCCTGTGGTCGGTCAATGTCGGATACGGGCGGAAGGAGCTCGCAGACGCGGCCTATCGACAGCTTCTCGATCTGCCCTACTACAACACCTTCTTCCAGTCGACGAACCCGCCGGCGGTCGAGCTTGCTGCGAAGCTGGCGGAGCTCACGCCGGAGACCCTGAAGCACGTCTTCTTCGCAAACTCGGGCTCGGAGGCCAACGATTCGGTCGTGAAGATCGTTCGCTATTACTGGAACCTGTGCGACCGCCCCGACAAGAAGATCATCATCGGCCGGCGCCATGGCTACCACGGCGTCACGCTGGCGGCGGCGAGCCTGTCGGGACTGGCCTTCATGCATCCGCAGGCGGACCTGCCGCTGCCGGGGTTCGAGCATGTCGAGGCGCCCTACTGGTTCGACCACGAGGGCGACATGGACCCGGACGAGTTCGGTCTGCACGCCGCCAAGGCGCTGGAGGACAAGATTCTCTCGCTCGGCCCCGACCGGGTCGCGGCCTTCATCGGAGAACCGATCCAGGGTGCGGGTGGCGTGATCGTGCCGCCCGCGAGCTACTGGCCGGAGGTCCAGCGCATCTGCACCGAGCACGACGTGCTGCTGATCGCGGACGAGGTGATCTGCGGCTTCGGGCGAACCGGTGCATGGTTCGGCTGCGAGACGCTGGGCTTTACGCCGGACCTGATGACCATCGCCAAGGGCGTGAGCTCGAGCTATGTGCCGCTCTCGGCCGTCCTGCTCGGCGAGCGGGTCGCAGACGTGCTGAACTCGGCGGACGACGAGTTTGCGCACGGCTTCACCTACTCGGGCCATCCCGTCGCCTGCGCGGTGGCATTGGAGAACATCCGCATCCTGCAGGACGAGGGCATCGTCGACACCGTGCAGCGGCGGACCGGTCCCTATCTGCAAGCCCGCTTGCGGGAGCTGGCGGACCATCCGCTGATCGGCGAAGTGCGCGGCGTCGGGATGATCGCAGCACTCGAGCTTGCCGCGGACAAGGACGCGCGCACGCGCTTCGATCCCGACCTGAATTTGGGGGTCAGATGCCGCGATCATTGCCTCAAGCAGGGCGTCATTGTTCGGGCGGTGCGCGACATCATGGTTCTGGCGCCCCCGCTGATCGTCACCGAGGCGCAGATAGACCGGATCGTCGAGACCGCGCGGAGCGCCCTCGATACGATGGCCCAGGAGCTGAAACCGGCGGCGTGACCGGGCGCTGGCCAGGCAAGGCCGGAGCCGCAAGCGAGCAGGGGAGAACACGTCATGGCCCATGAAGGCGGGTGCTATTGCGGAGGGCTGCGCTACCGGGCGGATGCCGAGCCGCTGCGTATCTTCCACTGCCACTGCACGATCTGCCGGCGGGTGCAGGCCGCGCCCGTGGTGACGTGGATCACCTTCCCGACCGCGGCGTGGTCGTGGACCAAGGGCACGCCGGCGGCGCTGAAATCCACGCCCGAGGCGACCCGGTATTTCTGCCGGGATTGCGGAACCCACCTCGCGTTCATGATCGAGGGCGCTGCGGAGCTGGACGTGACGGTGGGCAGCCTCTGCGATCCCGCGGCAGCCGAGCCGGGCTATCACATCTTCGCCGACACCCGGCTGCCGTGGCTTCGGCTGGCCGGCGACCTGCCCGAATACGACGACTGGGGACCCGACCTCTAAGCCCGCAAGTAACGATCCTAAGCCACCCCAATCAGTACGCGAGACGCAATCCCACGTTCACCAGGTGGTCGCTGCGGGAGCCGTCGCCGGTGCGGCCTGAGTAGCCCAGGACCGCGCTCGCCTGCCCGCCGAAGCTCATGGAAACGCCGAGATCGACGCTCAGCCAGGCCTCGGGCGGCACGAAGCCCTCCGCCTTGAACTGCCCCGCCATGGTCTTGGAGCCTGCCGTGACCGCTACGGGACCGCCGTCGAGCTCCGTCTCGTAGGCGACGGCAGCGTAGGGGCGAATGCCGAGGCTCTCCGAGTCCGCCTCGAACGTGATCCGGTAGCTGGCGCGGGCGACGAGGGAATTCCGCTCGAACTCGGAGAAGTTCATGGCGGTGGGAGAGGCTCCCCTTTCGCGATAGCTCCCCACCTCCTGATCGAGCCAGGAGAGGCCGAGCTCCGGGCCGTGGCGGGTCCCCCCCGTCTCACCCATCGTCCAGCCGAGAATGAGATCGAGGCCGACCTGACGCGCCACCGTCGAGCCGCGCTCGGTGCTTGTGGCGGGCCCGAGGGTTATCGAGCGCTCGATGTCCAGCCCGGTCCTGCCCAGGTGCAGTCCGCCGCCCGCGTGGAATCCGCCCTGCCCCCAGGTCCCGTAGAGCGAGCCGACGGCCGTGTCGCCCTCCAGGCGGGCACTCGAGACGGTGTTGTCGTGGCGGCCCAGGCTGAGCGCGACGCCCCACCAGCAGTTGGTCTCGGGCCCCTGGCCGAAGCCCAGGGTCACGGCGTGCTCATCGGCATGCGCCTCGCCGAGGGGCGGCGGGGCATCGACCGCGCGCCGGCCGGTGTGCGTCAGGACGAAGCTATGCCATTGCCCGACCGGTCGCTCCCAGTCGGAGAGGCGCTCGGCGGCGAGGACGCTGCGGTGCGCGGCGATTGCGGCCTCGCCCGCTTCGCCGGCGAGCGACACCTGCACCGGCGCCAGCTCCTGAGCCAGGGCTGCATTGCCGGAATCGCTCAGGATGTCGCCGGACGCGAAGCCGGCGGCAGCAACAACAACCAGGAGGGCACGGACATGTAGACGCATCGGATGCCTCCCGTGTGGCGGCCGGCCAGCACGCTCGACGGCCAAGAGACCATCCGTCCCGGCGCTGACTCTCGGCCCTGACTCCAAGCGACGAGCGCGTTCGCGCGCCATTATCGACTCTCGCCGCCCTCTGCGCCACCGTCCGGCGCGCTAGGGCTTGCCGGTCTCCTCGGCGAGCAGGGCGGCAAGACCGGCGCGGTAATTCGGATAACGCAGCGTGACGCCTAACTCCGCCTTGATGCGGTCGTTGGAGACCCGCCGGCTGTCGGCATAGAAGCTCCGCGCCATCGGCGAGAGGTCCGCGTCCTCGAGGGGCGTGAGCGGCGGCGGCGCGACGCCCAGCAAGGTGCAGGCGTGCGTGACGACGTCCGCCGCGGGCGCAGGCTCGTCGTCGCACACATTATAGATAGCGCCTGCGCGGGGCTTGGCGATGGAGGCGGCCAGCACCTGCGCGATGTCGGCCACGTGAATGCGCGAGAAGACCTGGCCCGGCTTGGCGATGCGCTTGGCCGTCCCGTGCTTCACGGCGGCCAGTGCGTTCCGCCCCGGCCCGTAGATCCCGGCCAGTCGAAAGACGTGGGCGGCAAGCCCGTGATCTTCGCCGAGGGCGAGCCAGCCCCGTTCCGCTTCGAGCCTGCGCTTGCCGCGCACGCCGGTGGGTGAAGGAGCGGCGCTCTCATCCACCCAGGCGCCGCCGGTGTCGCCGTAGACCCCCGTGGTGGAGAGATAGCCAATCCATTCCAGGCTCTCGATGGCGGCAATGTCGGCGCCGTGGCGGTCGAGCGCCGGGTCGCCCTCGGCATCGGGCGGGATCGAGAGGAGAATGTGGGTCGTGCCGGCGAGGCTCTGCGCCGGGTCCGCAAGCGGCGCCTCGCGCGAGAAGGGGAGGGCGTCGACACCCGCCTCCGCCAGCGCGCGGCACGCTTCAGGCGTTCGGCAGGTGCCGGCGAGGGACCAGCCGACGGGGCCGAGCAGTTTGCCCAAGGCCGAGGCGCTAAACCCGTAGCCGAAGCAGAACAACCGCTTGTCATGTGCCGTCGTCATGCTGGCGCGTCGCCGGAGGCGCTCGTTGCGGGCCCGGTGCCGTGCCACTCGGCCAAGACGTCAGGATCGCGCTCGGCGGGTGCATGCCGGGCGCGGAGCGCGGCGAAAGCGGCCGGTGGCGCGAGCCGCTGCGACGCCCAGACCGCCATGGCCCGCACCAGGGGCGAGGGGTCGCCGAGCAGCCCTTTCGCTACCGGCAAGACGGTAACATCCCCGCAATTGCCGATGGCAATCAGCACGTTGCGCACGAAGCGATCGCGCCCGGTGCGCTTGATCGGGCTGCCTGAGAAGACGGTTCTGAAGGTCCTGTCGTCCAGCGCGGCGAGGTCGGCAAGCCGGGGCGCGGTCAGCTCGGCGCGCGGCAGGAAGGCGTACTCCTCGGTCCGGCGCGCGAACTTGTTCCACGGGCAGACCGCGAGACAATCGTCGCAGCCGTAGATCCTGTTGCCCATGGCCTCGCGGAACTCAGGCGCGATGTGGCCCTTGTGCTCGATGGTGAGGTAGGAGATGCAGCGCCTGGCATCGAGCCGGTAGGGCGCGGGGAACGCGTCGGTCGGGCAGACGTCGAGGCACTGGCGGCAGGAGCCGCAGTGGTCGGCCTCGGCGTCGTCGGGCGCGAGGTCGAGGGTGGTGAAGAGTTCGCCGAGGAAGAGCCACGAGCCGTGGCGGCGGGAGACGAGGTTGGTGTGCTTGCCCTGCCAGCCAAGCCCAGCGCGGGCCGCCAGCGGCTTCTCCATCACCGGCGCCGTGTCCACGAAGAGCTTCACCTCGGCAGCGAAGGTGTCCACGACGAAGCGCGCGAGCCGCCGGAGCCGGCGCTTGAGCACGTCGTGGTAGTCGCGCCCTTGCGCATAGGCCGAGACGATGCCCCGCGTGCGCGCGGCCAGCAGACGCAGCGGGTCGTGAGCCGGGCCGTAGTTCAGGCCCACCACCACGACGCTGCGCGCCTCGGGCCAGAGCGCGCGGGGGGCCGCGCATCGCTCGGCAGTGCGGGGCAGCCACGCCATGTCCCCGGCGTAACCCAGGCGCAGAAACTGCCGGAGCCCCTCGCCGTCCGCCGGCGCATTGTCGGCACTGGCCACGCCCACGGCCTGGAACCCGAGCGAGCGGGCTTGAGCGAGAATCGCGTCGCGCGCGTCCGTCAAAGACGGACGCGCTCTAGGTCCTCCGCTCGGCACCGTCGATCAGCATGTCGAGCGCGGTCGCGACGGTTGCCAGGCGCACCGCGCCGCGATCCCCGGCGTAGACCACGCGCCGGTGAAGGAGCGCGCCGCCCGGCCCGGCGCAGGCGTGGTGCACCAGGCCGACCGGCTTGGCGGCAGTCCCCCCGCCGGGCCCTGCGATGCCGGTCACCGCGACCGCGAGGGTGGCGTCGGAGCGGGCGAGCGCGCCTTCTGCCATGGCCCGTGCCACCTCCTCGCTGACCGCGCCCACGCTCATCAGCAGCTCGTCGGGCACGCCCAGCAGGTCCCGCTTGGCCTCGTTGGCATAGGTCACGAAACCGCGATCCACCACGTCCGAAGAGCCTGCAATCTCGGTCAGGCAGGCTGCGATCAGGCCGCCGGTGCAGGATTCCGCCGTCGCGACGCGCAGGCCTTCCGCGCGGCAGAACGAGAGCAGCCGCTCGGCCTGCTCGATGATGTCCGCAGGGAAGGTCACAGCCATATCCAGACGTTCCAGAGCAGCACCGCCGCCAGGGCGCCTGCCACGATGTCATCCAGCATCACGCCGAACCCGCCTTTCACGCGCCGGTCGAGCAGGCTGATCGGCCAGGGCTTCACCACGTCGAACAAGCGGAAGAGCACGAAGCCCACCGCGTAGACGGCAACGGTCGGCGGCACCAGCAGCAGGGCGACGAACTGGCCCGCGACCTCGTCGATCACGATTGCCGACGAGTCGCGGGTCCCGGTGCGGCGCTCGTAGACGCCGGCCGCCCAGATGCCGACCACGATGAGCACGAGGGTTGCGATGGCGAGTCCGAGCATGCCGGTGTAGGTCCTGAGCAGCCATGCGAGGGGCAGCGCCAGTGCCGAGGCCACGGTTCCCGGTGCCCAGCGGACGAGCCCTGCGCCGAAACAGGTCGCGATCAGGGCTGCCGGATCGCGCAGGTTGAGCCGGGCCGGCTCCGCTTCAGCGGTCATCGGCGCCGTCTGCGGGCAAGCGGACCGTGGCGACCGCCTGTGCGGCGATGCCCTCGCCGCGCCCGGTGAAGCCGAGGCGCTCGGTCGTGGTCGCCTTGAGGTTGATGCGGGCAGGGTCCAAGCCCAGAACCGTGGCGAGCCGCGCCATCATGGCCTTACGGTGCGGGCCGATCTTGGGCCGCTCGCAGATCACAGTGACATCCACGTGGCTGAGGAGGCCGCCGCGTTCCGCCAGAAGCTCGAGCGCGTGAGCCACGAAGCGCGCGGACTCGGCGTCCCGCCAGGCATCGTCGGAGGGCGGGAAGTGGGTGCCGATATCGCCCGCCGCCAAGGCGCCCAGCAGCGCATCGACGATGGCGTGGAGCACCACGTCGCCGTCGGAATGGCTGACCACGCCCTGCGCGTGCGGCACCGCCACGCCGCCCAGCATCAGGTGATCGCCGGGGCCGAAGCGGTGGACGTCGAAGCCCATGCCGACGCGGGTTTCGAATGCGGCCTCGGTCGCAGCGGCAACATCGCGCCCGCTCTGCGCCGCCAGGATGCGCTCGGCCCGGGCGAAATCCTGCTCGGTCGTAATCTTGAGGTTGTCCTCGTCGCCGGGGGTGAGCGCCACGGAGAGCCCGGCCTGCTCGGCCACTGCGGCATCGTCGGTCAGTGCGCTGCCGGCTGCGGCGCGGTGGGCATCGAGGATGGCAGGGTAGCGGAAGCCCTGCGGTGTCTGGGCGCGCCAGAGCCCCTCGCGCGGCACCGCGCCTGCAATCAGGGCGCTGCCCGGCGCCGCCCGCTTGAGGCTGTCGCTCACCGCGAGCGCAGGCAGCGACCCGTCGTGGCCTTCGAGCGCATCGAGAGCGCCGTCGATCACGGCGGCGGAGACCAGGGGCCGTGCACCGTCGTGGATCAGCACCAGGTCGGGCGGTGCGTCCGCCAGGCTTTCCAGGCCGTTCCGCACGGAGTCCTGCCGGGTCTCGCCGCCGGCCACCGGCATGAGCAGCGCGGCGTCTGCCGCGTCGCCGCTCTCGCGCACCGCCTCCTCGTAGAGTGGCCGGTCGGCGGGGTTGATCACCACCCTGAGCCTGTCGATGCGCGGGTGGATTGCGAAGCGTTGCACGCTGTGGCCCAGCACCGCGTGCCCCGCGAGCTGGCGGTACTGCTTGGGCAGCGGCCCGCCGACCCGGTGCCCGCGCCCGGCGGCGACGATCAGGGCGGCGGCGTTGACCATGCTGGATCCGTGGCGCGTGCGGCGGTGTTCCGCGCCCAAACTCGATTGGTGCCGGCGGCAGGACTCGAACCCGCAACCCCTTGATTACAAATCAAGTGCTCTACCAGTTGAGCTACGCCGGCCGATCGGCCGCTGCAGGCGCGCGCGATCACGGAAGACCCGCTATCAAGCGCGGCCTGCCGGCCGAGTCAAGGCGAAGGGCGCCGCGCTTCCGCGCCCGGCGTTCCTTTCCAGTCGGCCCGCTCATCGCCGCGAAACCTCGTAGAGCGCGATGGCGGCGGCGTTGGAGACGTTGAGGCTCGCCATCGAGCCCGGCATGGGGATGCTCGCGGTCGAATCGCAGCGCTCGCGGGTGAGCCGGCGCATGCCCTGGCCTTCCGCGCCCAGCACGAGTGCAAGCGGCGCCTTCACGCCGACAGCCCCGAGCGGCTCGGGCGCGTCCTGGTCGAGGCCGAGGCACCAGAAGCCCAGCTCTTTCAGCACGATAAGGGCGCGCGCGATGTTGACGACCCGGGCGAGGGGCACCGTCTCCAGCGCACCGGATGCCGCCTTGGCGAGAGCGCCGGTACCCTGCGGCGAATGCCGGTCCTGAATCACCACGGCCCCCACCGCAAAGGCCGCCGCCGAGCGCAGAATCGCGCCGACGTTGTGCGGATCCGTTACCTGGTCGAGCACGACCACGGTCCGCGGGCCCTCCGCCCTCTGCACCACGCCGCGGCAGGCAGAAGCGAGGTCGACCGCCGGCAGCGGCGCCGTCTCGAGCACGATGCCCTGATGCACGGCGCCCTCCGGCAACAGGGCGGCGACATCCTGGCGCGAGACGATCTGCGGCGCTTCAAGCAGGGCACGGGCGGCGAGCGGGATCGCGCGGGAGTCGGTTCGCTCGGCGAGCAGCGTCGCTCCCTCCTCGGTCGCGATCAGCCGATGGCAGCGGCGGCTCGGGTTGGCGAGCGCGGCGGCCACGGCATGGGTGCCGTAGAGCCGCTCGCGACGGGGTCGCGCCTGGGCGCGTTGCTCCTGATGCGTGCGCCGGCGCCCGGTGCCACGCTCGCGCGGGCGGCGAGAACTGTTGCGTGCCATGACGCACCCTATTATAAGACTTCCATCCCTTTTGCGAGACGCCCCGGCATACGGGCCGCGCGGCGAGCGCTGACGCCGCAGCCGCGGCGGCCGATGGCGCGGTGGGCCGTCACGGAGAGTTCCTTTGGGCGTTGACAATCGACCGCGGATGTCCATAGTGCGCCGTTCCGAGTCCCGGGGGCGTCCACCTCGGCGCGGAGGGGTGGCCGAGTGGTTAAAGGCAGCAGACTGTAAATCTGCCGACGTATGTCTACGTAGGTTCGAATCCTACCCCCTCCACCACACGGGCGGCGCGCGCGCGTGCGACGAAGGGCGTGGGGGACTTGAGATCGAGCGGGTGTAGCTCAATGGTAGAGCCCCAGCCTTCCAAGCTGGTTACGTGGGTTCGATTCCCATCACCCGCTCCAGAGTATAGGGCCGACACCGCAGCAGCGGTGCGCGGTCTGTGTCGTCCTTTTAACCGCTGCAGGAACGCGGCGGACGGGGAATAGAGCAGCGATGGCTAAGGAGAAGTTTGAGCGTACGAAGCCGCACTGCAACGTCGGGACGATTGGTCACGTTGACCATGGGAAGACGACGCTGACGGCG
>Ga0209021_1001531_pt1 | contig 22662 bp, 15 predicted proteins | sample PinacodermFT_FD_187299 | JGI IMG/M metagenome (GOLD analysis project Ga0209021, IMG submission 187299) | Host-associated microbial community of the marine sponge Aplysina aerophoba from Gulf of Piran - sponge pinacoderm, lysed by freeze-thaw... | ecosystem: Host-associated > Porifera > Sponge >... | reverse complement strand
CGGACGGGCCTTGGCGATCTTGCCGTCCGTGACCTTGATGGCAGTCAAGGCGTCCGGGGCGTCGCCATCTTCAACCCAACGCTCAAGTGCGTCCAACCAGTCGACGCGATCAGGCCCCGGTCCGCCCGCGCAGTGAAACACTCCCGGCATCAGGTAGAAGCGGAAATAGTCGCGAATGTTCGGATCGAGGCCCTCGGCCGCTTCGTAGTACTCAATCGAGCCGAGCGCCGTCAGCGCTGCGTCCGACCAGCCGTGCCACAACAATAGCTTGCCCCCGGCCTGCTTGAAGCCCGAGAGGTCGGGGTCGGTGGCGTCCAAGAACCCCTTTAGATGCGCTGCGTCGTTGTCGTAGTCGTCGAAATCGTACGTAGAGTAGTCGAACTCGGGATCTTGGAATATCAAGTATTTGAAGCCCTGCGTCGCGAATCCAAACTGCGAACTCGGTTCCCCGTAGGCCGACATCAAGCGTTCGCTAGGACCTGTGATCCAAGCCTGCCAAGACCTCGGCGCGGACTCACCACCGAACGGAAAACCCGGGTAGATCTGACCTTTGGAATTGCGCGGCCCTCCGTAGACCGCTGCAACCGCCTCGCGCTGGCGAATGGTGAGACAGTTATCCGAAGACTCCTCGCCCGCACAGACCGGTAGGTCTGTCAGCTTGAAATCGCAGTCTCGGGGATCGTTGAGGAAGCCGTCCTCGACGCCATCGCGAGCATCGCACCTGCGTAGGATCTCAGACTCAAGTAGGTTCCGGTTCTGCGGCGTAATGACGGGTTCTGCAAGGGTGCCGGGATCGGGGAAAATGCGCTGCATGTTGTAGGTGAAGGCGGCCAGCACGCCGCTGAAATCGTGGGCCGGCGCACCAGCGATGATCCCGTCGAAGTCTTCGGGGAAGCGCTGGGCCGACATCATGGCCTGGCGACCACCGTTCGAGCAGCCCATGAAATACGCCCGTTCCGCCGGCTGCTCGTAGTACGCCCGGATGATCGCCTTGGCCGCCTCGGTAGTTCGATGCACGCCGAGGTAGCCGTAGTTGACCCTACGTTCCGGATGCCCATAAGCCCACTCCGCCCGGATCCCATTGGCTTGATGCCCGGTGTCTGTCGCGGCTGTGGCATACCCGCGATTCACCGAGAAGCGACCCTGATACCCGAGACTGCCGACGAAGCCCCCTCCCCCTCCCATGAGGAACTTTCCGTTCCAGTCGTCAGGCAATAAGACCTCGAAGCGGATCTCGCTACCGATCACGCCGCTGACTCTGCAATGTGGCACCGTAGCGCGCGCAGAGCGCGAAGACACGCCCTCAGGCAGGTTCTCGGCTTGAGGTTCCTCGCCTAGAGAGGCTGTAGCTTGCTCGATGCGGATGTCGGGAAGCTGCAGTTCCGTCAGTGCAGCGCAATCGAGCGCCTTGGCAGTTCCAGCCGACAGGGTGGCCGCGGCCAGCACGACCGCAAGCCTCATCGTTCTATTCAAGACAATGACTCCTTTGCGCAGGCACGTGTGAACGTGCATGATGCCATGAGGGTATCAGACACCGGGCTTCGGCATAGACCGCAAGTCGGCCAAACATGCTCCAGAACGGTGAGCGAGAAGATTGGTGCCTTGCCCTTTTTCTGACATGCCCGGCCGTCGATTAGCAAAGGCGTTGCACTCTTGAGTGGTCCGAATCGCCTGACCGGGGATTGCGGACTTGACAGGACATGCTGATATGACTGAAGCTACGGCACATGCGACGACGCGAATGGATGATGGCCGCATTGGCCTCAGCCGCACTGCCCCTGAAAGGAGACAACCACAAGGTCGAACGCGCAATCCTCGACAGCATGCTGCCCGAGGATCTGCCCCTAGTCGATCGGTTCAAACTGGCCATCGAGGTCGGGTTCAAGTCGATGGAGGTGCGAGCCGTCGAGGACGACTCCGACGCGCAAGCGATCAATGACGCGGCCCAAGCCGCCGGACTGCGCATTCACTCTGTGATGAACCAGACGCACTGGCGCCATCCTCTGTCTTCACCGGATCCCGCCGATGTCGAAGCCTGCGTGGTCGGCGTGCAGGCGTCGATGCGCCAAGCACAGCTGTACGGCGCCAACGCCGTCTTGCTCGTCCCGGCGGTGGTCCGCTCCGACACGACATACGAACAGGCCTGGGAACGCTCGCAGGCGGAAATCCGCAAACTCATCCCGCTGGCCGAGAAGCACGACGTGATGATTGCCGTGGAAGAGGTCTGGAACAAGTTCCTGCTCACAGCCCGCGACTTTCGGCAGTACATCGACGAGTTCAACCACCCCCTGGTCCGGGCCTACTTCGATGTGGGCAACATCGTCCATTACGCGGTGCCGGAGCACTGGATTCACGAGCTGGGCAGCCGCATCGTCAAGGTGCATCTGAAGGACTACTCGCGCCGTCAGGGCTTCGTCAACCTCGGGGATGGGGATGTGGATTGGACAGCAGTGCGCGAGGCATTCGCCGCGGTCGGCTACAATGCCGAAGCGACGGTAGAGTTGCGCGGCGGCGACCGCGCCTATCTAGCCGATCTGGGCCAGCGAGTGGATCGCTTACTCGGCCTGTAGCGGCGCACACACCAGATCAAGCGAAGTATCGAAGGAGACCAATGTGAACTGGCCATCTGCAACACACGCGCTGCTGCGCATCATGACCGGCTTCTTGTTCGTGCCGCACGGCTACCAAAAACTGTTCGGGCTGGGCGGTCGCGGCCCAGCCGAGGACGCCCTCCCCCTGATCGCGGCCGTGATCGAAGTGGTCGGCGGCACCCTGATCATCCTTGGCTGGCAGACTCGCTGGGTGGCCTTCCTGTGCTCGGGCCTGATGGCGGCCGCCTATTTCATAGCGCACGCTTCAGGCGGCTTTCTACCGCTGCTCAACCGAGGCGAAACCGCGGTTCTGTACTGCTTCGTGTTCCTGTATTTGTGGGCCAACGGCTCCGGCGCTTGGTCGCTCGACAGCCTGATCGCCAAACGCAAGAGCGCATAGCTCCTCGGCCCTCTGGCGGCGGGTTAGCTCAGGGCGGAAATGCGTTCCCGCGCGAGGGCCAGCGCTTGCTCGCGGTCCGCGAGCGCGCCTTCGTGCTGTAGCTCGCGCACCTCGGCGAGAACCTTGCCGAACAAGGGGCCGGGCTCATATCCGGCGGCGATCAAATCCCGGCCCGTCAACAGCGGCACGAACGGTTCTTCCGCTTGGAATTGCTCACACCGTTCCGCGGCAAAGGCATGATTGTCGAGTCGACCGTGGCTCGAAATGCAATCGAGCCTATGCAACTCCAAGTGGTCATCAAAGTGGGGCTGTTCGACGAATGCCCGAAGCTTGGATCGGCGCATGTCCCGCACGTGGGCGAACCGCATGTGGTTAGCGACCAGCGCTGTCACACGATCGGTCTCGGAGTTGGAGAACCGCAGCCGCCTGCAGACGGCATTGGCAATCTCGACGCCGCGCTCGACATGGCCGTGGAAGCGGATGCGGTCCGTATCGGTGAACGTGTCGGGCTTGCCAATATCGTGCAGCAGCACCCCCCACGCCAGCGTCTGCGGTGGATGTCGCATCCCCTCCAGCATGAGCATCGTATGCGTCCACACATCGCCCTCGGGATGATACTGGGGCGGCTGCTCCACGCCCCTCAAAGCACAGACTTCGGGCAGCAGTTGCTCCAAGAGCCCACACTCGTGCAACAGCTCAAAGCCCCGCTGAGGGCTGCCCTCGGTCAGGATCCGGCCCAGCTCGTCGCGCACGCGTTCTGCGGCCACTCCTTGGATCGCGGGCGCGTTGTCGCGGATCCCCGCCATCGTGCCGGACTCGATCTCGAACCCTAGGCTGGCGGCCAGCCGCACGGCCCGCAACATGCGCAGGTGGTCTTCCCTGAACCGCTCCTCGGCCGATCCGACCGCCCGGATCAACCTGCTTTTCAAATCGGCCATCCCTCCCGCGAAATCCAGCCGCTCGCGCGAGACCGGGTCGTAGTACATGGCATTGACCGTGAAGTCACGCCGCATCGCATCCTGCTTGGGATCGTTGGTGTAGGAAACCTTGTCGGGCCGACGGCCATCGCTGTAGCCGCCTTCCCGGCGAAACGTCGCCACCTCGGTGAATGCGTCGCCGTCTCTAACAAGCACCACGCCGAAGCGCTCGCCCACGCGGCGCGCCCCAGTGAAGATACGCAAGACCTCCTCCGGCAGCGCGTCGGTCACCACGTCGCGATCCTTGCCCGGTCGTCCCAGCAACTCGTCGCGCACACAGCCGCCCACCCAATAGGCTCTAAAGCCCTGGGATTGGAGCTGTTTGATAACCCGCAGCGACATGTCTCTTCAAGCCGCAGCTCAGCTCGGAGAGGCTAGAGCTTCGGTCGGTAGCCCGCGCGCGTTCGGACGCGATAGCGCTTCTGGTCGGGGCCAACGAGTTCGACCTGAATGCTGCGCCAGCCGCGGTTGGGGTTTGCCTCGGGGTAGTACGTCACGGTGTAAGAGCTGGCCAGCTCGTCGCGGATTTCGACGAATGCCTCCGATTGGCGCTGCCAAGTCTTGGCAAAATAGGCCTTGCCTCCCGTCCGCGCGGTGATCCGCCGGAAAGCATTGCTCGAAATCGGATCCCGGTTGAGCGCTCGCGTGCTGATGACGTAGATGGGCACGCCCTCGTCCTCGGCAATCGCTCCGACATCGTCCGGCGAGACCGCACTGGCGTTGTCGGGGCCGTTGGAAAACACAATGATGACCTTGCGCCCCGACACCTTGGCCGCATCCCGCAGCGTCAGCAAGAGGCAGTTGTACAGGGCCGTCTCGTCTCCCGCGACCGACCGGCGCAATCCTCGCAGGGCATCGTCGTGCTCCGGCGACAGGTTGGCATGCCTAGTGAGGTTGCGGCTGAATGAGTACACCGCGACCGAGTCCGCCCCGTCGAGGCCGCGGATGAAGTCCGCGATGGCGTCCTCGGCATAGACCAAGCTGCGGTACATGAAATTGCTGGTGTCGAAGAGCACGAAGACGTTCGTGCCCACCAGCTGGCCGGCGATCGCTGCGGGGATCGAAAGTTCGGCCTCGCCCGCGACCGGACCGGGACGCACGCCCGTTCTGGTGATGCGCCTCGGTGCGGCGTTTCCCGCGCCGAATGACGCGATGGCCTGCTGGACGCCGTCCTCGGTGATCCGGAAGTCTTCGGGCGTCAGACCTTGGATATAGCGACCGCGCTGGTCCGTGACCGCGATGTTCAGCATGACAAGGTCGACTTCGACCTCGAACAAGGCCGCTGCTTCGCCGAGCCCCTCGGGCACCTGCCCGTGCAGCGCTGGCGCTCCCTGCCACAGGCCCGCCGTTACGGCAGCCAAAACCCCGAGCCACAGGCCGACCCTAGGCCCCGCCCACTGTCCCCTGCACTCGCGCATTCCCTTAGTATGCGCGTTTGCGTCTCGAACCATCGATCAATCGCCTCCGGAGTCCCCGCTTGAAGGTGCAGGCGCGACGCCGCTGGGAACGCTCTCCTGCCGCACTTGGTCGGCAATGATCCGCAACGAGCGCCACAGCGCCGGCCAGTCGTCCAGGTGGGTGGCGAAGATACGCTCCAATGTGCGCTGAGTCCACTGCGGGATCAGCAGGTTGAGTTGCGCTGGAGCGATGTGCAGTTCGTCAAACAAAGCAGCCCAGAACAGGTTGTTGGACTCCCAGCTCTCTGCGAGAATGCGACTCGAGAACCCCATCAAGGTCGGAAATAGCGGCAGATTCAGGAGTTCTAGGCGATAAGAGTGCGCCAAGCGCGGGTGCGGCATTCCGAACATCTGCGCGCTCCGGCGTTCGTTGAAGCGTTGCGGTTGCCGGCTCTCCAACTCCGCGATCGCTGAGACGTACGGCTGCCCCACCGAGTCCATGCGCGCACCCTGGGACGCGCGCATCCGGTTGGCCAGATCGAAGAGCTCGGCCGGCGTGACGATCTCGATTCCCTCGCGGACGCGTCCGCGCCTGAAGGAGTCTTCGATCTTCCAGATGCGCGATGGCTCCACCCGCGTGCGCAATTGGGCCAAGACCGGCCCGGCCAAGTCTTGGTCAAAAGCAGCCTGGGCCAGCAGCGACCGTGCCAGCCGCAAGTGCAGCCCGACATAGTGCAAGTCGGCCGGCTGGACGCCCCACCAGCGCGGCAGGGTGGCACCGAGCAACATCTGCGGGGCCAGATCCTGCCAGATCAGGGCCTGCCGCTCGGAAGGGATCATGAAGTTCTGCTCGGCCGACGCCAACTCGTAGGGCAGCGAGACAAGCGAGCCCATCAGGCGGCCGCCGCCGCTGCTGGGCCAGCCGGTGGACTGCATCCGCGCCCGCGCCCAACTGTACTTGCCTTCAGGGCCGAGGAAGTCGTGGCTGCGCACGAACAACGGATTGGCGCGGATCAGTTCCGCGCCGGGTGGCGAGTAGAGCGCATATGCGATGCCGACCAGCGAATCGCGCAGAATCGGGGCGAGTTCTCCGCGAATGCCCAGCAGGCGCCTGGGATTGCCTTGCGCGCGATCCACCGCCCGGCGCAGGTTGAGGTTGCGCTGCCTCTGGATGTGGCGGTCGACCCAGTGGCCACGGGCCATGGCGTTGGCTTCTTCAACGGACAGCACGGACCGAGGCAGCCGAATGTCCGATATGCTCTCCGAGAGGCGGTTGGCCATAGCTACGTTGAACGCTTCGCCGCGTGAAACGCGCTCGAGGTGGTCGGCTAAGTCGAACAACGTATCCAAGGGCACCAAACGCTGCAGCGTCAGGAGTTGATTGACGCGGGCCAGCACTTCGGCCCGAGTATCCTGCTCGCCAACAGCCGCCGTGCCCACCAATAGGTCTAGCAGTGTCTGCTGCGGGTCCGCAGCGTCCTTCCCAGCCGCTTCTAGCAGAGCCAGCACGCCGGCCCGGCCCGCCTCAAACACCCCCTGCGAATCGGTCGCGGCGGCAGCGGACGAGAGCAGGGCCTGCATCGACGCATCGGCCCGTTCCGGTGGAATCGCGCCGTTCCGGCGCAATACCTGCCACAGCGCCTGTTGCGCTTGCAGAACGCCGATTGCGTTGGCGCGGCGCAGGTCGCTGCCAATCTTGTCCAGGCGCACCATGGTGTCCAAGTGCGAGGTGATGGTTTCCTCGCTCACGTCGGGCGAGTCGCTGTAGAGCGCGAACTGGTGTCCGTGGTCCGGAAACGCCCGGATCATCCGCCCGACGATCTCGGCCGAGAGTGGCGTGGCGCGGTTGCGGTCCAGGTCCGAGATCGACAGAAACATCCGCAATGGCTCGTTTTCGATGGCCTTGCGGGATAGAGCGAACATGGCCTCAATGACATCGTCGGCCTGCGTCCAGCGCGTGGCCGACTCGGTCAGCCTGCCGTCGTACTTGCCGTGCGGGTGGACGACGAACAGGTCCTTCCACGGCTGAATTCCGCCCGGTATGCGCGGAGCGCCCGAAGCGGTGAAGTCGAGCCTCGTCGAGAGCAGCAGCAAGTCAGAGCTAGCACGAAAGATCGGTCGGGCCGGGCCAGGACTGGTGACTTTTCCGCGCACCGCCTGGTAGAAGCGTTCGATGCGCTGGGGCTCGAGGAAGTACGCGCGTGCCGCATCCCCTTGGACCCGCGCCAGCGCGTCATAGTAGGCCGCCATCCAGCCGTCGTCCAGACGGATGAGCTGCTGGAAGAAGCGGCCGCCTTGGCTAACGTTCGCACCTACCATGCGCTCCCACCCAGGCCGCGCACGATCACCGCCCGGAGTGACCGCGACGCCATCCCTGACTTCGAACATCGCCCCGAAGAAGTCTAGGACCGGAACGTAATCCTTCAGTTCACTGACAGGGACAGCGCCCCGCAAGGCCTCGGCGGTCGGGCGGTGCAGGTTGTGCATCGCGACGTACAGCCGCGCTAAGCCCGGATCGTCGATAAACGTGTCGAGGAAGTCGTCTTGGGCACGCCGGGTGGCACCCAGCCAATAGTCGCGGCCGAACAGGACAGGCAGCCGCGTCGGGCCGAACTGGTAGCTGAACGGCTCGCCCCTACGGAAGGCTAGTTCCAAGTCCGCCAAGGGGAAGGCCGAGTCGATGGCAAGGAAAGCCCGAGATGGGTTGACGGTCTCTAGCACGGCGGCCGGGCCGCACTCTCCGCGCAAGCGGTAGCCGATGATCTTGAGCAGTTGGGCCGTCTCGGCTGATTCGCAAACCGGGATTGCAATCGTGTTGTCGGCGCCCGCGAACGCTCCTAGTTCCCTGGCCTGAGTTAGGTACTGCTTGAGCAGTCGGAGATACTCGGTCGGCTCAAACGTGGCTCCGCCGCCGGAGGCATGGTAGCCGCCGGTGAAGATCGTCCGGCCCAGCGAGGGCAGGATCAGATCTGACGAGAGATCCGTCGACAGCGCCGCCATGCGGCTGAACGAGTCGAGCGTGCCCGGCACGTCGATGAAGTCCGTGGTCTCGGGTTCGGTCAGCGGTCGCAGCAGACCATCGACGCCGGGCCCGCCTTCGCCCGCGGCCTGCAATGCCTTGAGAGCGGCACTGGCCTGCTCCGCGTCGCCGTGCCACAGCGCGGCAACAGCGACCCGGCGGCGCAGCTCAGCGGCGGTCGCGGTGTCATCGGGACCGGCCGTTTCAAGCGCCGCCAAGTACGCCTCGATGGCGGCTGGGTCGCCATAGCGGTCCAAGAATTCGGCGTTGGCAATCAGCGCCTCGCCGTTGCCCGATTGTTCAGTTACGGTATCCCGGAGAACCCGCCGGGCTTCCGAGGGCTGGCCCGCTCGCTCTAGCTCGAGTGCGCGTTCGACAGTGCCGTAGAGTGGACCGATGCAGAGAACGCCGACACCAGCCAAGAAAGACAGGTAAGCAATCCGAGTGCGCATGCTAGATTCCCGCAAGTGATTGTACACCGGCACCCGACTGCGCGGCGGACTATTCGATTCTCGGTAACGAGGGCAAGTTGATGAAGCAACAAGGCTGAGGCCAGGACAAATCTCAATTCCCTGTGCTGGGCCGCCTTCAAATGCCGTCAATGACTCTTTTACCGCAGCCAGCTGGATCGGAGGTCTTGGCTGTCTTGCCGCGAAATTATGCCGTGTAATCGCTTGACTGTCATAGGCTGCGGGTATACAACGGGGGCTATATCCACTCGGACAGAGGAGGCTTCCATGTCACCAGCACCTTGCCTGCGATTCATCGCTATCTGCAGCATTGCAGCGATGGTTAGCTTCGCCCAGAATTCGGGCATCCAAGGAGTCATCACGGACTCGACCGGTGGTGTCATTCCGGCCGCCGAAGTCACAGTGGCGAACGTCGCGACCGGCGTGGAATACGAGGCCCAGTCGAACGAGACCGGCTTGTACTCCGTTCCGTTTCTCAGCCCGGGCACCTACACGCTGACTGCTCGGACCGAGGGTTTCGCACCATCTACCCGAGAGAACCTCAAGCTCGACGTGCAGCAGATCGCGCGAGTGGACTTCACCCTGTCACGCGAGTGGACTTCACCCTGTCAGTGGGAACCGTTGCCGAAGTCGTCGAGGTTTCCGCAGCGGCGGCGTTGCTCGAGTCGGAACAAGCGTCCATGGGGCAAGTCATCGAGAACCAGCGCATCGTCGAAATGCCGCTGAACAAGCGGAACTATCTGGAGCTGGCTCAGCTGTCGGTCGGTATTCTTCCCGGCGCGACGGTCGGGGCGGGCACCCGCCCGGGCCGCGACGAAGCGGGCTTTGTCGGGATGGGCATGCGTGGCTACCAGAACAACGTGATGATCGATGGTATCGACAATGGATCACGCGCAGGCGGCGGTCCGCTGGGTTTCGAGGCCCAAGCCAGCAAGCCCTCCGTCGACGCGGTCGGCGAGTTCAAGGTTGTGACGAACAATATGTCCGCCGAGTACGGATTTCGCATGGGCCCGAAAGTCTTGGTGTCGATTAAGTCTGGATCCAACGATTTGCACGGCAGCGCTTTCGAGTTCGTCCGGAATGAAAAGCTTGATGCCACCAACTTCTTCGCCAACCGCTCCGGTGCGGCCAAGCCCACGCTCCGCCAGAACCAGTTCGGCGGCACTCTGGGTGGTCCGATCATCAAGAACAAGACATTCGGATTCTTCAGCTACCAAGGCACCCGGATTCGACTGGGGCGGAGCTTTCTCGCCACCGTTCCCAGCAGCCTTGCACGAAGCGGCGATTTCTCGATGGAGCGCACCAACTTCAACCAGATCTTTGACCCGGCTTCCACCGTGGGGACAGGTGCAGACGCGAGCCGCGAGCCGTTCCCGAACAACACGATCCCGGCGCACCGCTTCGACCCGGTCAGCACGCCCCTGCTGTCACGCTACCCGTCGTCCAACATCGAGGGTCGGGAGTTCGGGTTCAACAACTACTTCCGGGCTCCATCCGACGCCGACGACACCGACCAGTACGACTTCCGCGTCGACCACAATTTAGGCGACAGCGACCGGCTCTTCTTCCGCATGAGCATACGGCGCCAGTTTCGCGTGAACCAAAGCCCCTTGCCCGTCGAAGCCGGCGGGCAAGGCGGACAGACGGTTGACCTGAATGGAGACAACCTAGCCTTCAACTGGACGCATTCGTTCTCGCCGACGCTGCACAATGAAGCGCGCTTCGGCTTCACGCATTTCCCGACGCGCTTCGACACGCTAATCCAAGAACCGCTCAACGCGACACTCGGAATCAAGGGTGCTCCGGGCGACACGTTCGAGGACGGCTTTGACCAAGGTTTCAGCTTTTTCAATATCAACGGGTACAACAATCTCGGAACCCCCTGTTGCTGGCCGAACATCAACAACATGGACAACATTCAGATTGTCGACAACCTGTTGTGGCAGAAGGGGAACCACGGCATCAAAATCGGCTTCGACTATCGGCGCCTCAACATTTTCCGGGAAGCGATGCGCTTCCGGCGAGGGCAGTTCCTGTTCAATCGAGTCTTTACGGCCGAGGAGCCGAACAGCGGCGGCAGCCGGGCTCGCACAGGGAACGGCCTCGCCGAGATGATGCTTGGCACAGTCGGGCAGACCCGGGTGGGCAACCCTGCGGGTGAGAACGCGGTCGTGCCTTACACGGGGCTCTACATCCAGGACGACTGGAAGGTGACGCCCAAGCTGACGTTGACGATGGGCCTGCGTTGGGAGCTGTTCAACCGGGGCTACTACCCGAAAGGGCATATCCCCGGCCGCACCGGAGTGAGCAACTACATCACCGTCTACAACGGCTTGGCGGCGGGGCAGGAAGAGTACTGGGACCGCCCGGAGGACGGCAGCGATTGCGGCTGCGAGAACGATCGCAACAACTTCGCGCCTCGGTTGGGACTGGCCTATCGACTCAACGAGAAAACCGTCATTCGCGCGAGCGCCGGGATCTTTTATGGCGAGGGCGACATCGTTACTGATGGCTCGGCTTGGTCCCGACAGGTGCCCGACTTCACCGAGATCATCACACCCACCTTCGACAACATCACTCCTGTGACCCTTGTCAAGGATGGGTTCCTGCCCGTAACGCTTCCAGCAGCGGAACCGCTACCCAACACCGGCGCCTCGGCTTCCTACCAAAACCAGCCGACGCAGTACGCTTCGCAGTGGTTCATCGACATTCAACGAGAGCTGCCCGAGAACACCGTTTGGATCATCGGCTACCAAGGCTCGAGCACGCACTTCATGCAATACCGGTTCGATATCAACAACCCCGGGCCGCACCCGACGATCCCGGCAAGACGGCGGCGGCTCAGGCCGCAGCGGACAGGCGTCACTCTTGGAGAACCTGGTGCGAATGCCAGCTACAACGCGCTGGTCACACGCCTTGAAAAGCGTTTCAGCAAGGGGGTAACGTTTCTGACCTCGTATACGTGGTCGCACAACATCGACAACAACACTCAGTTCTTGGATACCGGCCTGTTCAACGTAGCGAATCAGTACGACCGGGGTGCAGAGCGCTCGAGCGCGAATGATCGACATGAGGCAGAGCTTCACTAGCAGCTTCACCTGGCAGTTGCCGTTTGGCAAGAACCGAGCGATCGGTTCCAACTGGGGCGGGGCCGCAGACGCGATCTTGGGCGGCTGGCAGATAGGCGGACTGGTGTCGCTGAGAACGGGATTCCCGTTCGAGGTGACCTTCCCAGGCGATCCGCAGAACTCGGGCACCACCAATCGCGGAGACCGCGTAGGCAGCGGCGTTCTGAGCAACCCTACCATTGACAACTGGTTCGATCAATCAGCCTTCGTGGTCAGCGCACCGGGTGTCTATGGAACGAATGGTCGCAACGTACTGCGCGGCCCTGGGGGCAAGAACTTCGATTTCATGCTCGGCAAGCGTTTTCGGATGCCTTGGGAGGGGCACACGGTGCAATTCCGGTTCGAAGCGTTCAACTTCACCAACACGCCTCAATTCGGACAGCCCAATGGAGGCATGCTGCGGGCGGCCACCGGCACGATCAATCGGGCGGGAGAGCCGCGCAGGATCCAATTCGGGCTGAAGTACCTATTCTGAATTCTCGGCATCGAAGGCGCCACCTCGACGACGGGCACCTGTGGTTGGACTTCGTGCCGGAGGAACCCGAGCACGTGTAAGCCAAGTCCCGGGGCAGGGCATGGCCGACCATCCTTGGCAAGCTTCACCGCGAGCGAGGCGCGGCCTCATGCGACGGCCGCGCTCAGCTCGAGCAGCCAATCCACGACCTCTCGCATGGCTTCCTCGCAAGTCTGCCTAGGCCGGGCTGAGGGCATCCGGAATTCCATAGCTCCAAAGCGCCACCTATGGCTGGCGCGGCGCTAAGTCTTGGAGTAGTTCCCACAGTCGCCGGACGTGCGATTCTGTCGTGTTGATGTTGCCGATGGAGACCCTAATCGTGTAGCGGCCCGCGAGCTTGGCATGCGAGAGAAAGAACTCCCCGGTGGCGTTGACCGCCTGTAGCAGCCGCTCGTTAGCAGCATCGGTCTCGACTTCAGTCCCGCTCTTCGGCCGGTAGCGCAAGCAAACTAGTGAGAAGTCGACCGGCGCTTGCAGTTCAAAGTCAGGCGCTTGCTTGACCCAGCCAGCGAGCAGGCCGGCCAAGCGGATATGCTCCCGGAGGACGGCCGAGAGGTGCTCGACGCCGAAGCTGCGGAGAACGTACCAGAGCTTGAGTGCTCGAAAACGCCGGCCCAGCGCGATGGAGTGCTCCATATAATTGACCGCTCGCGGATCCTGCCTGCTCCGCAGCACTTCCGGGGTTAGCGACAGTGCGCTGCGCAAGCATTCCGGACGGGCGGTGTAGAAGGCCGAACAGTCCATCTGGACGAACAACCACTTGTGCGGATTCATGACGAACGAGTCGGCGCGCTCGCAGCCCGCGAAATGGTGCCGCATCTCGGGCAGGATCGCAGCCGCCCCGGCATAGGCCGCGTCCACGTGCAGCCAAAGTCCGTGCTCGGCTGCGATGCCCGCGATCTCCGCGACTGGATCGATGCCCGTCGAAGCGGTCGTGCCAACAGTTGCGGCAACCGCGATCGGCACAAGGCCTCCGCTGAGGTCGGCAGCAATCGCCCGCTCCAATTCGTCAGGACGCATCGCATAGCGCTCGTCGCAGCGGATCTTGCGGCAAGCATCCGCTCCGCGGCCGAGCGCGCTCATGGCCTTCTCAACGGACGAGTGGGCTTGCTCGGAGGTGTACATGACGATCCGATTCAGATCAAGCTCGGCGCCGCGTTCGCGAGCCTTGGCGGCAGCAAGCTCGCGAGCGGCGATGATCGCGTGAAAGGTAGACGTCGAAGCGGTGTCGTGGATCATGCCGAACCACTCGCCCGGCAAGCCCATGGCAGCGCCCAGCCAGCGCATCGTGACCTCCTCGAGTTCAGCTAGCGCCGGCGAGGAGTACCACAGCAAGCCGACATTGTTCACCGCCGCCGAGAGCGCGTCGGCCAACACGCCGGGGCGCGAGCCTCCGGCCGCAAAGTACGCCATGAAACCGGGATGGTTCCAATGCACCAAGTGCGGAGCCACCAAGCGTTCGAAGTCCGCAAGGATCTCTTCTTGGGAAGACCCCTGCCGCGGTGCGCTCGGAGGGAGCTTGTCCAGCAGTTGCCCCGGCAGGACATCGGGCTGTACCGGCTGCCGCTCAGGGTGTGCGTAGTAATCGGCAATCCAATCGACGATGGCATGTCCGGCCTCGCGGAAGTCTTCTAGGGCTAGATCGTGGCTGTTGGATCCGTCCGAGACTCCGGGATCGCGAGATTTCATTAGCTTCCTTCCCCTTTAGTCGCCGACACAGACAATTTTGTCTTTCATCCTAAGCTGCGATATTGTAGGCTAAACTTAGGCTACAGCCTATTCGCATCAGGAGTTTCCATCATGACAAGCAAGACACTTCGCGGCTGCGTTCTCGCGGCTCTACTTCTCACTCTCCTCGCCTCGAGCGCGTTCGCCCAGACCGGCCAGCTACGCGGCCGGGTGCTCGGCGAGGACGGCCAAGGCTTGCGGGACGCCATGGTCTTTATCGAGCGTGTCGGCGTGCGCGGCAACTACAAAGTCAAGACCAACAAGAAGGGGAACTACTTCCACGCCGGTCTGCCCTTGGGCCAGTACACGGTGCGGCTGGAAGTCGACGGCAAGCAGGTCTACAGCATCAACGGCTACCAAATCAAACTTGGCGAAGAGAAGCCCTTGAACTTCGATCTTGGAGAGATCAAGCGCGAGAGCGAGGCCGCCCAGTCCGGTGCCGGCCCGACCAAGGACCAACTCTCGGCGATGTCCGAACAGCAGCGCAAGGAGTATGAGAGAGCACTCAAGGCCCGCCAGCAGCAAATCAGCAAGAACAAGGAGTTGAACGAGACGTTCAATGCGGGCATGGAAGCCAAGCGCCTGCAAGACTACGCAACCTCGGTGCAGCATTTCCGGAAAGCGGTCGAGATCGACGCTGACCAGCATGTGATCTGGGGCAACATGGCCGAGGCTCTCAGCGGGCTGGTCACGACCAAGACTGGGGCCGAGCGCGATCAGCTCGGCGAAGAAGCGATCACGACCTACCGCAAGGCGATCGAGCTGGAACCTGATCCCGCCTATCACAACAATCTCGGCCTGCTGCTGATCCGCCTGCAACGAGTAGACGAGGGGAGTGCGGAGTTGGAGAAGGCCGCCCAGATGGCCCCCGACAACGCCGGAACCTACTACTTCAACCTCGGCGCCACGATGGTCAACACCGGCAACACGCAGGGTGCGATCGACGCGTTCCGCAAGGCGACCACGGCTCAGCCCGACTTTGCGAATGCGTACTATCAGTTGGCCACGGTGCTCGTCGGCACGGCGCAGATGAAGGAAGACGGCTCGATCATCCCGGCCGAAGGCACCGTCGAGGCCTACCAGAAGTACTTGGACCTCGACCCGCAGGGACCATATGCGGCCAGTGCGCAGGCCATGGTGCAGAGTCTGAGCGGCAAGCTCGAAACCACCTTTGAGCAGCCCAAGCGGAGGCGCAAGAACTAAGCGCTCGGGCCAGCACGCTTCAGTTGGCTGGCTGCGTCCCGGCGCCTAGCGGCTAGGGGCCGGGACGACGCGAGAGGTACGGATGGGATTTCGGAACATCCTATTGTTGGTGGTCGGCGTGATCGGCCTAGCCATCGTGCGCAACCTGATCCGCGAGATCAGCCGAGTGATGATGCGTTCGATGAAACCGAGCGGTAGCGGGTCCAGTGCCCAGCCAGGCGATCCTCGCAGCAAGGCGGGTGGCGGCGGAAAGCTGGTTCGCGACCCGCAGACGGGCACGTATATCGATCCGGCGCATGCGGTGCGCGCCAAGGTCAGCGACACAGTGCACTACTTCGAGTCCGAAGCGAGCCGGGACGCTTTTCTCAAGGCAAACGCCTGAACCGTAGCCAGACCGCCGGAACGCTGCCGCGAGCGCCCGGGCTCACTCGGCCAGCTCCCACCCAGTCGGCGGTCCCAATGGTGTCGCGAACCATCGGCGGCAATCATGGGTTGCCGCTTGAGTGACGGCTTGGAGAACACGCCCAAGCAGCGTGCGATGATGGATTTCACCGGGGACACGCGGCCATCGGCACCGCGCGGACCCCACCCACAGAGACAGAGACCGGCCATGAGCGAAGCAAGAACGTATCCCAATTACATTGATGGCGAGTGGGTCAAAAGCGACCGCCTGTTCGAGAACGTGAACCCGGCCGATTCGGATGACCGAGTCGGACTGTTTTGCAAGGCGAACCAAGCTGACGTCAACGTGGCCGCCGAGGCGGCGCAAGAAGCCTTCCCTGCATGGGCGGCCATGACCGGGCCAGCACGCGGCGCGTACCTGTACAAAGTCGCTGACATCCTTGAACGCAATCTGAACACGCTTGCGAGCGAGATGACGCGCGAAGAGGGCAAGACGCTGCCGGAAGCCAAGGGCGAGACGATGCGCTCGATCAATATCTTCCGCTACTTCGCAGGAGAGGGTTCGCGCATTCCGGGCATCCAGGTCCCCTCCGAGCGTGACCGCGTATTCATGTACGCAGTCCGGCGGCCGCTTGGGGTTGTCGCACAGATCAATCCCTGGAATTTCCCCAGCGCCATTCCGGCGTGGAAGCTCGCCCCGGCTCTAGTGGCGGGCAATACCGTCCTAGTCAAGCCAGCGACTGCGGCACCACTGTGCGCTTGGCGGCTGGCCGAGGCCTGCCACGAAGCCGGCATCCCCAAGGGTGTTGTCAACCTGATCTGCGGTTCAGGCGGAGAAGTCGGCGACGCGATGGTAAACGCCGAGCCGGTCAAGGCGGTATCTTTCACGGGCTCGGTCCCAGTTGGTCAAGCCCTGCACGCCCAAGCCTCAGAGCGGCGCTTGCGCATTCAGTTGGAGATGGGCGGCAAGAACCCGACCATCGTGCTGGCTGATGCCGACATGGACAAGGCGGTAGCGAACACGATCAATGCCGCGATGTTCTCGACAGGTCAGAAATGCACCGCTACCAGCCGCGTGATAGTCGAGAACTCCATCTACGACGAATTCCTAGCCCGCGTGGTCGAGGGGACCAAGAATCTGAAGGTCGGCAACGGCTTGCACGAAGGCGTTCAGATTGGCCCAGCTATCGATCCGGACCAACTCGCGACGAATGACAGGTACTGCCGACTGGCCGAAGAAGAGGGCGCGAAGCTTGAGTGCGGTGGGCACATCCTATCAGACGGCGACTACGCCAAGGGGCATTTCTTCGAACCCACGATCTTCAGCGAGGTAACTGAGGACATGCGGATCGCACAGGAGGAGGTCTTCGGCCCAGTGCTAGGCGTGATGCGGGCGGCCAACTTCGAGGACTGCATGCGCATCGCCAACAAGACGGACTTCGGCCTGTCGGCCTCCATCCAGACGCGAGACGTGTCGCGGATTTTCGAGTACGTCAATCGCATCGAGGCTGGGCTGATCACCGTGAATCTCCCCAGCGCCGGTGTCGAATATCAGCTCCCATTCGGCGGCTCGAAGGAATCGAGCTTCGGCCCCAAGGAGCAAGGCCCGGTAGCGTTGGAGTTCTACACGGACTACAAGACCGTCTACCTCGGCTACTAGAAGGGCACCTATCGCGGACGGTCTACCAGACTGCTCGTCCGGGTCAACCGGCCATAGGGGAGTGAATTCTAAACGATGCCCTACAGAGTGGGCGAACGAAAATCCAGTTCTGGATCAACGAAGCGTATTGTCTTCAGCACGAGGCACCGGAGATAACGCGATCGATCCAAACTTCGGGTTTCTTCTATTGACCATGCTTGGACGTAAGCTAAGAGTGACTCCAACGCGGTGAGAATACGGATGATCTGGACCAGCGATCAGCTCTTGGAGAGACTTCAGCTTGGAGAGGACAGCCGCGTCGAATTTAAGGAAGCATTCTTCAGGGGCGATGCAGTCGAGGCGCCTAAACGGAAAGATATTGCCAATGAACTGGCTGCTTTTGGCAACGGCGGCGGAGGAACCCTGATTCTCAGCGTGTCGGACGGAAGGGAGGTTCAGCCGTTGAGCCCAGAACAAATGGATGCGTTGGAAGGCTTCGTAAGCGAAGTTTGTGCTGACAACATCCGCCCTCCACTGGCATTCACCACACAAAGGCTCGCCGTGCCCACGCACGGAGCCGTGCTTGTCGTAGAAGTGGACCAGAGTACGACCGTCCACAAGAGCCCGGGTGGATATTTCCATAGGCAAGGCAGCTCGAAGCGTGAACTGCCGTCGCAAGCATTGCAGCAGTTGTTTCAACGGCGCGGCCGATCCGGTCTCCTCGCACCGGACGAAGCGATCATTGAAGGAACAGGCCGCAATACGCTCGGCGAACTCGCGGACCGCTTCACCAGCTCGCGAACCACTGAGCCTCGTGACTCTCAACTTGCCAAGCTGGGGTTACTCAGAGACGACGACGCCGGAATTGGTCGTGCGACGATTGCCGGAGTTCTCCTGTGCACCGAACGCCCAAACGAGTTCATCCCCGGCGCCGTGATCGAGGCGGTGCGCTTTGACGGCACCGTCCTGGGCAACGCGAGCCAACTCGACGCTGCAACGATCAGCGGTCCAATTGACCGCCAGATCCGCGAGGCGGTGACATTCGCCAAGCGCAACACCCGGGTTCAAGCACGCAAGGTACCCGGTCGTGTGGAAATACCCCAATACAGTCCGCGGGCAGTGTTCGAAGCGGTCGTCAACGCAGTCGTTCACCGGGACTACTCGATGGAACATGCAAGAATTCGACTATTCATATTCGACGACCGGCTTGAGCTCTATTCGCCAGGCACCCTACCCAACACGCTGCCCATAGAGGCCATTCGGTATCGCCAAGTCACACGCAACGAAACCATCGCTTCGTTGCTACGCATGCTCGCGGTCGGCGAAACCCACGGGGCCGGTGAGCGGCAGTACTTTATGGAGCAGCGGGGAGAAGGCATTCCCACTATTTACGAGCAAACGAGTGGGCTTGCCGGGCAAGACCCTACCTACGAGTTGATTGGCGGAACGGAATTGCGGTTGACAATGCCATCAGCACATCCTCTGGTTGAACGAATCGAGGGGAATGTATCAGTGTCGGCAGATGGCCGCCCTCTCGCCGGCGCACAGGTCGTGGCGATTTACCCCAACAAGACCTGGATGGAAGCCACGAGCGACACGTTCGGGAGGGCAAACTTCGAATTTTACACCTCGCTACCTATCACCGTTTTCTGCGCGGCACCGGACCGCAGGGCCTTTGTTGCCCGGGACTGGCGTCCGCCGGAGCCACTCTCGATTCAGCTTGCGGAACTGCCCACGGGCGGCTCAGTCGTGTTCCTTGAACGCACGGGTCATCTCCCGAGGTTGTCAGGCCGCTTGAATCCGATCCTGGACAGTTTCGAGCGCATGTATCTGTACGCCAACAATATCGCCATCGACGAGGGGAAAACGCAACCTGTGCAGTTCAGTCTCAAGCAGCCGCTAAGGCTAACTGACGTTTATGGCTCCGAATTGATCGTACGGTTTGTTGAAATGCTCGGGAAGTCAGCGCTAGTAGAATACAGCCCGCCTGAAACTGAGTTTTCTTCCGTAGCTGAGTGACGTCGCAGTTGGTCGACGCGCTGCGGGTTTGGGCAGTGGGTCGAACCGGCCCCAAACATCTGAACGCAGGTCCGGCCGGACTCAGACGGTCGATCCTTGAACTGCTGCGGGTATGATTCCCCAGCAGATCGAGGTGGAATGGGACACCAAGCGCGACAGCGACGCAAGCGATGGTCAAAGGGACGGAATCGACTTGGCGCCCTCGCGCCGGAAGATACCGCAGTACGGCCCCTTCCCAGATGCGGCTGGGGCGGCGGGGACATTCTGTTCGGACGCGACGTCTTGGTCACTTCAGTAAGATCGGGCACCATTCTGCCGTGGCAACGAGGCAGCGGGCTTCGCATCTCCCTGCGGACGGAGACACTGGCATCACCCAGCGCGGACCGTCCAAAAGGATTGGGCACGTAGATTGCCTCGGGCGTGAATCACGGCGGGGAATCGTCCTGCACGGCCGCAGGATTTGCGCTTTCTGCCCCTCAACCGCGTCGGCTCCGATTACCTGAAAACAGCAGGGAAATCGCCTCAAACTGCGGGAACTCTGTCCCTCTTGCGGACCTACCGGATCAGGGTGTCCGCCAGCGCCGCAGGGACGAAATGCCTCCGGCCCCCGAGGCGCGGCGCACATATCGTTCGTCCGCCGTGACGAACACCCCCCGGAGGCCGAGCGCCACGGCATGGTAGGCCGCGTCGTAGAACGCGACACCGTACTTGACCGACAGGGACACGGTGCGGGCTCTCCACCTTGCGTCCAGCTTCGCTTCAGTCAGGCCGAAGTCCGCAAGCGAGGCGAGCAATTCGTCCGCGTCCTCGGGAAACCGCCTCGTCAGCGTGTTGCCCACCTCGTAGATCCATAGTTGGGGAACGACAAGATCAAGGGTCCCGGTCGTCGCCTCGTCACGCAGCGCGAGCGCCGCGTCGGTGTCCTGCTCGTCGTCGCCCGGAAGAACCCACTTGAGAAGGACCGATGCGTCCGGCGTGACGATCACGGGACCTGACGCTCCCGCCCCTCCCGTATCCACCGGACGATCCAGTCGGTCTCGACGGTGGGCAGCCGAGCGCGCAGCGCATCCATCCGTGCACTAGCCTCCCTCCTCTTGGAGGCTCCGGACCACTCCCGGATAGCGGCGTTCACGGCGCGGCTTCGGCTACCGCGCGGCAGCCTCTCGATCACGCCCCACGCCTCGTTGTCCATCATGATGTTGACACGTCGAGCCATGCTGTTCTCCTCCGGCGCGTTTCGATTGCATGTGTAATAGTTACACACTCCTCGCGAACGCTGCAAGTCCACGCGGCGGCCGCACCGGTCGTGCGGGTCACGCCCGGGGACAGATCGGTGTGCGCCATGCCCACCGCCCGGTCGCGCGGCGAGCAGCCTGCCGCAGGCCGAGCAGTGCTGGACGCGCTTCGGCGATAGAGTCCGCACGAAGCTGGGATTCGATCTGTGATGACCGTGAGTGAGCTGCATCGTATCGCAAAGATCTGTCAGTTGCGAGAGACCTTCTCAGATCATTGGCAGATTGCCCGTAGCGCACCGTAGACTGGCGCACATGACACCGCGCCTGCTATGCCTGTTGTGTTCTGAGGATCGAACCACTCGATTTGCGGATCTTGCCCTATGGCTTAGAATCGGCACAACAATCCAGCTTTCGGCAGAGTGAGCGGGCGGCCAGCTCGGCGATGGAATTGCTCGGCCGGACCCAACGCCCAATAGGCGGCGGACATGTGCCGGCAGGCCACTCACGAATCGGGATGAAGGATTCTGAATGCAAGAAGGGACGACACAACGGGAACGGTCCAAGCGACCAAGACCGGCTCCGCTGGACTGGGACCTGATAGACCTCCGAACGCCGCGAGTGGACGGTCCCGCCGTGCTGTCGCTCGGCCGCAACAGACGCGGGCGGGATTTGGTGGTTGGTGACATTCACGGACAACGGGAAACTTTCGAGCACCTTCTGGAAAAGGTCGGGTTCTCTCCAGACGACGGCGACCGACTGTTGCTGGTCGGCGACCTCATAGATCGCGGCCCAGACTCCGCTTCGATGTTCGAATGGCTTCGACGCGAAGGTGTCATATGCGTCCGTGGGAACCACGAGCAAATGATGCTGGACGCGCTTGAGGGCGACCGCATGGCTCGCGAGGTCTGGATTGAGGTCAATGGCGGCGAATGGTCAGAGCAACTAACCACGAAGGAGTGCGATGCTTGGCGCGAGAGACTTCGGAAGATGCCCTTGGCAGTCGAGGTCGAAGGGGGCCAAGGAACATTCGTGCTAGTCCACGCCGAGATTCCAATCGAAACCCCTTGGTGGGCACTGAAGGCCTGGCTCGCAGAAGCGGACCATTGCGCCGGAGTCAGAGCGATCTGGGCGCGCGACAGGATCAATCAACGAAGCCAGCCTGACCATGGCGTGCCCGATGTGTGGCGCACGTTCCACGGGCACACGCCCCTCAAGCAATTGGTGCAAATCGCGAACATGCGTTGGATTGACCTCGCAGCAGCTTACGCTCATCGTATTGAGAGTGCCTCGATTGCCTGCATCCCGATCGGCCCGGACGGCTCAGAGCGCGACCCGGTTGTGGCGAAAGTGCTGGATGTGGACCCCAAGCAGTTCCTTGGGTCGAACAGTCGCCAGGCGCGCTAAGGCTTTGCCGTCACCAGCGAAGGGCTCTGGAACTGGCTAGCGGCCGGCATCAGACAGTCAGTGGCTCTATCGCCACGAGTGTATCGGCACCCTAGCAATCCTCCGGAAAGGCGCGTAGCGGAGCAGGGTCATTGTCGCCTCACTCGCCTGTGGCCGGAGGCTGTACAATTGAGGGAAGTGCGGGAACCTTAGCCCGTGAGGTTGCGTCAGGCGAAACCCTGTACGAAAGCGTCAGGGATTCACCGCATAAGGGCACGTAGCTCAGTTGGTTAGAGCGCCTGCTTCACACGCAGGAGGTCCCCAGTTCGAGTCTGGGCGTGCCCACCATCTAAGTCCAATCTTCTCAACGATCCCAGCTCCCTGCGGGTTGAATCGAGCCGGCCAAGACCGACAAAACGTACAAGAACCGTAGCGGAAGTCGCTCGGTACGGCTACGCCGCAGCAAAAGTCCTCTCATGCTCATTCGCTTGGCGGTCGAGCTTCTGCAGCGCCTCCCGCATCATGCCGAGCTTGGCTTGGCTGTAGCGCTTGAAGAC
>Ga0209021_1001528_pt1 | contig 22701 bp, 22 predicted proteins | sample PinacodermFT_FD_187299 | JGI IMG/M metagenome (GOLD analysis project Ga0209021, IMG submission 187299) | Host-associated microbial community of the marine sponge Aplysina aerophoba from Gulf of Piran - sponge pinacoderm, lysed by freeze-thaw... | ecosystem: Host-associated > Porifera > Sponge >... | reverse complement strand
AGGTTTTGTTTGACCCCGGCCAGTAAGGAGGACATGCCGGGTGGCCCGCCCCAGACCGAGGCCAATTCCAAGGCTTTGAGCGCGGTTTTGAGTTTGTCCCAGGCGTCCCGGTACTTGAAGCCTTCCCAGGCGGCATAGCCATCGGCCAAATTCGCCAGGGCGTGATACAACGGTTTGAGGCTTCCTCCGACCAAGGATTCAATGCGTCGAAACCGTTTGGCCGCCGAGGGAAATGCCCCTTGATTAAATAACAGGGCCGCCTCCTGCCGGGCCTGTACGGCTTCTTCGTTCCAAGGATTCCCTTCTTGCCAGGCGAAGGTCCGGTCTCCGACCGCAACCACGTCACTCTTCCCCGTGTCGCTCTCCGGCGTGGTCAAGCCAACGACTTGCGAGGTCCACGGCCGGCCGGCGAGCGCCATTGCCGCGGCGATGGCCGGCGTGGCCCTGCTGAAGTCCAGGACGAATTCTCCTGGTTTCAGCCCCCAGGTCTTCAGCATGTCGGGAAGGCTTTTGGTTAATGTTTGATGGCTGGCCGTAAAACTGTCGGACTCTTCCACGAGAATCCAATCCCATCGCTGCGGCATTGTGGTGATGGCCGGTTGAATGTCGGCTTCGATGGAGGCTTTCCGGGATTCGGACACCACGAAACAGAGAAACTCCGGGATGAGCCGGTTGATGCACGCCTGCACCGGGACAGGGTCCCCGGAAACCGCGATGAGTAACGCTTTGGTCCGATATTCCCCGCTCATAACGGCGAGACTATAGCATCGCTCTCCGGCAAACTCCAAGCGTTAACTGTGTAGGGGACGGCCCCCGTGCCGTCCCGAATCAGCCGGAAGGCAGGTCCAAGGGCCTGTCCCTATAGCCCCCACCGGTTCGCCGGCGGGCTGTGCCCTTGGCTTCCCGACTCCCCCTCAAGGGGGGAGTGAAAGACAGGCGGCACACATTATAAACCAATCGTTATAAAATCTGTTGAGATTTCCGGAGGGTGGGCCTAGAATCGCTTCCGGTCGTTTCGACATGGCGGACGTCACGGGCCGGGACGAAACCCGGGCCACGTTCTCGTTTCACCATCGGGTTCCTTGCCAAGACCAACGTTCGTTGGGTTGCCCATGCAGAAAAAAATTCTCGTGGTCGATGATGATCCCGACATCGTGTTGATGTTGACGGATCGCCTGGAGGCGTTGGGCTATGCCACGCTGTCTGCCGGTGACGGGCAACGCGCCCTTGAACTCCTGGAGTCCGAGGACCCCGGCCTCGTGTTGCTCGATTTGCAAATGCCCCGGATGACGGGCCTGGAAGTCCTGGAACGATTGGCCCGGCAAGAGCAGGCGATCCTGGCGAATCGCCCCCCGATTATCGTGATGACGGCCCACGGGACGATTCAATCGGCCGTGGAAGCCATGAAATGTGGAGCGGCCGATTTTCTCACGAAACCCCTGGATATGGATCACCTGACCCTGGTGATGCAAAAGGCCCTGGAACGCGAAGGCCTGAAACGGCACGTCGCGGTGTTGCGCCAGGAAGTCGAATCCCGGTACGGCACCATCGTGGCGGACACGCCGGCCATGGCGTCACTCATTGCGGAGATCAAACAGGTGGCTGCTTCGGATGCCACCGTGCTGTTGCTGGGAGAGAGCGGCACGGGCAAGGAACTCTTTGCCAGGTCCATTCATCAATGGAGCACACGGGTCGAGAAACCCTTTGTCGTGATTAATTGTGTGGCCTTGACCGAGACCCTGCTCGAAAACGAATTGTTCGGTCATGAAAAAGGCGCGTTCACGGGAGCGACCACGCAACAAAAGGGCAAAGTGGAAATGGCCGATGAAGGCACCCTCTTCCTGGACGAGATCGGGGACATGGCCCCGGACCTGCAAGCGAAATTGTTGCGCCTTCTACAGGATCGGGAATTTCATCGGGTGGGCGGGACGCGCGTCGTTCGGGTCAACATCCGGGTGATTGCCGCGACGAATCGCGATCTTTCAACGGCCGTGAAACAAGGCGCGTTCCGTGAAGATCTGTTTCATCGCTTAAACGTGATTGGTGTGTCCATCCCCCCGTTACGCGAACGACCCGATGAAATTCCTCGGTTGGCCGAGCTCTTTCTGCAACGCTATACCAAGGAGACGGGAAAAGCCGGCATGCACCTCTCGGCATCCGCCCTCCGGACCATGCGAGCGTATCCGTGGCCGGGCAACGTGCGGGAATTGGAGAATGCCGTGGCCCGGGCCGTGGTCTTGGCTGCCGGCCATGAGATCGGTCCCGAGCATTTACGCCTCCCACACGACTACGAAGAAAAGTCCCAAGTTGATGAAGAAGAGCCCCAAGTCCGGGAGGCGAGTGCTTTGCCCTACCATCAGGCCATGGAACGCCACCGCTACTTTCTGATTGAGCAGGCGCTGAAACGCACCCATGGCAACCAGACCAAAGCTGCGAAAGCGCTGGGGCTCCAGCGCTCCTACCTCGCGCGCGTTCTCAAGCAAAAACAGGCGGAAGACCGGAAGGACGCAAAGTAAGGCGGCTTCCCGGGTCAACCAGTAGGGAGCGTAAAATAGAATCGGCTCCCGCTACCCACCGTGCTTTCCACCCAGATCCGGCCTTGATGCAGGTCCACCAGACTTTTCGTAATCGCCAAGCCCAAACCCGATCCCCGCACCTCCGTCGTCTCACGGTCAATCCGATAAAAGCGATCGAACACGTGAGGCACCTCTTCGGCAGCGATGCCGCATCCCGTGTCGGCGACGCACACCTGGATGGCGGAATCTTCCATCGGCGTGAGCGAGACCGCAATGCGTCCGGATGACGGCGTAAATTTGATGGCGTTGTGAATGAGGTTCGTCAAGATCTGAAGAATCTTGTCTCGGTCTCCACGTACCGGCTTAAGCGGCGAAGGGGCCATGGTCTCCAGCACGAGGGATTTCGCCTCCGCCTGTGGGCGCAGACTCTCAAGAGCTTCCGCGGTCACTTCGGCCAGCGACACGTCGGCCAATCGCAATTCCACGTGGCCGGCTTCGATCCGGGACAGGTCCAGCAGGTCGTTCAGCGTTCGCGTCAATCGTTCAATATTATAGTTGACCCGCGTGAGATACAGGACCTGGCGCTCTCGTAAATCGCCGGTTACTCCGGCCAGCATGTTTTCCACGAACCCCTTCATGGAGGTGAGTGGTGTGCGTATTTCGTGCGATGTCATGGAGACGAAGGCGGATTTGCGTTGATCCAGCTCACGCAACTTTTGATTGGCGGCATCAAGTGATCGGGTTCGTTCCCGTACCCGGTTTTCGAGATCCGCGTTCAGCGTGCGGAGTTCCACGACCGTTCGTTCCTGATCGAGATAGGCTTCTCGCAGCTCCTCGTGGCGGGCATCCCCGGAAGCCACTTGTTCCGTCAGCAGGGATTCCCGCTCTTCCGCCTTCTTCTTGAGACGGTGCCACTGACCGGCGAACCAGGAGGCCATCCCCGGGATGACCGTCCAGGCAAGGGTCTCCAGCCAGGACAACTCCGGGTATATCCATCGAACGTAGATGAAGGCCATGATGCTCACGCAGACCGCAGCTCCGGTCACGGCCCAGCCACGGGTTTCAGAGAGCGGTTGGGGCGGCCAATGGAATTCCCATTCACAGGATTCGTCGCCGTCCGCCATGCATTGGAGGTCCCGGACGTCGGCAAATTCCAGGTGGTGAACCTTTTGCGGCACGGCCACAAGGCCGCCCTTCGCTGCCTGGCAGATGCTGGAGGCGCACCCTTTGCGGTACGGCCCGAACTGTTGAGCCACATGTTCGGTCAGGGTCATGCCCAGAACGGCTGCGCCATTGGTCACGCTACGCACGCTGAACCGCAAGGAATCTTTGGCAAATTTCTCTCCGAAGCGCGGAAACATTTTGAAGATTTGCGCGACGGAAAATGGGCGGCCCAGCGTTTGAATGACGGGAGAAATAAATTTGTGTTTGCCCATTTCGAATTGAAAGTTCGGATCCTCGGAGATCAGGATGCAGAACTCACCAAGGTAACACGTGAATTCATAGGAATAACTGTGCCAGATATTTTGCAGGAATTCCGGGGTGACGTGATACGAAGGATCGCTGATCCGGGCATTCAGGGAATCACAGAGGCGGTCAATAGCGTGACGACCCGCGGCGTCTCCGTTTTTCCTGCTGACGACTTCTTCCAAATATTCGACGTTCGCTTTGATCGTAATCCCACTGACGTCACGAATTTTTTCACCGGCCGGCGTCACCCCGAACGGGCGAAACAGCATGACAGGCCGTTCAAGGATGGAATGATCTTTCGAGAGCAGGTCCATCGAGTCACTCGCCAGGACGTCGGATAAGGGTTCTCCGCCTGCAGGTAGCTCGAGTGCAGCCAGCATCAGCGACACGCGATCGTGTACAGCTTCTTGTCTTCCAACCGAAGGCAGGCCAGCTCGTTTCCCCAGACGTACCCGCCGTCCAACGCGATCACGCCTTCGTCCATGTACACGCCCAAGGCCGACCAATGCCCGCACACCACCGTTGCGGTCCGTTGGGTGCGAGGCGGCAGGCGAAACCATGGGGTCAGGCCGGCGGGGGCCTGCTCCGGCGGGCCCTTGAATGAAAGGTCGATGAGGCCATCCCGGGAACACATCCGCATTCTGGTCAGGACGTTTGTGATCACACCGAGGCGGGCCGGGGCGGGGATGGTATCGGACCAACGGGTCTCCTCGCTCCGGTAAATGAACGGTAAGAGCGTGTCATATGCTTCGGACCTGAGGGCGTCCTCCACTTCCCCGGCCAATTGCATCGCCTGTTCGACGGACCATTGGGGAAGGATGCCGGCGTGGACCAGCAGATACTCGCCTTCATGATGGAGCATGGCTTGGCGGCGAAGCCAGTCCAACAACTCCTCGGCATCAGGTGCCTCCAGGACCGGTTGAAGCGTATCCTGCTTCCGGAGTCGCGTGATTCCACAATGCACCGCCAATACATGCAAATCATGGTTGCCGAGCACGACCACGCAACGATCTTCGAGCCCTTTGACGAAGCGCAACACTTCCAATGACTGGGGCCCGCGGTTGACCAGATCGCCGACAAACCACAGCCGGTCCGAGGATGGATCGAATCGAATGCGATCCAACAGTTTCTTGAGGGGAGTCAGGCACCCCTGAATATCGCCGATTGCATACGTGGCCATACGAGTTTCCTACGAACGGAGCCTTTATCAGACCTTAGCCAGAACCCGGGAATGGTGCAAGCGGAATTTGTCCCCACCTTGAATCCCGTTCATGGGGCGGGTACGATCCTGCGAGCGGTGCGGACCTGAAAGCCAGGGGAAGGAAGTGCAGAACATGGAACGGATTCTTGAACCGGAAATCATGGATGGGGAAGAGCAGGTCCGGGTATATGCGAACGCCGATTTCGCGGACGAAAATCAGGGGTTCGTCGATCAATTTTTGGCATTGTATCCGGATCTCCAGGAAGGCACCGTGTTGGATTTGGGTTGTGGCCCGGCGGATATTCCAATCCGGCTTCTCCGCAGTCGTCCCGCCCTTCGCGTCATCGCAGTGGATGCGTCCGGTCCCATGCTGCATTGGGCGGAGAAAGCCGTTCGCCAGGCAGGGTTTGAGGACCGGGTCCGACTCGTCTGCGGGCGGTTCCAGGATCTGCAGTTGGACAGCCCGGCGGATGCCGTGATCTCCAATAGCCTGGTGCATCATGTGCCAAACGCGTTTCAGTTTTGGTATGCGGTGAAAATCCTCGCCAAGCCGGGGGCACCCGTGCTCATCATGGATTTGTTGCGACCGGAGACATCGGAGGAAGCCCGGGCCCTGGTCGATCAACACGCGGCTGATGAGCCGGAACAACTGCGCCACGATTTTTATCATTCCTTATTGAGCGCCTTCACCGAAGACGAAATCGCAGCTCAAATGGCGGAAATGAATTTAAGCCGCCTGCTGATCGACGTGCACGACGATCGCCATTGGCTCGTGTCCGGCCGCGTGTATTAGCGGCCCCCACATTCGATTCAAATAAGAGGACCAAGTTGTTCCTGCTTGTCGCTGGATTTGCCTCTGATTATTTGTAACTACAAAAAAGTTGAACTTTTCTCAAATAGTAGTTACAATAAAGAGGCAATAACAACGCTTTACGAATGGGATGAAGCCAAGCGAAAATCCAACATCGCCAGGCATGGTGTGGATTTCACCGTGATGGAAGCCTTGGGGTGGGATACCGCCATCATCAATCCGGATGACCGCACTAGCGAGCCGAGATGGGTCGCTTACGGCTTCATCGGTGTCAGGTTGTATGTCGTTGTGTTCACGGAACGCGGCGACAACATCCGACTCATCAGCCTGTGCAAGGCCAATCAGCGAGAGGAGACACGCTATGGCCAAAAACACGAACGACAGTGATGTCACCAAGATGACGTTCGATGAGATTGCCGCCAAAGACGGCGAAGAGGTTGCAATCAATGCAGGAATCGCCGCTGACCCCGACACGTTCGAGTTGGACGAGGAGTGGTTCAAGCGAGCGCGGCCTGCTGGTGAAATTGTCCCGCACATCGTTGAAGCGTATCGCCGAACGCGGGGTAAGCAGAAAGCCCCGACAAAGGAGCAGATAACCATTCGGCTTGATGCCGACATCACGGCGCACTTGCGCAAGGAGGGGCCGGGCTGGCAGACACGCTTGAACGACATGCTACGCCAAGCCATTTTCGGGTCCACCGAGATCAAATAAGATACTCCTGCCACTTCTTCATTGGTGACAAGAAATCCGAGAATTGAATCGACATATGTTGTAGCGGGGGAATGCCCCGTCAACGGCCTTGACTGCATCAAGATGGGTGGGTAAGGTGAAATTCCCAGGCTGGGGGATCGTCTAGGGGCAAGACAACAGATTTTGGATCTGTGAACCCAGGTTCGATTCCTGGTCCCCCAGCCATTTTACCGTCCGGAATTCGCTACTCAGATCCAACGACCTTTCCCGCGTCGCGCAGATCCCCGTCGCCGTGTTGGTCAGTCCGTCCAATCGATAAACCACTGAATCAGGAGAATGTGATTCATCACATCGACCGCGCGCGGCCCTGGCGTGTTGATGCTTTGATTCTGATAGCCGATGTCCATGCTTACGTAGCGGTTCACCTTCCGGTTGAGTCCGATGAAGAGCCGGTTTTGATCAAATCCCGCCCGGGGACCGTTCCTGGTGGCATTGAGCGACACAAAGAGTTCATCATACAACACGAAGGACCATTGCTTGCGGTCGTCCAAGGGAACGTTCATTCGCAGGAATTCGCGCGCCCGCAATGAGACGCCTCGCGCATCGCGAATGAACCGTTGTTCCGTTCGAGTTCGGCTGAAGATGTTCCACCCGTCGAATTTCTTTCGATAGCTCAACTGTTGATACAGGCGATGTTCATCGGTAAACCGTGGCTCGTAATTCGTGATCCACGCATATCCCTGCCAAAGCGAAACGCCCGGCATAATCTGATAGCCGAGGGCCGGGCGGATGAGCAGTTGGTGAATCTCCGACATGTCGTTCCCGAACCTCGGGTTCACCTCGAACCACCCCCGCACCTTGTCCGAGGGAGAAAACCGGTTGTACAACGGGACCCAGACCTGCCCGTCATGTAAGGTGCTGGCCCGGGCAACTTCCGTTCCCGTTCCGCTCACGACGAGCAGCAACAGGACTCCCCCAAGCAGATGAACAAACGAAAAACGCCGGACCACGTTGCGATGAATTTTCTCAGCCATGAGGACGCCTTTTTCAGTCTCCCAGGATAGATAAGCGGTGAGATTCTTCCGCTGTCAACAGGGGTCCCAGTCCGTCGACGATGAATTTACACACTGTTTTATTTTCCTTTACGTTGCAGTAAACGGCAGTCGTCTTGTCGGGGAAGAGGGGTGACTTAAGAACGTGCGGGGAGCCTGCCTGTTCCGAGAAGGTCACGCATCTGGAGCAGAGGATTTAGGAGTAAAGGCAGGGGCATAGGCGCGCACCGTGAACCCCGGTTTGGTTCACAATCTCTCCAGCCGGTTTGTTCGTCTGAGGATCGTTACTTCGTGCCGATAATCGTGCTGCGCTTCGCCGCGTCTTTCGAATCCCCATTGCAGGTCGTGACACTCGTCGTGCCAACCGGTGCGGTGGTGCAGATGGTGCCGTCGTTATAACTGTCCACGCGCACGTTGCCGAAATTCTGGTGGACGCCGGTCGTGCCGTCGTTCCATTGGGAAACTCCCATATCCTTGTTGATGGATAGGCTGGTTCCACCCAGACCCGGCTGATTGCTGCTGGAAACGCTGGTATTACCAAACGAGTTCGTCACGCTGGTGCTTCCATCATTGAAATTGTGAATACTGTTCTTGCCCGACTGCACACTGAAACCGGAACGCCCATCGGTACAATTGGTGAACGACGTTTCCCCGACTTTCGTGGTCATGCAGGTCGCGTCAACCGGCGGGACGGTCACGAACATCGAGAAGAAGATGATCGAGATGGCTAGTGCTTGTATCATGGCCGTTCTCCTTTCGGACAGTGCGGTGAAAACAAAAGTGCCCTTCGAGCGTATCTTACCACTCGAAGGGCAACACATCATGTAGCCGCATTTGCCCGGAAACAAGGTCGCTGTTTCAGCGGTAACCCCATTTGCTTCCCTCTCTGATAAAAAGTATAGGCTTGGGGAGTCAACGTTTCAACCCCAATAATCCTTGACGAATTCAATTTTGTAAGGCAAGCTAATGGAAAGTAAGGTAAATAAAGGTTTCGCCATGATCGAGTCAGCGATTACCAAAAAAGGACAGACGACGCTGCCTAAGCCTGTGCGGGAAGTGCTTGGGGTGCAGGTCGGAGACCGGGTGCGCTACGTGATTTTCGAAGGAGAGGTGCGGATTTTGCCCGTACGTCCGATCAGCCGTCTATTCGGCTTGCTGCAGCAGGATTCGGTCGTCACCTTGGAGGACATGGAGCAGGCCATAGCCGACGGGGCGTGTGAGGGGTGATCGCACTCGATACCAACGTTCTCGTCCGCTACCTGGTGCGGGATGAAGCACAGCAGGCGGAGGCCGCCCGGTCGCTACTGGAGTCACTCACGGCCGAACGTCCCGGTTTCATCTGTCGTGAGGTCATTGTCGAACTCGCTTGGGTGCTGGAACGGGCCTATGGTTATACCCGCGACCGGATTGCCACCGTGCTGGAACAACTGGTGGCGACGGAACATCTCGTCATCGAGGCAGCGGACGACGTGGCCCGTGCGGCGTTCCGCTACCGGCCGGGCAGCGCGGGTTTTTCAGATCTGATGATCCTGGCTGCTGCCGAACGGTCGGGGGCCCGCCCTCTCTACACCTTCGATCTGAAGGCCGCACAGCTTGACGGAGTCGCGCTGTTGCAGGGTAGTCCGAGCTAAAAGGGAGCGATCACACCATTGAAAAGCTTCGTGCCGACAGCTGAGGGAAGGCCGGGAAAGTGAGCCATTTACCTGGCATAACCTATCAAGGGTCCGGGGTCGACGCTGGCCGCGTCGTGCAATCCCTGGCCGATATTACCGAACAGTTCAGGCAGACGTGGAAGGTCCCCAAGGGTCAAACCGGTAACGTCCGTCTGGACTTCGGGTTGTTTGCCAACGTCATTGAGATCGGCAACAACAAGGGCATCGCCATGACCACGGACGGCGTGGGGTCCAAGGTCCTGATTGCCCAGCGGATGGGAAAATACGACACCATCGGCATCGATTGCATCGCCATGAACGTCAATGATCTGCTCTGCGTCGGGGCGACCCCGCTGGCAATGGTGGACTACATCGCGGTACAGGCGCTCGATCCCGGCTGCATGGGGGAACTGGCAAAGGGCTTGACCGAAGGGGCCCTGCGCGCCGGCATTTCCATCCCGGGCGGGGAAATCGCGCAAATCAAAGACGTCATCAAGAGCGAGACGGGCAAAGACGGCGAAGGCTTCGATTTGACGGGGTCGGCCATCGGGATCGTGGATCTGGACAGGATCATCGTGGGGGAACGTGTTCGCGCGGGCGACGCGATCATCGGCATTGAGAGCAACGGGGTGCACAGCAACGGGCTGACCCTGGCCCGCAAGGCGATCGGACAGGACGTGTCCCTGTATGAAAGAACCTTCCCGGAACTCGGCCGGTCCCTGGGTGAAGAATTGCTCCAGCCGACGCATATCTACACGCGGGAAGTCCTGCCGCTCCTCGAAGCAAAACAGGATATTGACGTCAAGGCCTTGGCGCATATTACCGGCGACGGGTTCCTGAACCTGAGCCGGGTCCCCTCCCGGGTCAGGTTCGTGATCGATACGTTTCCCACGCCGCCTCCGATCTTCTCCATTCTTCAAGAACTCGGCGGAATCGCCGACCCGGAAATGTTCGAGGTGTTCAACATGGGGATCGGCTTCTGTCTGGTGGTCCCGGAAGACCAAGCCGACAGGACGCTTGAACTGGTCGGCAAGTACGGGAAAAAGGCCTGCAGGCTCGGACACGTGACCGACCGGGATCCTGAGGATTGGGAAGTCGTGATCCAAACCCCTGACCTGCGACTCCGTGGGAAAGGGAAGTCTTTCTCTCCATTCTAGAGGTAGGCCCCCAATCCTCCATCCGCCGCTCTGTTGTCCAATCACATTTTCCTTCCCTGGTTACTCGGTACGTGTATACATGATCTGCTGACTGTCCGGCGCCATCCACCACTTCACCAACTTTTCCGGTTACTCGACATGTTTTTCCGGTGAATGAACATGTAACAGCGGGATAGTTTGGCCTATCATATTTAATATAGAATATGAATTCCAAAATCAATTTCATTGCTGAAGTCTATTCGGGCGTCAAGGCGAAAAGGACGAGGGAGAAGACAAATGAACGTTCACACTAATTGGGTGCTTGGTTTTGTAACCGTCTGGCTTGTCTTGGCGATTCCTGTGCTCCCGGGGCTGGCGCAAACGACGACAGGAGAGGAACAATCCCAGAAGACAAACACGAGTTCGGGCGGACAAGTTGTCGATTCCGAGACCTCACAAACTTCCGCAGAAACGTCATCCGGTCCCAAAGTGAGGCTCAAGGTGAAGCCCGTGACCATCACGGCGACCCGAATCGAAAAACCCCTCACCGCCATTCCCAATACCGTCACGATCGTGGAGCGGGAAGCGATTACGCAACAAACCACGATTCGGGATGACGTCCAAAGTATTCTGGAAAATACGGTTCCGGGATTTGGCCCCAGCCTGAGAAGACTGGCCGGGCGCGCAGAGACTCTTCGGGGACGGAATCCGCTGTATTTGATTGATGGGGTGCCGCAGTTCAATGCCTTGCGAGACGGCCAGCGGGACGGCAAAACGATCGATCCTTTTTTCCTTGAGCGTATCGAAGTGATTCACGGGTCCAACGCGCTTCAAGGGGTCGGCGCAACCGGTGGCGTGGTCAGTATGGTGACCAGGGCGCCCCGGACGGATGGCGCATGGACGAATCTTGTCCGCGCGGGTGTCACCACCCACGACAGTTTCAACGACGACGGGTACACGTACAAACTCGCCGGGCTGACCGGCAAGAAATTCGATCGTTTTGACGTGATGGCCGGGGCCACGTTCCACCACAGGGGCTTGTATTTTGATGGAAACGATAATCCCGTGGGGCTCTATGAGACACAAGGGGACCTCATGGACTCGAAATCCTGGAACGTGTTTTTCAAGGGAGGGTACGAACCGGATTCCGACCAACGCCTGCAGGTCATGGTCAACCACTTTAACCTAAAACGGGATGGAGATTTTCGCCCGGTCCGCGGCAATCGGGCAACGGGACAACTGACCACAACAATACCGGGAGACCCGAGTAACGACGTGGGAGATCCGGCTCAAAACACCGTGACCACGCTCTCCCTGGATTACCGGAACAAAGACCTTCTCAAGGGAGAATTGGTGTCACAGTTCTTCTATCAGGATTTTGCAGCCCGCTACGAGGGCGGAAGATATGGGGGGTTTTTTCGCCTGACTCCCGACGGTCCTCCCTTCCTTGACCAGTCGCAGATTGAATCGACGAAGTTGGGCGCCAAGATTATCTACGCGTGGCATGGTTTCGACCTCGATAACTTCACCCCGAGTTTCGGTTTTGATGTGTTCCAGGATCAGTCGGCCCAGGTGCTCGCCAGGAGTGGCCGTGAATGGGTGCCGGAAACCACCTTCAACAGTTACGCGCCGTTCACACAAATCGACTATACGGTATTCGATCGCGTGCACCTCACGGGCGGTGTCCGATACGTCATCGCTGACGTGAGCGTGGATGATTACACCACGATCGTCGATGCCGGCAGTACCTTTGTCTCCGGGGGGAACCCGCGTTTTCAGGAAGCCATGCCCAACGGCGGGATGACGATCGAACTGGTCCCACAGTTGTCGATCTATGGATCGTATGCGGAAGGGTTTACCATGCCGGACGTGGGTCGGATATTGCGGGCCGTGAACACCCCGGGCCAGGACGTGGATTCGCTTTTGAATCTGGAGCCCGTGGTCACGCGCAACCTCGAGTTCGGGTTTGATTTCGAGTCGAATCGCGCCAGACTCCACGTGGCCTGGTACCGGTCTGATGCGGAGTTGGGATCGCGTCTGGAACTCATCAATAACATCTATAACGTGAGACGGGAAAAGACCCAGATTTCTGGTGTGGATGTCAGCGGGTCCGTTGACGTGACCGAGGACGTGACGTCCGGGTTCACGTATGCCTATGTTCAAGGGCAGTCTGATACGGATAGGGACGGCAGCGTTGATACGGATCTCGATGGCGTGAACATCGCTCCCAATCGTCTCAACCTGTTTTCGGATGTCAACGTCGGCTGGGGATTCGGGGGACGCGTGCAAATTTCTCATTTCTTTGATCGAAATTTTAAAGGGCCGGGAATCGCAGAGAGGCACAGGGGCAAGATCGACTTCAGCGGATATACCCTAGTCGACCTGTTTATCAACAAGGACACCGGCTACGGATCGGTCCAGTTGGGCATCGAGAACCTGTTGGACAAGCAGTATATCGGCTACTTTGCACAAACCGATTATCAAAGAACGACTTCGTTCTTCGCGGGGCCCGGGCGTACGATGACGCTGTTCTATCAGCATGAATTCTAGGGGACCTGAGATTTATTGCACTATCGGGCGCATGGCGGCGATAAGCCTCGGGTTTTGCTGCGAAACGTTTGCTCTGCATCCCGCTATCACAATGAATCAGAGGTCCTCTAATGAGACAAGGCGGACCGATCATTCAGCGCGTTTGCTGAAGACCTCCACAAACCACGTGCCCCGTCCTTGCCGGGCCTGCTGTTCCTACCCATGTCGGCCTTTGGGGTTGCGATAGTATTCGCATGAAGATCCTGCGTCTGTTGCATCGTTGGCTGGGCTTACTCGTCAGTCTTCTCGTGATAGTCGTTGCCCTGTCAGGCGGCATCCTCATTTTTCACGACTCGATCCTGCGGCTGACGTGGCCGGTGCTGGCCCAGCCGCTCCAATCCGAACAGGAGCACGCGTACCCGGCCGTTCTCGCCCACGTCGAACAGCGCTTCCGTGATCCCGGCATTCAATTGATCAGATTTCCCGACCCGGAAATGAACGCGTTTCACCTGTGGTTGCACGATGGTTCCGAAGCCTTGGTGGATCCGTCTTCGGGACATCTGATCAGCCAATGGACCTGGCAGGAAACCTGGACAGGCGTGCTTTTCGAATTGCACGCGAATTTGATGGCCGGAGAGCGGGGAGAGCAGGTCAATGGCTATCTCGGGCTGCTGATCCTGGGGTTCGTCCTGTCCGGGCTGGTCCTCTGGTGGCCACAACGCAGGACTTTTCGGCTACGATTTGCCATGCCCCGGGGGACATCACCGGCTCATCTCATTCGGTCGCACTCTGCCATCGGGGTCATCTTCGCAGCCGGGATTCTGTTGTTTGTTCTAACCGGCGTCACCATGGTGTTTTATCGCCCCGTCATGAACGCCATCACGGCAGTTGTTGACTCGACTCCGCCGATGGTGCCTGTTGCGAGGGTCGACCTGACGGACCAGCCTGTCCAGCCATGGACCACGATCCTCGAAACAGTAGGGAAGACATTCCCGGACGGGAAACTCGTCTACTACATTTCGCCTCGGCCGGACAATGCGGTCATGACCTTTCGAAAACGGATGCCCGGCGAATGGCACCCGAACGGCCGCTCATTTATCCTGGTCCATCCCTATACAGCGGAAGTGCTCCAAACCATCGATGCCCGACAACAACAACTCGGCATGCGTCTCATGGAAAAAGCCTACCCTTTGCATGCCTCCAAAGTCGGCGGGGTCCCCTACACCCTTTTGGCGCTCTTCACCTCAGGTGCCCTGATTGCGCTTGGTGTGCTCGGATGCTTGAGTTATGGTTTTAGGATAGTGCCGCGTAGACGACAACATTGAGCTCTTGCCGTTCTGCAGCAACACCTGCCAGTCAACTGAAACGAGAGTGAATCTCCACAGGCTTACGCCAGCGGCCCAACCAATTTTACAGTTCAAATGAGCATTGCAATCGGAGGCAATCGATTTCCTTCGTGACCGTCGCGGTCACGATCCGTCTTTCAGTCGCCGGTAGGCCTCGGTGTCCTTGAGCGCCTTGTTTTGCTCGGCGTAGTCCCCGGGGGCATTACCGTCTTGGGTCCGCGCGTTGGGGTCGGCGCCGGCGTTCAGCAACGCGTCAACCACGGCGGCGACGGCAGGTTGTTGGTTGAATCGGGCTGCAAAATGCAGTGGGGTGCCGCCCTCTCGGGTGCGCGTGTTCGGATCGGCCCCGGCGTTGATCAAGACGGCGATAACAGCGGGACTTTGGGTGCCCGCAGCCGACCAATGCAGTGGGGTCGCCCCGTCCTTGGTCCGCGCGTTCAGGTCGGCGCCGGTATCCAGTAAGACAGCCACGACGTCTGGATTTGGATTGACTTCGGCCGCCCGGTGCAGAGGCGTGAGCCACCACTTGTCGCGCGCGCTCGGGTTGGCTCCGGCGTTCAGCAGTACGGCGATGACCTCGGGATTCGGGTTGCGCTCGGCCGCCCCATGCAGGGGAGTAGCACTGTCTTGGGACCGGGCGTTGGGGTCGGCTCCGGCGTCCAGCAAGGCCGTGAGAATGGCGGGATCTCTGCTGCCGGTCGCCGCCCAATGCAAAGGGGTGATGCCGTTTTGGGCCGCTACGTTCGCGTCGGCCCCCGCCTCCAGGAGTGCCAGGATCGCGGCAGGCTTTTCCCGGCCCATGGCTGCCCAATGCAGGGGTTTGTAGCCGGCGTTGGATGTTGTATTCGGGTCAGCCCCGGCGTCCAACAGGGCAGCGATAACGGCCGGGTTGGGGTTATTCGCGGCCGCCGCATGCAGGGGGGTGGACCCGTATTCATCCTCCCGCGCGTTCAGGTCGGCGCCGGCGTGCAGGCAATCCGTGACTACCTTCGGAGTGGCAGTCTCGAAAAACTCCTTGGTGTTCCAGTTCTCACAGCCCGTGCCGCTGGCCGGCCCGGCTGCAAGCAGGAGGCAAAGGCTGCAAAGCCCGACGATGGGTTTCAAGTACTTTCTTCCCCATAGTTGTCCCCCTTTGCTCCTCCGTGACCATGATACTTCACGATAGATCCCTATATCAAGCGTACGGTTTGCCGCAGGTTTGACAGCAAGCGTTTCATAAGATGTTGAGAAGTGCCCTGCCGGTTCTTTACGGTGTCGTCTGAAGAGAGAAGAGAATGGTCTTCACTGTGTCCGGGCCCCGGCATCTGACATATGACCCCGCCCTCAACGACTCGATCCATCAGCAGCCCGCAGAATGCCCACGTGAAGCGATGGGCGTCGTTACAGGAGGCTCGCGGGATTGAACGGTTTCATCAATGCCTCGTTCCCGGGGAAAAAGTCGTTCGGGAAACCCTGGTGCAGCACCCGGCGCATTGTCTCGAACTCATATGCCGCGCCCGGACATCCCTGCCTTTTTCGCTTCCCGCCCATGTTAAAACCTATGCCCTGTCCACCCCGCTGTTTAAGAAGATCGATCTCTTCGGTACGGGGGCTCCGATCCTGATCTGCCAAGCTTCGGCTTTGCCCGTTGCAGACCTTGGTGCTCGACCGCGGGGCCTCGAAATTCTGTGTCCTTTCGGAGATCCGGCCAACGTGGGAGCCATGATTCGGACGGCGGCGGCCATGGGCGTCGAACGGCTTGTGCTGCTCAAAGAAGCAGCCCATCCCTATCACCCCAAGGCCATCCGGGCTGCCAGCGGAACGATGTTCACGGTGTCCCTGGCACAGGGTCCTTCGATCGAGGGTCTGCCTGAACCGGCCACGTGCGTGACCCTCGATGCGCAGGGTGAAAGTTTGCCCGCGTTTCAATGGCCAAAAGATGTTCGACTCTTGGTCGGCGAAGAAGGGCCCGGCCTGCCGCCCCTCCCCTCCGGCACACGGCTCGCCGTCTCCATGACGGACTCGGTCGAATCGCTCAATGCCGTCATCGCCGTGGGCATGGCGCTCTATGCCTATCGAGTGCAGCACCCCTTGCATTCCAAGTCGGGCTATGAGTCGGGAGGGGAAGGAAGAGGAAAGGAACTATCGTCAGCCGATCATGCACAGAACGCCGCCAATCCTTCCAAAAGGCAAAAAACATTGTAAGCAGGGATCTCGTCAACAGTGTGAAGGAGGTATCGATTGGAAAACGGACAAAAAACAATAAGAGAGCTATTCGATGGAACCAAAATTTTTCACATCCCACAGTATCAGCGTGCTTACGCTTGGGAAGAAAAGCAACTCGAAGACTTTGTCGATGACATAAAAAATCAGAAATTGGACAAGGACTACTTTTTTGGCACGATTCTCTTTCAAGAGAAGAGAAAGTCGAATGCTTTTGACAACATTGACATCGTAGATGGACAACAGCGCGTCACAACGCTTATCATTTTCATGAAACTCCTTCTCGACCGGCTCAGAGGGCATGGAGACGAGAACGAGATTGATATGCTGAACGACAGATATATTCAGCTTTACGACGAGTACAAACTTCGTGTTTTGCAGGACGATAACGACTTCTTCAAATCCTACATCTTGCAAGACAACTCGTGCTCCAATGATAGCGTACGAACTCCTTCCCAAAAACGATTGCTCGAAGCGAGGAATCGTCTTTGTCAACGGCTTAGAGAATATCCTCCTGAAACCTTGCGAGAATTCAAGGAGAAAATCGAGCGTACGAAGGTCTTGACCTATTCAGTCAACGACAACGCCGAGGCAACCCTGATCTTTGAGACGACCAACGACCGCGGTAAATCGCTGACCAATTTGGAGAAAACCAAAAGTTTCCTGATGCACAAGACCTACCTCGCATCCGACAACCCTGATACCCGCCTTGATGATATCCAAAGTCGGTTTGGTGAAATCTACCGCGACTATGAGAAGGTTAAAGATCGGGTGGATGAAGATTCGATTTTGCGTTACCACTTCATCGCTTTTGAAGAATGGACGAGACAGGAAAAACATCAACAGCACGTTAAAACGATTAAGAATAAGGTAAACAAGCTTGTCAATGGCAACGACCGCTTCCAGGCGATGGATTTCATTGATAGGTACAGTCGGGAATTGCGGGAGAGCTTTGCGCTTATGAGCGAACTGGTTCCGCATAGCGAGCCTCATCTTCTCGATATTTACGCCCTCAAGCGCCCAGCGGACTTTTATCCTTTGCTTGTCAAAGCTTACAAACTTGACGGACCGGATAAGCAGAATTTCAAACGGGTTGCGCGATTGGTTGAGATTATTTGCTTCCGTGTCTTCGGTATCCGGGGACGCCGCGCAGATACAGGGCGTGAGTGGTTGTACAGAATGGCCATGGATTTCAACGGGAATTTCGATGAACTCATCAATCATCTCAAGGAATTTGTTGATTATTACTGCGAGAATGATGATTTCCGCCGCCGTCTGTCGTCGTCCGACTTTTTCAATGAGATAGGTTCCAATGATCGGAAGTATCTCTTCTGGAAATACGAGAATTATCTCAGATCCACAGAGCAGCCACTCTTTCCTGAAATGTCCCATGATGAGTTTGCCAACCGTGATTCGCAGACAGAATTCTCAATCGAACATATCATCCCGCAAAATCCTAGAGAGAGTAAGGTTGTTGCGGAGGGCTCTGAATCAATCCTGCCAGAGATGACCCAAGAGTTTAAGGATGAATATCTCCATTGCATCGGGAATTTGACGATTGATCCGCGCGCAGCCAATAGCAGCAAATCAAACCACGACTTCAAGTACAAAGACCAAAGGCATTTCCGCAGAGCTCCGCTCAAAACGCAAAATGAGTTGAGCGAGTTCATCAACCGGGAAACGGGGCGATGGGATGCGACTTCAATCGGCCAAAGAACGGAAAAGATTTTAGAATTTGCTAAAAACCATTGGAATCATAATGCCGTGTAAAGTAGAGTGTGATCTGTACGAACTGATGGACAAGAGATAAACCTCGTCGCGGAGGGGATGTCATGATAAACCATGATAGAGATCTGCCTATGGAGTCAATCAAGACGTTATGCCGGCGCTATCAGGTGCGAGAGCTTGCGCTTTTCGGATCGGCTCTCGGGGACAGTTTTCGATCAGACAGTGATCTCGATTTTCTGGTGGAATTTGAACCAGAAGCGCAGGTGGGTTTTATGAAGCTGGCCAGACTGCAGAGAGAATTTTCGGCTCTGTGTCATCGCAAGGTGGATTTGGTGCCTCAAGGGGGATTGAAGCTAAAAATCCGTCAAGCCGTACTTTCCACCGCAAAAGTACTCTATGCGTCGTGAGGAACTCTATCTGACCGACATCGTGGAGGCTGCTGATGCCATCCATCAATTCCTCGTTGGGGTCGAACAAGATTCCTTTTTACGGAACGATCTCCTGCGCAGTGCTGTCCTGCAAAAGTTGATAATCATTGGTGAAGGAGCCGCACGATTACCCACGGAGTTTCGGGAACGTCATACTGAAATCGAATGGGAAGACATTGTCGCATTTCGCAACCTCGCCGTTCACGTTTATTTTGCCGTAGAGTGGCCTATGGTCTGGATAACGGCAACTCAAGATGCTCCAGAACTGAGGGGTAAAATTGCCCGAATTCTTGCTGAAGAATACCCCAATGAAGAAACGTTAGATGACGGCGATGGATAACAAGGAGGAATCAGATGCCAGTCAACGTGCTTCGCAAAGATATCCCCAAAGGGGAGAAACCGCCCGGATGGGTCTCTGGTGAGCAGGAAGCCAAGCTGAGTCCGGAAGACAAACAAAAAGAGGCCGACCTGGCTGCGGAAGAACAACAAAAGTTATGGGAATCGGAAGAAATCGGCATTGTGCGCTGGTCCGGAGAAGAAGGACAGCGCTTCAGCGATCCCAATTAAAGGTGTGATGAAGAGAGTCCGGGAAAGGTGACCAAAGTGAAGAGCGCCACGTCGAAAACGTTATTTGCCCGCGCACAGAAATATATTCCCGGCGGGGTGAACAGCCCGGTCCGCGCGTTCCGGTCGGTCGGCGGGCATCCGTTGTTCATCACCCGCGCGCAGGGGGCCACGGTGACGGACGCGGACAACAACACGTATCTCGATTACGTGGCCTCATGGGGACCCATGATTCTGGGACATGCCCATCCGGGGGTCGTGCGGGCCATTCAGCGGGCTGCCGGTGGGGGGACCAGCTACGGCGCGCCGACCCTACAGGAACTGGAGTTGGCCCGGATGATTTGCGAGGCCTTTCCATCCATCGAAAAGGTTCGACTCGTGAGTTCCGGCACGGAAGCCGTGATGAGCGCCATCCGCGTGGCGCGGGGCTTCACCAAACGGGACGCCATCCTCAAATTCGAAGGATGCTACCACGGCCACGCCGATCATCTGCTGGTGAAGGCGGGGTCCGGGGCCGCGACACTGGGACTACCGGACAGCCCTGGCGTGCCCAAGGCCGCGGCGCGCCAGACGCTCACCGCGCCCTATAATGACATCGAGTCGGTCAAGAGCCTGGTACAAAAACATTGGCGGGACCTGGCCTGTATCATCGTCGAGCCGATCGCGGGAAACATGGGTGTCGTGTTGCCTCGACGAGACTTTCTCCGGCAACTGCGGACCCTCACCAAAAAACACGGCATCCTGCTGATCTTCGACGAAGTGATTTCCGGATTTCGTGTGGCCTACGGAGGAGCGCAAACCCTGTACGGCATCGCCCCCGATCTCACGTGTCTGGGAAAAATCATCGGCGGCGGGCTGCCGGTGGGCGCCTACGGCGGGTCGAACGAGATCATGGAGATGGTGGCTCCGGCAGGACCCGTGTATCAGGCCGGAACACTATCGGGGAATCCGTTGGCCGTGACCGCCGGGATCGAAACGTTGAAACGACTCAAGGCCTCCGGCGTCTACGAAAAATTGGAGCGGCGCGGAAACCAGTTGGCGCAAGCCCTGGCGAAAGCCGCCCGGCTGGCCAACGTCCCCCTTTATCAAACGCGGGTTGGTTCCCTGCTGGGTGGATTCTTTACGGAAGGCCCGGTGGTGGATTACCAGTCGGCCAAGAAATCCGATACGGCCCGCTACGCCAAGTTCTTCCACCACGCGTTGAAACGCGGGTCCTACTTCGCCCCGTCCCAATTCGAAGCCGCCTTCGTCTCCACCGCGCACACCGCGGCCGACATCGAACGGACCATCAAAGCCGCGCATGAAGCGTTCAAGCGAATCTAGGCGTTTCCGATTTGCCGATGACCATTCGTTTACGGGGGATTGATGGATGAATGATGTCGGCGACTGTTATTACGCAGTAATTTTTACTGCTGAAATGGCCGACAACGTCGCTGGTTACGCAGACATGGCACACAGAATGAATGTGCTGGTTGAAAAACAACCCGGTTATATGGGCAGATCTGACCGTACGGAAGGGAAACGGGAAATCACGATTTCTTACTGGCAGGATTTCGACTCCATTGAGGCGTGGAAACAACACCCCGAACACCAGGCCGCTCAGGCACTGGGACGATCAACGTGGTATAAAACCTATACAGTTGAAATAGTGAAAATGCAGCGTGGTTCAGCCGTCCAGCCGGAATCAGAAAACCCATGGCCTGAAGAAGGAGATGGCACAGCCCCGTCGTCCTTATAGGCCCGTAAATGCCAATTTATGGGTCCATAAACGTTTCTTATAGCCCTCCATCCCATCCACTCCACGACCACCACAGCGTATATTGTTTACCCAATCCCTTACGCTCGACCTGAACCTAAATCGGGTGGAAGGTCAGAAGCAGCAAGGAAATTCTTGCAATGACACGGAAAGCGATTGCGGTATCAGGAGTTGGTGGCGTGAGAAATGACGTGGAGATGAAGTATTACATCAAAACAGGGGCTGACTTGTGGTCCAACGCTGCATCTATTTCATCGATGATGTTTTGCGCAGCCGTTCTTCTGTCTGGAGCATTGAGAATGGGTCTGCCCACAACCAAGTAATCGGAACCCAATGCTATCGCTTTACCTGGAGTGGTAAACCTTTCGTGGTCGTCTGCGCGGGTTCCAGAGGGACGAATGCCAGGACTAACAATGATAGTATCCTTAAATGTGTCCTTACAGTGTTTGATGGCATCACCTGAAACAATCAGCCCATCGCATCCTTCTTCTATGAGTCTCTTGCCACGCTTAAGTATATAGTCGGTGACATCAGATGATCCTAATTCTTTAAGGGTGGTCTCATCTGTGCGCGAACTTGAGAGTAATGGGACAGCCAGAATTTTTGGATACTGACTTTCGCCTCTTGCTTGCACGGCCGTTGGAATGACGCCTGATGCGATCGCATATGATGCCGGATCGCTTAATGTGATAAATTTAATACGGTGGGTAGCACACACTTCGACAAACCTGGTGATCGTATTGCTGATATCCCCACCAACCTTCAAATCGATAAATATCCCACCTTCTCCTGACCGCTCTTTCTGTAGCTCTTCAATAAGCTCGAGCACTTTTCCAGCTAAGATCAACTCCAATCCAATCTTGAAGAAAAACACATTATCAAGTTCTTGGACCAAGCGGAGCGCTTCCGCATGACTGGGAACGTCAAGCGCAACGATCAGGCGATCTTTTCCTCGCTTGGTTTGCATCTCTACGCTAGTACTCATTCTGCCTACTGAACGGTAGGAGTAGCGAACTGGTTTTTACATCTGGAAAAGGAAGGACAGACCGGAAAGAGAGTTCCTCATGGTGTGTCTTCATCTGACTATGCACCGCAATATGTGGGAGTTTATCAATGGAGATATTGCCAGTCAAGATAAGAATGGGTAGAAGAAAGATCTGGTCTTCTGCCGCAACACATCGCTCAGATTCTCCCCATCGGCAAGCGCTTCAGCTACTAACCGGAAGTACTTTCCGCGCTTGACCTCATGCAGGGCTATCATCTGCGCATGGCGCAATTGCTTGATGAGGGCGTCGCGGGCTTCCTTTGTCTTTCATTTCCGACATCTTTAATCGGGAATCCAGTGTCTCTACAGGCGCGTAAATGTCTGTTTATGCGTCCATAAACGGACATTGCTAGCGCTGGCCTATTCCATTGCCTTCGTAGCCGCACCATCTTGGTCAAAGCCAGGGACATGCCTCATGCCACTGTTTTTCCCCGCACCCTCCGGGAGAGGGTTTTCTTGTTTATTCATCATCATCGTCGTCATCATCATCAGCTTCTAGGGCAGCTTGCCGCATCTGTTCTTCCATGGCGTTGTGAATCAACATCCGGACGAACATAGAGATCACTGACCCCTT
>Ga0209021_1001527_pt1 | contig 22708 bp, 19 predicted proteins | sample PinacodermFT_FD_187299 | JGI IMG/M metagenome (GOLD analysis project Ga0209021, IMG submission 187299) | Host-associated microbial community of the marine sponge Aplysina aerophoba from Gulf of Piran - sponge pinacoderm, lysed by freeze-thaw... | ecosystem: Host-associated > Porifera > Sponge >... | reverse complement strand
TGCATGGCCTCCGGGAATATGATGTCGGCGCCCGCCTCTTTGCACAGCCGCCCGCGCTCAATCGCCGCTTCCATTCCGTCAATAGCGCGTACATCGGTGCGCGCGACAATCAGCATGTCCTTCCGGCTTTGCGCAGCGGCAGCTATCTTCTCCACAAAGGCATCCGTAGAAATAACGGTCTTGCCGTCCAGATGTCCGCAGCGCTTAGGCAACACCTGATCTTCAATTTGTATCGCCGCCGCGCCCGCAGCCTCAAGCTCCCTCACCGTGCGAATCACATTGATGGCTTCGCCGAAGCCTGTATCGGCGTCCACGATAAACGGCATCCCGGAAGCGCGCACCATCCAGCGCACCGCGTCCGTCAGCTCATCCAGTGTGAAGAGGCCTATGTCCGGTATCCCCAAACTTGCCGAGAACGCTGCGCCGGAAAAATACAGCGCGTCGAAGCCCACCTTGCGTGCGATAAGCGCCGTCAACGGATTGAACACGCCCGGCACGCTCAGCGCCTCGCCCGAGTCCAGTAGTTCGCGCAGTCTCAGAGGGTGGCTCTGCTCCGGTGCACGCTCAAGCATCCAGGTCATATCCGCATCGCCTCCATCAACTCCATCAACCTGTCATTCCTACGAAGGCAGGAATCCACACGGTTGATTCTGGGACATCCGAAAGTCCACTCTGTCGTGCCAATCTAAATCCTCATTGTAGACATCAACTCAGAAAGACTAGGCTGCTCGTCGATATGCCACACAAGGTCGATAACCCGCCGCGCCTGTTCCTCCGTCCACACATCCTCCACATTCAGCAGGAACTTCTGCTCGACCTCGGCATCGCTCATCTTGTTCATCGCATGCCCGCGCGGGAAGCTCACCTCGCGCGACAGCGTGCCGCCGTCCTTCGTCTTGATCGTGATACGGTTCGGTATGCCCTCTGGATAGCCTTCCGTCAGTGCATCGTCCTCTTCCAGCGTAGTCTTGCCCAGCAGCGACTTGATGTCGGGGCTGTCCAGCATCTGCTGCGAGAACGAATGCTTCGTCACCGTCCCATCAAGCAGCGCCGCCGCCACGATGTACATCAGGGAGTGGTCGGCAGTCTCGCGCGTCTTCGGCGCCCACTTCTCCGGGTCCTTCGCGATTATCTCGTATGATACCTTGAATGTGTCGAGGTGAATGGATTCAATCAGATTGACGTCACCGCCCAGCTCGTCCCGAAGTTCCACGGCAGCATCAACCGCGCTCTGCGCGTGATACTCCACCGGCCACTTCTTGATATAGGTATCCTGAATCCGCGTTGGAGCAGCCCCATCCGCGACAGACTTCAGCGCGTCCTCGGCGAACGGCACACCGCCCAGTAACTGCGCGAAAAAGCCCATCTCCCCCGCGAACGGCTGGAAGGGCCCCGTCAGCCCACGCTGAGCCACAAGGCTCGCGAACACCGCGTTCCGCACCGAGTTCGCCGCTGCAGCGCCCTTCCACATGGAGAGCTCGCCCGCGCGCGTCTGCCGCATGGACGCATGCGGCACGCTCGCAATCGAAATCGTGTGCTCGATCTGCTCCACCGTCTGTCCCAGCAGTCTTCCTGCACCGCACGCCGCACCGATTCCCGTGTATACCACGTGGTCCCACTGGTGAGCGCGCACGCTCGCCGCATCGCACAAATTCACCGACACCTCGTATGCGGCCGCCGTCGCAGTGAATATGTCGCGCACCGGCTTGTTGCCCCACTCGCACAGCGCCATAATCCCCGGGATCATGTCGCTCGGATGCAGCGGCTCCAAGGAGAGGTAAGTGTCATTAAAATCCAGATAGCGCGTCATCAGCCCGTTCGCGAATGTCGCCGCCTCAGGAGTAACCCGCACCGGCGCCCCCCAGACCGTAGCCCCGCCCGCCTGCTCGAAGTCATAAGCATACGTGCGCGCCGCCTTCGGAGCATCCTCCGAGAACGCCGCCATGCTGACCCCGATGCTATCCAGAATCCGCCGCTTCACCTCATGCGCCGACTCCGGCGGCACATCCTCATACCGCAGCCCCTCCGAGTACTCCGCAAACATCCGACTAAACTTATCTGACATCTTTCGTCCTTTACCTGAATCTAGGTGCTTCCAAGCAGCCCAATCATATAGACGCCATACCGCAGTTTCAACCGTGTTTCAGTTCAACACGCTGCGCCGCTTCCGTTTGACCCGGAACTTTGCTCTTGGTCCAGACTCGGAATCGGTACTTCCCGAAACTCGCCGGAGTGCATGTTATCCAGCGCATCTTGGACTGATTCAACGCGTAGTTGGATGCGAGGCCAAGAATTTGACAGCAATAACAAAATGCCAATCTGCCTACCCAAAATATTCTGCTGGTATCGGATACTCTGGTCTGTGGTAAGCAGTATCTCGTAGCCGTGCTGTTCTGCAAGGTCAAGAAGCACACCGTTCCGTCGCGTCTCCCAACCAAGTTCGTATGCTGTATCAATTGAATGGCCTGTTAGATGACGGCGCAGTGGCGCAGGAGTGCAATGGTCGAACAAAACCTTCATGAATTGCCCGACCGCTCCAAATCCATAACCTCATGCTCCAAAACCGCACGCACCTGCCAATCCTCAACCCCCGGAAACCACTCCAAGAACTCGCTAACCGAAGCGCCATCCTTGATGTTCTCAAACAACGCGGATACAGGCACCCGCGTGCCTCGAAATATCAAGGCTCCCCCCAACTTCTCAGGATGGCTCTCCACCGCTTCGCAAGACGCCCATCTAGTCATTTCAATGCCTCCATCCTGCCCTATCGATGTTAAACCGACTGACGCACTTAATTGCCGAAAAACTGACAGACTAAACCAATCCATCCCGCAATATACTCCGCGCAATCACCAGCCGCTGTATCTCCGATGTCCCTTCGTATATCTCTGTTACCTTCGCATCCCTGTAATAGCGCTCTGCAGGCGTGGGCGCTAGATAACCCGAGCCTCCGTGCATCTGCACCGACTTGTCCGCCGCCTCCACCGCCACACGCGAGGCGAACAGCTTCGCCATCGAAGCTTCCTTCACATACTCCATCCCCTCGTCGCGCATCGAAGCCACTCGCATCACCAGCAGACGCGCCGCGTCAATCTGCGTCGCCATATCCGCGATCATCCACTGAATCGCCTGCAACTCCGCAAGCTTCCCTCCGAAAGCCTCGCGCTGCTTCACATGGCTCACCGCTGCCTCGTAAGCCGCCTGCGCTATCCCCACGCACTGCGCCGCGATTGAGATGCGGCTGGAGTTCAGCACATGCATCGTCTCGCGGAAGCCCTCGCCCTCAGCGCCCATTCGGTTTTCCTCCGATACCGCGCAGTCCTCGAACACCACCTCCGCGATGGATGACGCCCGCATTCCCATCTTGCCCTTCAGCGGATTCACGCTCAGGCCCTCGCTGTCCCCCTCCATGATGAGCGCATTGATCCCCCGCGTCTTCAGGCTTAGATCGTGAGATGCCAGCACCACGAACACAGACGCCTCTGGCGCGTTCGTGATGAAAGTCTTGCTGCCGTTCAGCAAGTAGCTTCCATTCGACCGCTTCGCAAGTGTTCGCATCGCGCCCGCGTCGCTCCCCGACCCCGGCTCCGTCAGCGCGAAAGCCCCAATATGCTCGCCGCTCGCCAGGGCAGGCAGGAACTGCCGCTTCTGCCCTTCTGTACCCCACATGTTGATGAACTGCGCGCACAGCGACAGGTGCGCGATGTACGATGTGCTGGTAGCCGCACACGCCCGCGCAATCTCCTCCACCGCAATCGCCAGTTGCCGGAATGTGCCGCCGCTCCCTCCATACTCCTCGTCAATCGTCATCCCCAGCAGTCCTAGTTGTCCCAGCCCCTTGAAGTTGTCATACGGAAAATCGCCGCTCTCGTCATACCCGGCGGCGCGAGGCGCAATCTCGTTGTCCGCGAAATCCCGCACCGTATTCTTCAGCAGCAGTTCTTCCTCGCTCAAAAAATACCCTGACATTTCTCTCACCCCTGTAATTTCAATCCTGCTCATCCTGTGTATCGATGTTAGTTGATTTCCCTGTTGGCCCCGATTGCCTTACCCACCGCAGCCATCGCATCCTCCAGCGGCAGCCGGTCCTCCGGTGTGCCCTCGCCCTTGTATCCCCCGAACACGGCATATCCCGCATGCAACCAGAAGCAGTCAACACCCTGGAAGCCCGCATCCTGAAGCCACGCCAGCTGATGCGACAGCGGCGATAGCATTTCACTCGGTTCCGGATGCCTGAATATATTCCACTTCTCCTCGACGAACCGGTCATACAAGGCAGTATCGCCGCTTCGGTCAACAGACTGCTGCCTGCTGATGCTGTCGTATGCCTCCTCAAACAGCCTGACTCCCTCGTTGCGCTGCGGCTGAACACAGTCTATCAGCATCAGCGCTCCTGATTCGCCCATCCGTTGATGCGCTTCGAGAAACAGCCTGCGCTTGCCCTCATCCGTCAGGTGATGCACCACGAGCGAAGAGACCACGCAGTTCACGCCATCAAGCTCATTCCGCCACTCGTCAGATTCGAGCGCGAATGGTCGTACTTCCACCCGCTCTCCGAACCGTGCCACGAGTTTGCACGCGTGTTCCCGCATTGAAGCCGACCCGTCCAGCGCAGTAACCCTTGCATTCGGAAATGCGCTCAGTAGCGCATACTCCAGCACTCCCTCGCCGCAACCCAAGTCCACTATGCGAAACGAATCATTCCTGCGGAACGGCAGCAGGCACAGCAATGTCGCAAGCTGCTCCTCCCGTCGAGGCACCGCGACCTCCGCCAGCATCCGATATATCGCAGATGTGCCTTCATCCCAGCCCACCACTTCGTCCCGGCTGTCTAGCAAATCCATGTCAGCCCCCAACCCTGAGCCGCACCGAAAGCACAGGCGGAATATCCTTGTACCTCAGCCATCCGAATCCGTCATCACCCGGAACACCCTTCGGAAAAACCGGCTCCTCGATCGCATCCACAACAAACCCAGCATTGAAGAACACGCCAAGCAGCGCGCTCAAAGGCCTGTGGAAGTAGTTCTGTGGCACAGGCTGACCGCCCATCGCCAGCCCCTTGTGCGTATGCGGCTCGATGTATCGCGTTACTCGCACCGTCAGGCGCTCCACCAATTCGCCGCCTGTCTCGTCACGCTCCATTATCTGCGCGAACCCTTCCGTCGAGTTGAAGCAAGGGTGCATAATCGAAAACACCATTCGCCCAGTCGGTTTCAGAATTCGCCTCACCACTCTCGCGATAGGCTCAATACTCGCAACATCCATCAGCATCATCGTGGCAACCGCCGCATCGAACTCGGATTCTCCAAGCGCAAGCATTGCTCCCTCGTCGCTCGCGTCAATCACTTTGTAGCGCAATCGCTCGGCATAGTCGGCGTTCGCAGGCGTTCTGCCCCGCGCGTTCTCGATCATCCGCGGCGCGGCATCTACCGCCATTACATCCGCGCCCAGCGAAGCCATCATGCGCGCGAATTGCCCGTTCCCGCAGCCAATGTCCAGCACTCGCTCTCCCGCCTGCAGCGACAGCAACTTCAGCTGGGTCGGCTCAATCAGGATCTTGTGGAAGGCATTTCCTTCGCCCATCCGTTCATCCCAGAAATCGGCATTCCTGTCCCAAATATCCACCGTCTCCTGGCTCAGCGCCGCAAAGTCAACCATCGGCAACCTCCATCGCCAAATTATACTGCAACGCCCAGTTGCAAGGCTTGTTGACATATCATGCCGCCCCTCACTACAATGAACACAAGTTCTGTGAAAGTAATCGGCTAGTATCTATCCAGTGTATTGATGGTTGTTTCAACACTTTCTCAAATTGAGTGCAGTGACTACCGTGACTTCCTGCAGTCGCTCGGCAAAAACTCCGTTGATCTCGTGCTTACCGATCCGCCATACGCCGTAAGCAAAAAGACCGGCTTCTCCAGCGTAAAAAACGGCGTGCAGCGCTTCGCCGTATCCATGGACTTCGGCGAGTGGGACCACCAGCAGATAGACCTCACCGCATTCGCCCGTGAAGCCTATCGAGTGCTTCGGCGCGGCGGAACCGCGATAGTCTGGTACGACTTCTGGAAAATCAGCGATCTGTATAACGCGCTCGCAGAGGCGGGTTTCAAGATGCTGCGGCTCATCGTCTGGAACAAGACCAACCCCGTGCCTCTGAACAGCAAGTGCATCTACCTGTCCAACAGCCGCGAAATGGCAGTTGTCGGCGTCAAGGGCGGCAGTCCCACCTTCAACAGCAGATACGACAGCGGCGACTACTCATACCCCATCCCGCGACACGGCGGCAAACGCATCCATCCCACGCAGAAACCGCTCGACCTATTCCGGGAACTTGTCTGCAAGCACAGCAACCCTGACGATCTAGTTATCGATCCCTTCCTCGGCAGCGGCACAACCGCAGTAGCCGCAATCCAGGAGGGCAGGGCATTCGCCGGCTGCGACATAGACCAATCCTATGTAGAAGCGGCAGAAACTCGCCTGCGCCAACTCGCCTGACATGATAGCCTCACATGGTAGATTAGCTACTACTCTATCCTTTCCATCCTGTATATCCTGTTAGTTAGACCATGACCCAACGCATCGTCTCAGGCGCGCCCCACGAATTCGACCACTCGCTGGACACCAGCCTGCGCCCGCGTCGCATTGTTGACTACATCGGGCAGAACGCCATCAAGAACTTGCTCGCCATCAGCATCCAGGCGGCACAGCAGCGCAGCGAGCCACTTGACCATGTCCTGCTTTACGGTCCCCCGGGTCTCGGCAAGACCACGCTCGCCAACATCATGGCATTCGAGATGGGCGTCAACATCAAGACCACCTCCGGCCCCGCCATCGAGCGCCCAGGCGACATGGTAGCCACACTCACGCAGATGCAGGAAGGCGACATCCTCTTCATTGACGAAATCCACAGGCTCAGCCGCGTCGTGGAAGAAGTGCTGTATCCCGCTATGGAGGACTACTTCGTATCCTGGGTCATCGACAAGGGCCTCAAGGCACGCAGCATGAACCTCTCCATCAAGCCGTTCACTCTCATCGGCGCGACCACCCGCTACGGCATGCTCAGTCCGCCCCTGCGCGACCGCTTCGGCAACATCCACCGCCTCGACTTCTACGACGAAGACGCAATGGCGACCATCGTGGAGCGTTCAGCGCGCATCCTCGAAATCGAAGCGGAACCCGAAGGCGTAACCGAGATTGCCCGCCGCGCGCGCGGAACGCCCCGCATAGCCAACCGCCTGCTCCGCCGCGTCCGCGACTACGCGCAGGTAATCGGAGACGGCATCATCACGGCAAAGCTCGCGCGGGAGGCGTTGAAGCAGCTCGAAGTTGACGAGCGCGGCCTCGATGGCACAGACCGGCGCATGATGCTCTCCATTATCGAGAAGTTCGCTGGCGGACCCGTCGGCTTGGACACCATCGCCGCGTCCATCAGCGAAGACAGCGACACCATCGAAGACGTGTACGAGCCATTTCTGCTGCAGCTCGGTTTCCTCGACAAGACCCCTCGAGGCCGGGTAGCCACCCGCCGAGCCTACGACCACCTCGGCTACGACTACACCAAGGACAACCCTAACTCACCGCAGGCAAACCTATTCTGACTTAAGGCGCCGAACATGACAACGATGAAGCACAAAGGCTACGACGCTGACATTAAGTACAGCGATGATGATGAATGCTTTATAGGCCATATCACGGGCATCGACGACATCGTGGGCTTTCACGCCGATTCTGTTCCAGAGTTGCGGGCGGCCTTTGAAGAAGCGGTGGACGACTATATTGAGTTCTGCACAGACCTCGGTCGCAAACCACAAAAGCCTCTGCCACAAAGTCTCACATAATGTCACTTGCTAATGAGAGACGCACTCCCGATCTGGCGAACGCATAGTCGAACCACTACGACCCGCGCCAGATTCTCCCTCACCGCCGCCACCGACTTCCTCCTCGTTTGTCCCACCTAAAGCGGCATCGGTTTCTGGTAGGTATGCCTCAGAGAGCCTGCTCACTGCATAGGTCAAGTCAACTGATTCTTCCAGTCAAACAGGGAACTCTGTTCATTTGTCTGTTTATTTAACGGAGGCCAGAAAACACCAATTACGACCCAAGAGTTGAATGGAAAAACGGTGCCGACAAAGAATTTCGTTTCTTTGCTTGACCCGCACATTTCATTGAAGAACTTCTGACGGACGCTTTCTGCGGCGTCTAGCTCATTTCCAAGCCTTTCAAATTCCCTCAGCCAGAGAACTCCCAACTCCCAATCCTCTATCATTGCGCTGTGCGGTTTGTCGCTGTCTTCGCACTCGAAAACATAGCTGAACTTGAATGGTATTTTCCTCAAGGGAAGAGGCTGTGGGCCCAACATTCTGAATTGATTTAAAGTTGCTTGCCATCCTGGTTTCCATTCTTCAGCATTTGGCTCTATTTTCAGATCTAGGATTTGGGAAGGGCGAACAATACCCAAAGACGTGCGGTCTTCCTTGTGTAAAGTCTTCAATTGATTGAGAGAGTGCACAGGTAAGTGATCGATTACATTTCTCCGGTCGCGCCAATAATTTCTTGACGAGAGTGGCGGCCCTAGAAGTCGTATCGAATCCAGATCCGGCTTGCGGCTTTCTTTCCTGTTGTCGTTCCCGCTCCCGTGCGGTAATAGACCTAACTCTACCCACTGATATTTCTGGAATTGCTGTTCCGGCCGTCTGTGTCGGAAATCTATCGGATAAAGGCGAACCCACTCTCCGTCTTTAGTAATACCCGCTGTGCAGACCAGTTCTCCATAGCTGCGTGACGGGTGAGGGTAGGTCTTGACTGTTATCAATACTGGCGTAGGCGTGTAGACTTCTTTCATACGGAGGATCCAATGTGGCAAATGTCCTCAGAGCCTTTGCCTGATATAGCATCTGCGAGATGAGAGCGATGACATTGGGTCGGACTCGATTCCACACACATCAGTACACTGGGTTCCTGCTGTAGAAGGGAGAGTACACTGGTTATTGCCACATCCTGCTTAGCGAGAATGTCGCGCCTATAGGAATCGAATAGTTTGCAGTATTCCGAATCGCTTTTAGCATTGCGTCGTTGTTCATGAGGAATTCCTAATTCAGGGAAGCTCTCATATTCAATACCAACCAAGGCGCATAGACCGGACAAGCGCGTCTTACTGAATCCATATTTTCTTGAAGAGGGGTTGTTACGCACATCAATAAGTCGAGAGATCCCGCTGCGCATCAGCTGATTGAGAAAACCATCAATGCTGAATCCGCTGTATCCGATTGTATAAATCTTCTTATCCGCCTTATGACGCTTTAGAGCTCTTTTCTCCAGAACGTCACAATTTACTGTAAACCAAGGGTGCTCCGCATAAACGTGATCAATCAGGTCACCCGTCCTCAGGGACCCATAAGATCTCATAATATGCTCGACGTCTCGCGAGAGACGATCCCGAAGTCCCTTTGCTTCCCTCGCACCATGCGGCGTTAGTCTCCAGATTTCTTCTCCTTGAAGACGAACAAGAGCTTGTCGCCTCAATTGAATCATTTCGTTTTCTAGGCAAAAGGAGTATGGCCCAAAGCGATATGGCATAAATTCATAGAAACTATCGCCACCTCCATTTGGCGAAACTTCAGAAATCAAGAAAGACCACTTCATCAACTGTAACTTTGACGCCTCACCTCCAGCCATTCGAAGTAGAGATAGAATCAGTTTCTGGCGATTGAGTATCAAGATGTCCTCAGTATCATTCTATTGGTTGGGAGTTGAAAAGGGGGCGGTCCAAAAACCGCCCCCTCAATGTCTCGTTCTATCTTCGCACTCGCGCGCGTCTAAGTCCCAGCAGCCTCCCCAGCCTCCGCCGTCTCTTCTTCCATGGAAGCATAGTTCATGCTGTACAGGTGCGCGTAAAGCCCGTCCTGATCCATCAGCGATTCGTGCGTGCCAACCTCCACGATCTCGCCCTGGTTCAGCACAACTATCTTGTCAGCGCCGCGTATCGTGGACAGCCTGTGCGCTATCACGATCGCAGTACGGTCCCTCAGAAGCCGCTGCAACGCCTGCTGGATCAGCATCTCCGTGTAGCTGTCGATATTCGCCGTCGCCTCGTCCAGTATCAGGATGCGCGGATCGGCGACAATCGCCCGCGCAAAGCTCAGAAGCTGCCTCTGCCCGAGGCTCAGGTTCACGCCGCGCTCCGCGAGATACGTGTCATACCCCTCGTCCAGCTGCATTATGATGTCGTGTACGCCCACCGCCTTCGACGCCTCGACCATGTGCTTGTCACTCGCGCCGGGGTGGTTGTACTTGATGTTATCTCGCACCGTGCCGGAGAACAGGAACGGCTCCTGCAGCACCATGCTCATCTGCCCTGCCAGCGAGCTGCGCGTTACATCGCGGATGTCGTAGCCGTCCACCAGTATCGCGCCCTTCTCGCGCGGCACATCGTAGAATCTCGATATCAGCGACACCAACGTCGTCTTGCCCGCGCCTGTCGGACCAACGACCGCCACCGTCTCGCCCGGGTCTATGTGCAGTGAAAGGTTCTTCAGCACATCGGGCACTTCGCTCGCGCCGTTCGCGGTGCCATTCCGGCCATTTCGCGAGTCGTCTTCCCTGTCCAGACCCACGATGTCAGCGCTCGCGGAGTAGCTGAAGCTCAGGTCCTTGAGTTCGAGGCCGCCCCGCAGCTTCGGCAGGTTGTTCGCGTTCGGCCTGTCCACCAGGTCCGGCTCTACATCCAGTAGCTCGAATATCCGCGCCCCGGACGCCATCGACCGCTGCAACTGCGTGTACTGCATCGTCAGGTTGCGGATCGGGTCGAAGAACCGCTGTATGTACATGATGAACGCTATCAGCACACCGATCGCAATCTCGTTGCCCTGCACCATGCCGGAGCCGAAGTAAATCGCCAGCACAATCGCCAGTGCGGTCAGAATGTCCACTGCCGGCAGCAGGCTCGAAGACAGCTTGCCCGCCCACAGGTTCGCCCGCAGGTGTTCAGTGTTCTTCTCGTCGAACTCTCTCAGGTTGCGCGGCTGCCGGTTAAGCGCCTGCACCACGCGCACGCCTGTTATGTTCTCGTTCAGCGCGCCGTTAACAATGGAAATCGCCGTCCGGATTCGCAGGAATGCTTTCACCGCGAACGGCTGCCAGATTCCCATCGTAAGCCCCAGTATTGGCAGTACCGCCAAAGTTATCAGTCCGAGCTTCAGGTTCAGAATGAGCAGCATCACTATGATGCCGCCCAGGCTCAGAAGGTCCGCCGCCGTCATGATGACCACGGTCATGAGCTCCTGCAACTGCCATACATCGCCCTGCACGCGCGACATTATCCGCCCCACTTCCGTCTTGTCGTAATACGAAAGCGACAGCTTCTGCAGATGGCCGAACATCGCCCGCCGCAGGTCGTACAGCATCCCCAGGCCGACTTTCGCCATGAACATCTGCTGGAAGTAGTTAGCCGCCATGCCTCCCAGCGCAACCACAACGAACACGCCGCCCACCATAAGTAGTCCCCGGAAGTCGCCCTTATCTATGGGGCCGTCGATGCCGTACTTCAGCAGGAAGGGGATAGCGATCTGCGACCCCACATAGACCAGCATCGATATGAACGCCAGTATCGCGAATAACTTGTACGGGCGTACATACGGCAACAGCCGCATTATCACTCTTTTGTCATAGACGCGCCCGAACGTGTCGCCATCGACTTCCCTTGAGCTGCTTCGTCCGCTGAACGCGCCACCGCTCATCATCATATTGTTACGGCCTCCTTTGCGCTCGCGGGCTGGTCCGTGCTGCTGAATTCGTTGCCCACATCGATGTCTCGCATGACATCCTCCTGCGGTCTTAGTTGCAGCTCGTATATCTCTCTGTACTTGCCGCCCAGCGCCAGAAGCTCCTGGTGCGTTCCACGCTCCGCTATCTCGCCCCTGTCCATCACGATAATCTCATCGGCTCTATGCACCGTGCTGAGCCTGTGCGCTATGATGATCGTCGTCCGACCCTTCATCACCTCTTCCATCGCCCGGCGAATCAGGTCCTCCGTATTCGCGTCCACGCTGGAAGTAGAGTCGTCCAGCACCAGTATCGGCGGGTCCAGCAGCACCGCACGGGCGATGGACATTCGCTGTCTCTGTCCGCCCGACAGGTTTACTCCTCGCTCCCCGACCTCGGTGTCGTACGCGCCGTCCAGCGCCGATATGAAATCGTGCAGCTGCGCTATCTTCGCGGCTCGCATCACATCCTCGAGTGGCGCGTCCTCACGCCCGTATGCGATATTCTCCCGCAGTCCAGCGCCAAACAGGAACACATCCTGCTGCACTATTCCGATGTTGTGCCGCAACGACTTCAGCGACGCATCGCGTATATCTTCGTCATCGATTGTTATACGCCCCGACCCCACATCATAGAAGCGCGGCAGCAGGTTCGCCACCGAGCTTTTGCCGCTCCCCGGAGGGCCAAGCAGCGCGACTACTTTGCCAGGTTCAGCCTCGAAGTTGATGTTCTTGAGAACGGGCTTGCCTTCCTCGTAGCTGAAGCTCACTTCTTCGAACCGAACATGCCCCTTGACGTGCCCAAGCTCCTTGGCGTCAGCTTTCTCAGCCACATCGGACTCGGTGTCCAGTATCTCGAACAGCCGCTGTCCACCGGACGCCGCCCTCGCGTAAGCATTCACCAGGAAGCCGGACATCCGCACCGGCATCGCCAGAATCTGCATGTAGAATACGAACGCCGCCAGGTCGCCGATGCTGAGAGCGCCGTTCAAGACGCGCCAGCCGCCGAACAGCAGAATTATCGCAAGACCCATCTGGAACGAAAACAGCGTGAACGCGTTGTTTGCCGCTCGCAGCTTCTCCGCGCTCATAAACGACTCGGAGACTTCCATGCTCTTGTCGTTGTACTTCTGGTTCTCGAAATCCTCGGACGCGAATGCCTTCACCACCCGCTGCCCCGTCAGGTTCTCCTGCAGCACGGTGTTAAGATCGGCCATCATGTCCTGTATCTTCAGCCACGCCTCCCGCAGCCTCAGCCGCACTATTCCCGACACCACCATCACCAGCGGCACGAACCCGATGCTCGCCAATCCTAGCTGCCAGTCCATCCTGACCAGGATGATCGAAACGACCACGAACAAAGACAGGAAGTATGGCGTCCTCACGATGCCCATGTTCACGAACATCCGGATGTTCTCCACATCCGTGATCGCGCGCGACATCACCTGTCCTGTGTGGTTCTTGTCGTGAAACCCGAAGCTCAGGTGCTGCACATGGTCATACAGCTTGTTCCGCAGGTCGTATGACACATACTGTGAGACCGCCTCGCCGAAGTAGTTCTGAAAGTACGAAAGTCCACCGCGCACAATGCTCAGACCGATTATGGCCCCGACTATCACCAATAGGCTCTGCAGGGGAATGCCTCCCACCCTCAGCATCGAGTCTATCTGGTCGATTGCCCTTCCGAACAAATACGGAAGGAACAGGTACGCCGTAGTCGCGCCAATCATCGAGATATACGCTAAGGTCATCTCCCGTCTGCGACTGAAGGCCATCTTGATTATTCGCCATATAACTTCCATACGCGATCCAGTCCCTCCTCTGGTTTGAAGGCCCTCCATCACACGGCGTCACAGCACGCCCGCACCCATTTTCGGCCCTTCAACTAGCCATTGTACCACTAGTCGTATCAATTATGGTAACTAATTATGCCCTCCATCTTACGTATGTAAAGTACAGATCAACAGTAGACGCGAGAAAGCCCCTACTTAATAAAATAGAAAGGTAGGGGCTTTCCATATCCCGCGTTTACCGCTACTACTGCCTGAGTAGAAATCCTGATAGGCAACAACACTGTGTCTCATACTCTGTCTAATATTACTCAGTGCTCTCGGCAAGCATCACTCCCGTCAACTTGCACCTTTATAATAAACGGTATAGTCCCGCTTGAATATCTGCCTGTGCATACCGGAACACACGAACACCACAACAGCCGGCAAGTACACTGCAGTGTTCATGACCGCGTGGAATACCACGCCGTCGAAGTTAGCCCCCAGCAGCCCCGGCGTGCCCTGCAATCCTGTGTTCAGAAACTGAATCAGCCGCGCCGAGTGCTCAACCATGTGATAGCCCTGCACCGCGACAGTCGCAATCAGCATCGCGCCCAGCATCTTCTCGTGCCGGCACACCCGCCTCCCAAAGCTTAGCCACCCCAGAGTCACATATATGAGAGCGCCGAGGTACAGCAGGTTGAATGTGAAATGCACCTGCTCCAAGTCAAATGAGCCTACTAGCCCGTGCGCGTATGAATAGTCCAGCACGAATTTCTGGAATACCTGCGCCACATGCTCGACCATGTGTAGCGTTTGTATCACTACAGTCGCCACGAACATGTACACGAACTGCTTGAAGGGGCTAGCCCTCAACTCCGCTATCAATTGTCTGCTCCGCATCCTGTTCGAAAAGTCCTAACCATAATGTACGCAACCGGTGGCTCTGTCAATATCTTGCCTCTCGCCGCCTGTTCCTGCCCCAATTCGTGCCTCTGGTAAGGGGATCCATCTCCTTGCATATCTCAATGCATGCCCCGTCATTTTGCACTCAGTCTCACATTATTGATACTAACAATCATTGTCATGCATGGAATTTGACCAACACATGCTACAATTCGCGCCGCAACCCCAAATGCTAGTATCAGTATCACTAAGGTGAGGTCTGTTAATGATGAAGAGAAAACTAGGCGTCTTTACCCTAACCCTAATTGGTGCACTCACGCTGGCTGCCCTTGCGGGAATCCTCCCAGCAGGCACCTCACCGTTGACCGGCGTAACCGGCATCGAGGCAAGCATCCACGAACCACAGCTCCATTCTGGGGACTCGGTCTCGAACCAGCAGGCTGGCTCCGGCGCCATCGCCGCGCACGGCGCCGACAAGTGGCACGAAGCCGGCTTCAAAGGCGCGGGCGTCAAAATCGGTATCATCGACTTCGGGTTTGGCGGAATCGAAAGTCACATCGGGACAGAAGTGCCTGATCCAGTAGGCGTGCGCTGCTACAGCTTTAACCTTAACCCCTCAGCGCCGCCAAGTTATACAACCGATATCGCCGACTGCGACCACACCGCTCTGCACTTCAGCTCCCTTCACGGCTCATCCGTGCTGGAAGCCGTGTATGACATCGCCCCCGAGGCCGAATACTACATCGCCGCAGTCTCGCATTTCAGTTTCTATCACACCGACCTGAAAGACGCCGTGGACTGGATGATCGATGAAGACGTGGACATCATAACTTTCTCGCACGCCGGCGGGTGGTCGGGTCCCGGGGACGGTACCTCAGTTTACCCCACCAGCGAACTCAATACATTGAACAATGCAGTCGAAAACGGCATCACATGGATCAGCCCTGCGGGAGACCGCGCGCAGGACACTTGGTCGGGCTTCTTCACAGACGCCGACAGTGACAACATTCACGAATTCGATTCAGGAATCGAGTGCAACGACGTTGACCTCTCAGAAACGGATCATCCGTATAGAGTCCAGCTTAGGTGGGCCGACACATGGAGAGCGGCGACTAGCGATTTCGAGCTATCACTTGTTGATAAAGGCAACGGACAGGTCGTGGCGACAAGCCAGAAGAACGCGTTCGCGCCCGGTGACCCGAATGAATTGCTCGATTTTACTACCCCCGACAGGCAGGCGTCATACTGCTTGCGTCTGCAACTCATGACTCCGACCGATGACCTGATTGTCGTGAACCTGCAGTCCTACGGCAGACATGGCCTCTCCTACCCCTCACGGTACGGCAGCATCACCAGTCCGGGCGAGACCCGTAATCCTGGAGCGCTCACGGTCGGAGCTGCGGCGGTGGGCACCACCGGCCAGATTCAGCCATTCAGCGGGCGTGGGCCAATGAACTCCGGAGACATCAAGCCCGACATTGTGGGTGTTGACGACACACACTCTGCGATTCTCGGAAATGTATGGGAAGGCACTAGCCTTGCAGCGGCGCATGTAACTGGTTTGGCGGCTCTTGTAAAGCAGCGCTATCCCGACTACACCCCCCAGGAAGTCGCCGAGTATCTCAAGGCGAACGCCGAGTCCCGGCCAATTGAGGATCGATTCTTCGGACCGAACGCCGACCCCAACAACACCTGGGGACACGGCTTCGCAATGCTACCCGACGATGTGGAAGGCGCTATGCCCCCGATGGTGGACACCTGCCTCCAGACGATCGACGGCAGCGGCACCTACTCAGGAAGTTGGGACGACACTTGCCTATCCGAGAACAGGCCCGAAGGCGATGGCGGCAACCCCGGCAGCGACTACTACGCGCGATTCTTCACATTCACGGTGGACGAAGACACGAATATGACCATAGACCTCACCTCAGATGCGGATACATTCCTGTACCTCATGGAAGGTTCTGACAAGGACGGTGCGATAGAGGCGGAGAACGACGACATATCGTCAGACAATCGCAGCTCTCGCATAGAGGGCCTCGCACTGAGCGCTGGCACCTACACGATAGAGGCGGCGACTTATAACGCTGAGACGGCAGGGGAGTTCACGCTCGTCGTGGAAATAGAGGAAGTTGATGAGCCAACTGAGCCTGAGCCCGGCATGCGATTCACAGCCATAAGCAGCGGAGCGAACCATGTATGCGCGATAGCTGAAGATGGCTCCATAATGTGCTGGGGCGACAACGATTATGGACAGGTCTCAGACCGTCCCACAAGCGGTAGCTTCACCCAGATAAGCAGTGGAGACAACCACACCTGCGCTCTGCGCAGCGACGGCGCGGTAATCTGCTGGGGCAGCATCGATGTTCCGTAAGTAGCCGAAATAACCGATAAGCTGGGCGCGGGCAACCGCCGGCGCTCAGCCCCTGAAAAGCCAAAAGGCGGAGGGTTCGAGAATCCTCCGCCTTTTCTGTTCTTGCAACAGCCAGTGCCGCTTTCATCTGCACCTGCGCAGTCCATTCGGTCCCCCTCACGACCTCGTGAGATAGGTTGCCCTGCTCTCTAGTGTCTATCGGCTGTACCCCGATTCTCCCGAATCAAATTCGTCACAAAGACATGAAGAATTCCGAATGTGAACGTCTTACTGATACTGAAGTTCAGGAATTACTGATAGTTCAGTATCAATAATCTTTGACAATCACATATTTTGTGCTAGTAATATAACGGTCAGGCAATAATGCCTTATTCTTTCATAACAACATGGAGGTACAACCGAACATGAGACTCAGTGTCATAAGTATAGCATTGGCCCTGCTCGGCGCAATCACATTCGCTGCAATCGCAGGTCTATTGCCACCCGGGACAACGCCTGCGAGCGGCTACGAATCGCAAATCCATTCACAGCAATCCGTAGCCAACCAGCAGACCACCACCGATCCACTCGAAGCAACAAAAGACTATGTAAATGAAGCCATAAGAAGTTATCGCGAAGATCCCGAAGCTGCAAAGCAATACTATCGAACCCCCGAAAGCCACGTGAACGATCCTCCGGGTCTGTATCTTCTGTTGCTCGACGGCAACAACATCGTCGTCAATGGTGCATTCCCTGCAGCTGAGGGAACCGATATTTCCTGGCGCGACGATCCTCTCGGCAATATGTATGGGGCAAGGCTCGCCGCGGCAGACGAAGCTGGCGCAGTAGTGGATTATCTCATTCCTGTCGGTAGCCAGGACTACACTTACCGTAAGAAGACCGCCTGGGCAATTCGGGCGGACGGCCTCGTATTTTCAGCGGGCTGGCTGGACTTGCAAGGCGATGTCGAATCCTCGTTCACTGATGCGCAGAAAGCCATCGGGGCCGTTATTGAAGCCAGGGCACGCGTCCAGGCAGAAACGGCGATTCCAACCCTCAACCATTACAAGAGCACCGATAGCATAGACGGCGAGTTCTACGTCTGGCTTGCATATCCAACTGGTCGAATTGCCGCCGACGCCACAATGCCCGAATTGGAAGGAACAAATATAGCTGACGCCTACCCTGAAGTGGGCGAGGAAATATTGGCGGTAGAGACACTAAACGCGCGCTGGATAAGCCACATGTGGCCGAACCCGGCGACAGGTCAGGTGGAGCAGAAGCACTCATATGTGACCAGATTCTTCGGATTCTACATCGTCTCCGGATTCTATGGCGAAGATCCTCCTGTGGCCGGTCCCAGGGCGGCGGCACAGGCGTATGTCGAAGAGGCTATCAGAGCATATCGCGAAGACCCCGATGCCGCTAAGGAATACTACCAGTCCGAAGCAAGCGTCGACAGAACTTCCGACCTCTACCTCTTCATCATCGACGGCACCGAGATTATCGTCAGCGGAGGCTTCGCCGGTTCGGTAGGGGAGGACATCACGAGCCGTATCGGCATTGATGCCATCGGCAAAGAGTACGGCAGGGAAATCGCGGCTGCCGACGAGAACGGTACCTTCGTTGACTACCTCATCCCTGATCCCCGCGATGACTTCACGATATATAGAAAGCATACCTGGGCGATCAAGGCCGACGGCCTCATCTTCGCCGCCGGATCCTGGGACAGAACGGAGGATGTCGAATCCACCCTTGAACCCTATGAGGATGTCGTCGCCTTCATTTACAAGGCTGGCGCGCGCCTGCTCGCGTTCGGCGGCGACCTCTCTGCGGTCGGCCGCATCATCGTGTATTACAACACCCAAGCGAGCATAGATGGCGAACGCTATGTATTCCTCGTGGCTCCCGACGGTACCATCGCCGCGGACGCGACAATGCCGAATCTAGTTCGGACCAACATCAGCAACCTTCGGTCAAGCGACGATCCAGCGCTCGGCCAGAAAATAGCCGCAGTGCAGGAAGGCGAATCAATCTGGCTTAGTCACCTATGGCCGAATCCCGCAACCGGCCAGGAAGAACGAAAGTACACCTATGTAACCAGGTTCCAGGGCATGATATTCGGCTCTGGATACTACGGCGGCGCGCCGCCTCCCGGCCTGCAGGACCCATGCTTCACCGCGATTGACGGCAGCGGCACCTACGCAGGAAGTTGGGACGCCACTTGCCTATCCGAGAACAGGCCCGAAGGCGTTGGCGGAAACCCCGGAAGTGACTACTACGCTCGCTTCTTCACCTTCACGGTGGACGAAGACACGAGCGTAACCATAGACCTCACCTCTGATGTGGACACATACCTGTACCTCATGGAAGGTTCAGAAAAGGACGGAGATATTGAAGAGGAAAACGACGACATCTCCACAGACAACCGCAACTCTCAAATAGAGGGCCATGCACTGAGCGCCGGCACCTACACGATAGAAGCGACGACATACAGCGCTGAAAGGGCAGGTGACTTCACTCTCGTCGTGGAAATTGAAGAAGTAGATGAGCCGCCCACGCCCGAGCCCGACATGACCTTTATAGCCATAAGCAGCGGAGCGAACCATGTGTGCGCGATAGCGACCGATGGCTCCATAATGTGCTGGGGCGACAACGACTATGGGCAGGTCTCTGACCGTCCCACAAGCGGAAGCTTCACGGAGATAAGCAGCGGAGACAACCACACCTGCGCCCTGCGCAACGACGGCGCCGTCATCTGCTGGGGCAGTTTCGATGTTCCGTAAGTAGCCGAAATAACCGAAAAGCTGGGCGCGGGCAACAGCCGGCGCTCAGCCCCTGAAACAAGTGCGGGCGCAGGAAGAAATCTCCTGCGCCCGCATCACTATCCGCCCCTCGGCAATTCAGTCCTCAGGCATCTCTAATGCCCTCCCCCAAACAAGGTCGACAGTGACCACCGGACGTTCCGATCTTGGCACACTCGTATCTAGTACGCCGCACCCTAGGGACACACCCCGAGCCGCAACATGCGGACTCCCGCCGAAACTGGCAAAGCCAGGCACTCCACATCGCCTTAATGAGCCTTGAGGTGAGCACGAAAAGCAGACAGCGCACAGGTGGAGAGAGCATCAGTAGAGCGGGAAACGAGACCTGCCGGGAGAACCCAGCCTACATCGAATTACTAGCGTATCTTCGTCGAAAGCTCCCGCCTGCGACGTAATCGCAAGCGGCAACGGCTCAACCCGATCAATTCCGCCCCGGCGCCCTGTTGGCAATCATCACGCCGTAATACCCCATCACCGTTGGCTGACGATCAGAGTCCAGCGCGACAATGACGACCTTGTAGCCCAGGTCCGACTTGTGCATCAGCCGCAGCACTCGCCTCTTGTGTGGCTCAGGCACCTGCTCCACCGCCGAGGTCAACTGCCCCTTCACATAAGCCTCGTCGTGGCTCAGTCGTTGCCGCAGAGCCGCCGCGTTCTTCTTCCTGCTGTGATGGGCGGACACCTTCGGCATCTCGATGAAGTGCGTTGACACCACCACACCCATCCGGTTCGCCGACTCGTTCAGATGCCGGTGAAGCCGAAACGACACCACCTCCGCCTCGTAGATGCGCCCCCTCACGATGAGTTCGCGCATCTCCCTTCCGCGCTCACGAGCGAGCTTGGCGTGAACCCGCGCCTTGTGCTCATCCGAGCGCGCGATCCGCTCCTCCACGCTCTCCCGAATGCTCTTCACCGGGTACAGCGGCTCGCCCGGAATGCTGTCCGCAGAAGCCACCGTCGTGCCACCCGCCGCAACAATCGCCAGAAACACTACCGCGAACGCCGCAGCGATTGGCGTCGTAATGGGACGCCACCGGAGTCTCGGAATCTGCCACCGCCTGCCGCGACGCTGCCGGTTTTCCGCGAGCGCCGCCTGCATCCGCGCCATCCCCCTCGCCCGGCCCTCCGTGCTCGGCTTACCACTCCGCGACACACGCATTGTCGCCTGTCCCATCTGCAGCAACGGCGCAAGTTCGTCCGCGTGCTCCGGATACCGTGCAAGGCACTCGGCAACACTTTCACCCGCAGCCAACCGCTCCAGGCAATCATTCAGTGCATTGTCAAACTTAGAGTCGCTCATCTCAACCCGCTGACATCCCGGTCAAGTTATCCATCTCCACCATCTTCGCTAGCATCGCCCCTAGCCCTCCGAGCACCACAGTGCCATCGCAGGACGGTCCTTCGCCTCCGAACATAGCGCGCGCCGCAATTTCTTCAGCCCGGCGTGTTGCAGCGCCTTCACCGCATTGTCCTTCTTGCCCATCGCCCGTGCCGTCTCCGCCACCGATAGCCCCGCCGCGAACCTCAACGTGATCGCCTCCCGCTGCAAGTCCGTCAGGTCCTCCATCGCCTTCCGCACATCACCCATCTTCAGCTCCAGGTCCATCCTCGCATCCGCGTCCACGACGCCTTCCTCCATGATCGGCGGCGCGTTCTCCAGCGACACGATCCGCCGCCTGCCCTTCTTGCGGTAGAAGTCCACCACCAGGTTGTGCGCAATCCGAAACAGCCACGAGCTGAACGGGTATCCCTGCCACTTGAACCGGTGTATGGACTCTATCATCCGCACGAACACCTCCGCCGTGATGTCCTCCGCTTCCGCGGTATTCCCCGTGCGGAACGACACATAGCGAAATATCGAGTCATAGTAATGCTCGTACAGCTCCGAGAACGCCGCAGCGCCCCCTGACTGCGCCTGTCTGACCAACGCAGTGACATCCACCTGGCTCTGTATTTCCGCCTGCATATCCACCCTTCTTCTCGCGCAGAATGCACTTCGCTAACCATTATAACGCGAGTCTCAAATTAAGGTTAGCGCCCTCGATCGCAGCCATAAAATATACCAAGAATATACCAAAATAATGCAAACTACCTTGTCATAGCTCAATGTCATAGCTCAATGTCATAGCTCAATCATGGTGTCAGGCGCCTTCCCACCCTTATGTTAAAATTGCCCCACGTCAAGGGTGAGGCAATAGTAGGAGAGGCAATGGCAGCCACCCACAGACCGCCCAACACCAATAAGATGCCATACGCACTGCGTCCGATGCAGGAAGGCGATCTCGCGCAGACAGCGGAAGTCGAGCGAGACGCATTCCCCACGCTCTTCCCGCCCACGGCATTCCGCCGCGAGCTCAAAAACCGCCTCGCCCGTTATCTCGTCGCTTGGAGGCACGAAGCCCCTCCCGAAATCGCCGCGCAGCACGAAGCTGCCACGCCGGGCATCAGTCGCCGCTTCCTGCACCGCGCCGCAAGCCTGCTGCGAGGACGTCCCTCCGCATGGCAGCCCGGCCAGCAGTACATCGTAGGCTTCCTCGGCACCTGGTACATGCCGGACGATGCGCACATCATCTCCGTCGGCGTCCGCACCGGATTCCGCGGCTTCGGCATTGGCGAACTGCTGCTCATTGGCGCAATCGAGCAGGCGCAGCAGCGCAGAATGCCGGCAGTAACCCTCGAAGTACGCATCTCCAACCACATCGCGCAGAACCTGTACAAGAAGTACGGATTCGAGGCGATGGGCGTGCGCAAGGGATACTACTCCGACAACCGCGAAGACGCGCTTATCATGACCGCTCACAGCATCCGCAATCAGACCTACCGAGACGAGTTCCAGCGCCTCACGGATTTGCACCGCCAGCGCTGGGGGAGCGCCGAGCGCACCGTATTTTAGATACTCTCCCGCACCCGTCTCAGCAATGTGTGCATCAAATCCAACAATAGGGAGTCCCCATTGCAGAAGGGAGCACATCCCATCCACCCAGAAAATCCCGTGAGTTGAAACACAATATGCCGCTACTAGCCAAAATCGGTGTCTTCTTTGTCGCAATCCTTCTCGTCGTCAGCCTCTTGGCGCCTTTGCTCGCGCCATTCTTC
>Ga0209021_1001520_pt1 | contig 22752 bp, 20 predicted proteins | sample PinacodermFT_FD_187299 | JGI IMG/M metagenome (GOLD analysis project Ga0209021, IMG submission 187299) | Host-associated microbial community of the marine sponge Aplysina aerophoba from Gulf of Piran - sponge pinacoderm, lysed by freeze-thaw... | ecosystem: Host-associated > Porifera > Sponge >... | reverse complement strand
CCCCGCGAGCACCCCCGCGCCGGCCGCGACGGCAAGCGGGTACCCCGCGAACGCGACGTGAAAGGCGGTCACCGCGCCGATCAGCATCATTCCCTCGACCCCGAGGTTGAGCACCCCCGAGCGCTCCGCGACGAGCTCCCCCATCGCGGCGAAGAGCAGCGGCGTCGCCGCGACGACGGTTCCGGTGATGATCGCGATCGCGATTTCCATCTCGTCTCTCAGCGCCTCCCGACCCGGCGCGGCCGGTAGTAGATGAGGAAGTCGGCCGCAAGGAGGAAGAACAGGAGCGCCCCCTGGAACGTCCGGGTGAGCGCGGCGGGAAGCCGCAGCATGATCTGGGCCGACTCGCCCCCCATGTACAGGAGAGAGAGGAGGAGCCCTCCGAGCACGATCCCGAACGGGTGCAGGCGACCGATGAACGCGACGATGATCGCCGCGAACCCGTAGCCGGGGGAGATGTGGCCGGTAAGCTGGCCGAGGGGCCCCGCCACCTCCATCATCCCCGCGAGACCCGCGCAGCCGCCCCCGGCGAGGAGACCGAGCCACACCGAGTGCGAATCCCGGAACCCGGCGAAGCGCGCCGCCGCCGGCGCCGCGCCCCCCACCGTCATCCGGTAGCTCGTGAAGGTGTGCTGGACGAAGAGCCAGGCGATACCGACCGCGACGAGGGTGATGAAAATCGAGGTGTTGACCCGGTAGACGCCGACCAGCGGATCGAAGAGCGCGGACGGGCCGAAGAGGGCGGTCTGCGGAAAGTTGAAGCCGAAGGGGTCGCGCCACGGCCCGCGCACGAGGTAGCCGAGGAGCAGGACCGCGACGTAGTTCAGCATCAGGGTGACGAGAATCTCGTTGGTGCCGAAGCGCACCTTGAGGAAGGCGGGCACGCTCGCCCAGGCCATGCCGCCCGCGATGCCGGCAAGCGCCATGAGGGGCAGCAGCCACGCGTGATCGCCGTCGCCGAAGGCGAGCGCGAACCACCCGGCCGCGATCGCGCCGCAGATGAACATCCCCTCCGCGCCGATGTTCCACACGTTGGCCCGGAAGCCGATCGCGAGCCCGAGGCCGATGAGGATGAGGGGAGACGCCTTGAGCAGCCACTCGGAGACGCCGTTCGCGGAGCTCAGGGGTCGGACGAGGAAGACGTGGAGGGTCTCGAAGGGGTCGAGATCGAGGACGAGGAAGAAGATCGACCCGAAGACCACGGTGAGCGCGAACGCGGCGATCGGGGCGAGCACCTGGGCCGCGAGCGAGGGCGTGGGCCTCGGTTCGAACTGGAGTCGCACGTCCCTATGATCCCGTGCGCCCGGCGGCCGGACCGGCCGGTTCCGTCGCCCCGGCGGCGGCGCTCCCGCCCGCCATCATCAGGCCGAGCTCCTCGACGGTCACCTCGCCGCGGTTCCGGCCTTCCGAGAGCCGCCCCCGGTAGAGCACCGCGATGCGGTCGCAGATCTCGAGGAGCTCGTCGAGCTCCTCGGAGATGACGAGGACCGCGGCCCCCGCGCGGCTCAAGTCGATGAGGCTCTGGCGGATGAAGGCGGCGGCCGCGACGTCGAGACCCCACGTCGGCTGGGAGACGACGAGGACCCGCGGCGCGAGCTCCATCTCGCGACCCACGATGAACTTCTGGAGGTTGCCGCCGGAAAGGGCGCGGGCAACCGCGCCGGTGCCCGTGCACCGCACGTCGAAGCGATCGATCACCCGGCGGGCGTAGGCGTCCGCGCGGTCGCGCCGGACCATGCCGCCGCGCACCATGCCGCCGCGGGCGTGGGCGGTCAGGACGACGTTCTCGCGCAGCGACATGAGCGGCACCACGCCCCGCCCCAGGCGGTCTTCGGGAATGAAGGCGAGCCCGCGCCGCCGCCTCGCCCCCGCGTCGAGGCGGCCGATGGGCTCGCCGTCGAGCCGGAGCGCATCGTCGTCCGCCGACAGGGTGCGCTCGCCGCTCAGCAGGGCCGCGAGCTCCGCCTGTCCGTTGCCGGAAACTCCCGCGATGCCGACGATCTCGCCCGCGTGAACCGCGAGCGAGACGTCTTCGAGGTCGGTGCCGAACGGGTCCTCGGCCGCGGCGTCGAGGCCCCTCACCTCGAGACGGGGCGTCGGGTCGGGCCGGGCCGGCTCGCGGTGCGTCTCGGGCAGCGCCGAGCCCACCATCAGCGCGGCGAGCTTCGCCGGCGACGTGGTCTTCGGATCGGCGGTGCCGGCGACGGCCCCCGCCCGGAGAATCGTCGCGGTGTCGCAGAGCTCGCGGATTTCCTCGAGCTTGTGGCTGATGTAGAGGAGGCTGCACCCCTCCGCCGCGATGACCCGCAGGGTCTCGAAGAGGCTTCGGGCCGCCTGGGGGGTCAGCACCGAGGTCGGCTCGTCGAGGACGAGGAGGGTCGGGCGCTGCAGGAGGCAGCGCACGATCTCGACCCGTTGCCGCTCGCCGACGGACAGGTGGTGGAGCAGTCGGTCCGGGTCGAGCGGCATTCCGTAGCGCTCGGAGAGCTCGCGCACCCGCGCGGAGATCGCGGGAAGGTCGAACGGCTCGTCCACCGCAACCGCGATGTTCTCGGCGACGGACACCGTCTCGAACAGCGAGAAGTGCTGGTAGACCATGCCGATGCCGAGATGGCGGGCGGCGGTCGGACTCGGAATGCGGACCAGCTCCCCGTTCCAGCGGATCTCGCCCTCGTCCGCCGAGAGCGCCCCGTAGATGATCTTCATCAGGGTGCTCTTGCCCGCGCCGTTCTCGCCGAGAACGGCGTGGATCTCGCCCGGCATCACCGCAAGCGAGACGTTGTCGTTCGCGAGCACCCCGGGGAACGTCTTGGTGATCCCGCGAAGCTCGAGGCGCGGCGTCATCGAACCCCCGCAAACACGGCCGTCCGCACGCCGCTCGCGGCGCCGGCGGCGGCCGTCACTGTCACGTGGTGGTCAGCCCGAGTCCGGTCCCGCCCCGGCTTGGGACCGGACCGGCCCCGGACCAACCCCGGATGGGCCGGGCTCAGCCCTCGAGGTTGCCGACCATCCCTTCGACGAACCAGTTGAAGCCCCGGATGTCAGGGTCGGAGAGCCGGCTCCCTTCCGCGACGCGGACGTTGCCCTGCTGGTCCCGGAGCTCGCCCCGGTAGGGATGGAGCGACCCGTCCTTGATCGCGGCCTCGGCCACCGTCAACTGGTCGATGACCCCCGCCGGAAGCTGGTCGTTGTAGGGGGACATCGTCACCACGCCCTCCTTCACGCCCTGCCACCGGACCTTCGAGGTCCACGTCCCGTCCAGCACGTCGCGCGCCGCGCCGACGTAGACGCTGGTCCAGTCGAGCATGAAGGAGGTGAGGTTCTTCGTGGGGCCGAACTGGCGCATGTCGCTCGCGTAGCCGATCGACCACGCTCCGTTCTGCTCGGCCACCTGCACCCCGGTCGCGGTGTCGGTCATGGAGCAGATGACGTCGCACCCCTGGGCGACGAGGGCGGCCGTCGCCTCCTTCTCCTTCGCGGGGTCGAACCAGGAGTTGAGGAAGATGACGCTGCAGGTGATCGAGGGGTCGACACTCTGCGCGCCGAGCAGCATCGCGTTCCCGGGGCCCACGATGTCCGGGATCGGGAACCCGCCGATGAATCCGAGCTTCTTCGATTCCGTCACGTGCCCGCCCGCGATGCCCGCGAGATAGGTCCCTTCGTAGTACTTCGCCTCGAAGGTACCGAGGTTCCTTGAATGCTTGAGCCCCGAGCAGTGCTCGAACGCGACGTCGGGGAATCGGGGCGCGGTCTTCTGGATCGGGGTGCTGTGGGAGAAGCTGGTCCCGAAGACGAGTCCGTGGCCGGTGCTCGCGAGCTCGGCGAACACGCGCTCGCCCGCCTGCGGGTCCCAGACGTTGTCGATTGCGGTGATGCTCGCCCTCTCGCCGAAGGTGTCGGCGATGGCCTCGGCGCCGAGGCTGTGCTGCTTGGTCCAGCCGATCTCGGAGATCGGCGAGACGTAGACGATGCCCACCTTGAGCGGGTCGGCGGCGGCGACGAGGCGCGGCACGCCGGCGAGGCCCGTCGCCATCGCTCCGGTCGCGGCCGAGTACTTGAGCGCCTCGCGGCGCGAGATGTTCCTTGCCATGGGTCGGTCTCCCCCCTCTTGAGCTGTCGCGTGGCCGGATGATCCGGGGCGGCGACTCGCGGCCGGTCTGCGCCGGTGTGCGGAGACCGCCGCCTCATTCGCCCCCGTGCCGTCCGGCACGTGCCTGCGTAGTATCCACGATCTCCCCGCGGAGTCCCCTTCCCGTCCCTCGAGCCCCGTCCGGGGCGTCTCGAGCCGGCCAGCGGCACGGAGCGTGCGCGCCTCCTCCCCTCGCCCTTGGGGAAAGGGGTTTCATCCCGTCCAGCGTGAAATGACCCGTGAATCCTGAACGCACTCATACGTACTCGGTTTCCGATTTGTTAGCATCGTGGCGCGCCGGAAGGCGGGCACGACCACGGTGTGCCGCCCGACGTTGGCGTGCGGTGGGCAAGCGCGGAGGGAACGCGACATGGCCGAGCCCGATCCGATCCTGGTGAACGACTGGCACGCCGTCGTCGAGCTCGATTTCCTCGCGTCGCGAGGCTCGTTCGAGACGGTGCTGCTCGGCGTCCCGATCGAGATCGCCGAGTCGGGCGAAGGCTCCGGCGAGGTTCGCGTCTCCCGGCGCGATACGCACGCCCCCCTCCCCGCGCGCATCCGCTACGGCCACGTCTTCACCTCCATCGGCCAGCCCAACCGGGACATCGTCCACTTCCCCGAGTGCCACGAGGCGGATCGGATCCACGTGACGGGGGGTTCGATCGCGGTCCACGTCTCGGGACTTCGCGCAGTCGAGAACTTCCTCGACATGGGGCACTTCCCGTTCGTCCACACCGACTACCTCGGCGTCGAGCCGCACACCGAGGTCGAGCCGTACGAGGTCACGGTGACCGAAGAGGACGAAATCCTCGCGACGAAGTGCCGGTTCTTCCAGCCCCTCGCCTCGCCGAGCGCCGACGGCGGGATGATGGTCGACTACGAGTACAGGGTCGCCCGTCCGTACACGGTGTGCCTCTACAAGAGCAACCCGATCGAGCCCGAACGATGGGACTTCATCGTGCTGTTCGTGCAGCCGGTGAGCGAGGAGCGATGCATCGCGCACCCCTACCTCTCCTACCTCGCCCACAACCTCGACAACGAGACCAACCGCTGGTTCATGCAGCTCATCTTCGCGCAGGACAAGCCGATCCTCGAGAACCAGCTTCCGAAGCGCCTGCCCCTCGACCCCCGGGCGGAGGTCCCCGCCCGCTCCGATGCTTCGTCGCTCAGCTACCGCCGGTGGCTTGCCGCGCAGGGCGTGACCTACGGTGCGATCCCGGCCGCCGCCTGAACGGGCGCGGGCGGGAGCGAGAGCGGGCCGAGGTCGTGGCGTCCCGGAAGAGCCGGGCATGAGTCGGGAGCGTCGCTGGTTCCCGGTGTGCCGTGGCGAGGAGGCCGTCCCCCGCCACATCGTCCACACCGCCCTGCTCGGCCAGGAGCTCGCGGTGTGGCGCGCGGACGACGGCACCGTCAATGCCTGGGAGAATCGCTGTCCGCACCGGGGCGTGCGGCTCTCCGTCGGGACCAACCTCGGCGACCGGCTCAAGTGCCGCTACCACGGCTGGACGTACGCGTCCGGCTCCGGGCAGTGCCTCGAGCGGCCGGCCCACCCGGGCGAGGCGCCCCCCCGCATCGTCAAGGCGCGGCGATTCGGGTGCGTCGAGTCGGATGGCTACGTCTGGGTGCGGCTCGCCGGGGAGGGCGCGGGCGATGGCCCGGCCCCGGGCTTCGGGCGGGGAACGGCGCCGCCCGGGCTCACCCTTCGCAGCATCCACGTTTGGGCTCCGGCCGCGGCGGTCGCGGACGCCCTCGCGCGCCATGCCGGGGAGGCGCCGGACGGGTCGCCGGCGGAAGCCGTCGATCCGTACACCGTGCGAAGCGCCCACGCCGAGGCGGGCGAGATCCTGTACGCAATGCAGCCGGTCGCGGATGACGAGACGATCATCCATGCCGCGCTCGCCGAAGCACCGCCCGCGTCCGAACGAATCGCGGTCCTTCGCCGCGAGAACGGCCGAGTGTGTGCGCTGCGCGACGCGATCGAGGCGAGCGGGTCGCCGTGATCCCTCTCCACCACCAGGTGCCTTCCGGCAACCGCCACGCGAAAGGACCGCCGTGATCCGTCTCTACGACTACGTGCTCTCCGGCAACTGCTACAAGATCCGGCTGCTCTTGAGCCTCCTCGGTCTCGAGTGGGAGACGCGCTGGATCGACTTCCACCCCAAGCGCGAGCACAAGAGCGAGTGGTTCCTTGGCCTGAACCCCCTCGGCCAGGTGCCGGTGCTCGAGGACGGCGACTTCCGCTTGCGCGACGCGCAGGCGATCCTCGTCTACCTCGCCGCGAAGCACGACGAGAGAGGCCGGTGGTATCCCGCCGGTGACCCGAGGACCCTCGGCGAGATCGCGCAGTGGCTCGCCTTCGCCGACGGCATCACCGCGACCGCCTCCGCCGCGCGGCTTCACGACGGGATCTTCTTCGAGCTCGACGCGGACCGCGCGCGCGCCGGGGCGAACGCGCTCTTCCGGGTGCTGGACGAGCACCTGTGGTTCCAGGAGCAGGAAGGGCGGGAGTGGCTCTGCGCGCCCGGCCACCCCACCATCGCCGACCTCGCCTGCTTCCCCTACGTCGCGCTCTCCGAGGAAGGCGGGGTCTCGCGCCTGCCCTACCCCGCCATCCGCCGCTGGACGGACCGCGTCAAGCGCATCCCGGGCTTCATCCCGATGTCGGGCGTCCTCGTCGCCTGAGCGCGGCACCGAAGAGATCCGGACCATGCCCCATCACGACTACCGCCGCGACCTCATGGGGTCGGCGGCCATCGAGCCCGCCGGCCGCTTCGAGGCCGGGAGCTGGCAGAGCTTCACCCTCACCTACACCTGCGGGAAGTTCGGCATCGACGATCGGGGGAGCCTCAAGGTCGCCTTTCGCATGCAGACCGACCAGTCGATGATCCAGTGCGACGATCCGGCGGGGCCGGGGTTCACCACCGTCGAGACCTCGACCGGCATCCCTCTCACCGTGCGCTGCGAGCACCGCCGCAACACGCGCCCCTGGGGCATCTCGCTCTACGTACGCTGCGACCGGTATCTCTCCGCGGGTGACCGGATCGTCATCCGCTTCGGCGACCGCCGGCAGGGCTCGACGGGCTTGCGGCTCCAGACCTTCGTCCAGCCGCGGTTCGAGTTCCGCGTGCTCGCCGACCCGTTCGCGAGCTACGAGTACATCCTCCTTCCCGACGACGCCCATCCGACCATCGCCATCGGACCGGGACCGGGGGTGAACTGGGTCGCGATCCTTCCGACCCTTCGCCGGGCCGGGGATCGCTTCCGGCTCTGCTTGAAGTGCGAGGACCGGTGGGGCAACCCGAGCGACCGGGTGGCCCGGACCGTTCGCCTCGCCGCCGACGGGCCGATTGACGGCCTCCCCGAGACCGTCACCTTCCGGGCGGGACGGTTCGGCGTGGAAGTGGATGGCCTCTCGGTTGGCGACGCGGGAGCGCGCCGCATTCGGGTCCTCGGCGAGGACGGCGAGCCGCTCGCGGAGTCGAACCCCCTTCGCATCGAGACCGATTCCCCGTACCGCCACTACTGGAGCGATCTGCATGGCCAGAGCGAGGAGACCGTGGGAACCAACCCCGCCCGCGCCTACTTCACGTTCGCCCGCGACCGGGCGTTCCTCGACATCTGCGGCCACCAGGGCAACGACTTCCAGATCACGGACGCGTTCTGGAAGGAGCTCAACGAGCTCACCGCCGAGTTCAACGAGCCCGGCCGCTTCGTGACCCTCCCCGGCTACGAGTGGTCGGGGAACACTTCCCTCGGGGGCGACCACAACGTCTGGTACCGGCGCGAGGGCCGGCCCATCTACCGGTCCTGCCGGGCTCTCGTGTACGACACCACGCATCCGGAGACCGACTGCCACAGCGCGAAGGATCTCCTCGCGGCGCTTCAGCACGAGGACGCGCTCGTCACCGCCCACATCGGCGGGCGCTACGCCGACGTCAAGTACGCCCACGACGCGAAGATCGAGCCCTCGGTCGAGATCCACTCCGCGTGGGGGACCTTCGAGTGGATCGTCTTCGACGCCTTCGAGGCGGACTACCGGGTCGGCATCGTCGCCTCGAGCGACGGGCACGACGGGCGGCCCGGGGCCAAGTATCCCGGGGTCGCCGAGTTCGGCTCCTACGGCGGGCTCACCTGCCACCTCCTCGAGTCGCTGGATCGGGACCACCTCGTCGAGGCCTTCCGCCGCCGCCACCACTACGCGACCACCGGTGCCCGCATCTTTCTCGAGAGCGCAATCGAGCTGGATTCACCGGGAGTGCTCTTTCACCGCAATCCGGACCTGGGCGATGTCGAGCACGAGCCTTGCCGGCGCGCCATCATGGGGGACATCGTCCGGACCGGCGACGAGGAGCTGACCCTCCGGCTCGACGTCACCGCGCCTGCGCCCATCGAGCGGATCGAGCTTCGCGACGGTCTCGACAGACTCGAGACGGTGCGCCCCTACGGGGAGGCCGACCTCGGCCGGCGCATCCGCATCGTCTGCGAGGGGGCCCACTATCGCGGCCGGGGCCGGAACGTCTCCTGGGAGGGAACCGCGACCTTCGAAGGGGCGAAGGTCGAGCGCATCGCGCCCGTCAACTTCTGGAACGTCGAGCAGCTTCCCCGGCAGGTCGGCGAGGACGCGGTCGCGTGGCGCTGCGTCACCACCGGGGGGTTCTCGGCCATAGACGTGTGGCTCGACGAGAACGAGGGCGGGGTCCTGCGGCTTCGCACGAGCGAGGTCGACACGGACCTCGAGCTCGCCGGCATCGGTCTCGCCGACACGCGGCTCGACGCGGGCGGGCTCTACAAGGCGGTCCGCGTCTTCCGGCTTCCGGATGTGAACACCACGCGCTCGATGACCGTGAGCCGACGCGTCAAGCGCCGCCGCGACGCGGACACCCGCCTCTACGCCTGCGTGACCCTCGAGAACGGCCACCAGGCCTGGCCGAGCCCCATCTACCTCATCCCCTGATCGCGGCGCTGGAAGCGGCGGCGGGACAGCGCCGTTTCCGCTTCCGGACTCTGTCAGTACGCCTCGTCGCGCCGCCGGACGCGCAGAATCCGAATCTCCCGGGCATCTCCCTGGAACTGGAAGAACACCCGGTGATCTCCTGCCCGCAACCGCCACTCCGGCGGGCTTTCGCCCTTGCGCCTTGCGACATCTCCGCGGCCGGTCTCAGCCGGACCCACCACCCCGTCTCGAATCCGGCGCGCGAGTCGCCGCTCGAGCTTCTTCATGTCCCTGAGCGCCGGGCGTGTCCATACGAGGGTCCACGTCATATCCCGAGTTCGGAACGCAACTCACGGTCGGACACGCAGTCGTCCGCCCGGAGAGCCCGGCGGCCCTCTTCGAGCGCTTCGTGGTCTTCGTCACTCAATGGCTCCGCCGTCTCGGGAGCCCTCATGAGGGCTTGCAAGAACGCATCACCGCACTCAGAGAACAGCTCGAGGCAGCGCTCGACCGCCCCGAGCTCGCCCGCCGGCACGGCGTCGATCAACCGATGCAGTCTCTCTCTCTCTCCGAGGTCGGTCTTCATGGGTGCTTCCCCGTCTCCGACGACTGCTACAGGAGGTCGTCGATTCTACGGGAGCGCCTCACCTCCCGCTTTCGTGGACGCGAGAAGGAGATGGCGGTGGCGGTGCAGCTACCGCTTGGCGGCGTAGAACGAGACGCGGCGCTCGAGTGCGGCGAGGGCCTCCGAGACCGCGAAGGCGAGCGCGAACAGCACGACGAGCACCGCCCAGAAGTGACTCATCAGGAAGTTCGCGGAATAGAGCTCGAACAGCGCGCCGAAGCCGACGATCGAGATGAGGAGCTGGCCGATGATCACGCCCTTGACCGCACGGATCACGCCGATGCGCACGCCGCCCAGGATCTCCGGCAGCGCCGCCCAGAAGTAGACCTTGGAGAAAGCCGCCCATGGCGTCGCGCCGAAGCAGCGCGCCATCTCCACCAGCGACCGGTTGATCTGCATGACGCCGGCGCGCGCGTTGAGGATGATGATCCACACCGCGAACAGCCCGGTGGTGATGATGATTGACTTGAGGCCAAAGCCGAACAGCACCATCAGGACCGGAACCAGGGCGGTCAGGGGGGCGCTCAGGAAGATGTTCACCCACGGCAGCAGAAGCTCGTCGACGAGCCGGTTCTTCCCCATCAGGATCCCGACCGGGATTCCGATCGCGACGGCGGAGAACACACCGGCGAGAAACGCCTGTGCGGTCTCCGAAAGCGCCTTCTGGAAGGGCGCGGTGCCGACGATGGCGAAGAATGTCGCGAAGACCTCCGACAGCGGCGGCAGGAAGAACGTGAGCCCGCTTCGGCCCACCGCCTCCCAGACGAGCCCCCAGAGAATCAGGGACGACATGCCGGGAAGCCGGAATCCGAGGACTCTCATCCCCTACTCCACGTAGGACCGGAGCGACGCCCAGATCCGGTCCACGATGTCGAGGTACTCCGGATCGCGGCGGATGTCGTCGACATTCTTGGTCCGAAGGCCGCGGGGGCGGATGACCTCCGACACGCGGCTCGGGCGCGGCAGGAGGATGGCGACCTGGTCCGAGACGTAGACCGCCTCCTCGATGGAATGGGTGACGAAGAGAAAGGTCTTGTTCTCTCCCGCGACGAGGCCGAGCAGGTCCTCCTGGAACTTGCGGCGGGTCTGCTCGTCGACGGCCGAGAACGGCTCGTCCATCAGCAGCACCTCGCTGTCGACGGCGAGCGCCCGGGCGAGACCGACCCTCTGGCGCATGCCGCCGGAAAGCTCGTGAGGGTAGCTCTTCTCGAATCCGGCGAGGCCGACGTTGCGGATGTACTTCTCGGCGATCGCCTCGCGTTCCGACATCGCGACCCCGCGGAGCTCGAGCCCGAAGGCGACGTTGCGCAGCACGGAGGCCCACGGCAGGAGCGCGAAGTCCTGGAACACGAAGGAGCGGTCCGGCCCCGGCCCGGTGACCGGCCGGCCGTTGACCTCGACCTCCCCGGCCGTCGGCTCGAGCAGCCCGGCGATGATCTTGAGAAGCGTGGTCTTGCCGCATCCCGACGGGCCGAGCAGGGAGGTGAGCTGCCCTCGGGGGAAGTCGAGCGACAGGTCCCGAAGCGCCTCGACCTCGCCGTAGTTCTTGGAGACGTTGCGGGCCGAGACCGCCGCGGCCGGGACGGTTGCGTCCGCGCCCGCGTCCCCGCGCACCCTAGTCGGTAGCGTAGCCACGCACGTTTCCCGCGAAGAGGTACCGTTCGATTCGTTCGAGGAGGTTCAGGAACAGCACCGCGAGCACCATGATGGAGAAGATCGCTGCGTACATGCTCGGGTAGTCCGCGATCGAGCGGCTGTAGGTGATGATGTCGCCGATTCCGGTGGGGGTGATCTTGAGCTCCGAGAGGATCGCACCGATGAACCCCGCCGAGGTGCCGAGGCGAAGCCCGGAGAAGATGATCGGCGATGCGGCCGGGACCACGATCTTCAAGATGATGTCCCGTTCGTTGCCGAGAAAGGAGTACCCCATCTCCTTGAGGTTCGTCGGCGTGTTGCGGACCGCGCCGGCCGTGTTCAGCACGATGACCGGCATCGCCATGATGCAGACGACGAACACCTTCGACGTGAGCCCGATCCCGTAGACCATAACGAGCAGCGGGATGAGCGCCGCAAGGGGCGCCGCCTGCATGACGATGAAGATGGGGGAGACGAGCCAGTCGAACCAGCGGGTGAGACCGACCCAGAGCCCGAGCGCAATCCCGATGAAGGCCGAGATGAGGAGCCCGATCACCAGCGGACGAAGCGTGTCCACGTACGCCTCGAGGAGCGAACCGTCGATGGTCATGACGCCGAGCGCGGCCATGGATTCGAAGAAGGTCGGAAACGCGTAGCTCACCGGAATGCGCCCGGCGATCTCCCACGCGCCGAAGACGATGATCCCCGAAAGCAGCTTGAGAAACAGCGATCGGCTCATTGACCGGCACCCCCGAAACGGAAATCCCGAATGGGGCGGCGCCGTGGCCGGGCGCCGCCCCGATGGGCAGTGTACGGCGAAATCAGTTCATCGCGGCGTCGAGCGGCGCCATGTACCAGAAATCGTTCATGTCGAGGCTCGACAGGTCTCCTTCGAGCTGGCCGGCCTGGCTGTACCACTCGAGGTCCGCCATCGCCGCCTTGCGCCCGCCGCCGTTCGCATCGTAAAGGCCGCCCGCGACCGCTTCGGCGTAGAAGGTGTCGAGGCTGTCGAGGATCTCCGGCGGAAGCTGGCCGATGGGGCCGTCGGGATCGGTCTCGCGCCGCACGACGGTGGGGTCGGCGTTCATTTCCTGCCAGACGCTGAGCAGCGCGTCGACGAAGATCTGCACGTCCGCCTCGTTCGCCTTGATCCAGTCGAGATTGGCGAACAGCGCCTCGTCCGAGGCCTCGACGTCGAACATGGGCAGCACGTTGAACTTGTCTTCGTGCTGTCGCATCACCTTGTTCTTGTTCGAAAGATCGATGATCGTGGCGTCCGCCTGACCAGCCACCAGCGCGACGACCCGGTTCGCCGAGCCCGGGACGTAGGAGCGTTTCCCGAACTGGATGCCCACCTTGTCCTCGATGACGTTGGCGATCGCGTCGGTGCCGCCGCCGCGAGAATGCAGCAGGATGGGCTCGCCGTCGAGGTCCTCGAGAGAGCCGTATTTCTTGGTCGTCACCGGAAAGAACTTGAGCTTCGAGAGCTGGAAGATGATCCGAACCGGCGCCTTCGCGCGCTGCATGGCCGAATAGGGGGTGCCGAAGCCGATGTCCATCTGCCCGCTCAGCACCGCCTGGATCGCCAGCTCCTCGTCCGCGAAGGCGGTCCATTCGTAGTCGAGCCCGTTCGCCTTCGCCCGGTCGAGCGCGACGAAGAACGCCGCGAGCTCGTCGGACGGGGTCTCCGCGAGCGCAATCCGGATCGTGTCTCCTTGCGCGGCGGAGACGGGCAGTCCGAAGGCGATCGGCAGCGCCGCCGCGATCATCGCTTTTCTGAACAATTTCAACATTGCTGGTTCTCCTGAAGTTCCTGGCTTGATGCATCCGGCCGCCCCTTCCGCGGCCCGGCGGGTTGGTTGCGTGTGCCGCCGTGTCACACTTCTCCGAACAGGCGCGCCGAGACCGAGCTCAGGTGATCGCGCATCGCCGCGAAGGCGGACGCGGGAGCGCGCGCCTCGATCGCGGCGACGATCCGGTCGTGCTCGGTGAAGCTCGAATGGTCCGCCGGGGGGTGGGGGAGCTTGCGCACGACCGTGTTCCAAGCCACCGCCCGTCGGACCTGGTTGAGCCGGTCGAAGAGCGACAGCAGCAGAACGTTCCCGGTGGCCTCCGCGACCGCGCGGTGGAACATGTCGTCGCGCGCCTCGTACTCGTCCCAGGTGGCGGCCTCCTTCGCCCGGTCCCGGTTCAGGCGGACCCGTGCGAGTGCCTCGCCGGAGGCGCCGATGGCCGCCTCCCTCGCGAGCGCCGGCTCGAGCGCGAGCCGCGCGCGCATCATCTGCACCGGGGTGACCTGCCGGCTGAGATCGGCGAGGCGGCCGGAACCTTCCGCAGCGAGAAACGTGCCCTTGCCGACGTGGCGCCAGATCGATCCCTCGTGCTCCAGCGCTTCGAGGGCTCGACGCAGCTTCGTTCGGGTGAGACCGAGGCGCACCATCAGCTCGCGCTCGGAGGGCAGCCGGTCGCCCGGCTCGTACCTCCCGGCCACGATGAAGGCCCTGAGCGCCGCGAGCGCATCCTCGCGTTCCACGATGTCCGGCATTGCGACCACGCACCGGCTCCCGAATTGGTTGACCAATCGTCGCGACTGGACTACATATACTCCATAAGAAGATCATTGGCAATGAACCCTTCGAAACCCGGCAGCTCGTCCCGATTGGTCGGGAATGGTCGGAAATCACCTCGACCCTCCGCGCCGGAGACCACGGAAACCACAACGGAGACACGCATGCCCACCCTCGCAATCGAGCCGCCGCCGGCCGTCACCCTTCCCGTCGCCGGCTCCGACCTCGTGTTCCCGGTCCGTCGGGTCTACTGCATCGGACGCAACTACGCCGCTCACACCATAGAGATGGGGGGCGACCCCGATCGCGAGGAGCCCTTCTTCTTCCAGAAGAACCCCGACAATCTCAATGTGTCGGGCGAGTTTCCCTATCCGCCCAGGTCCAGCGACGTGCATCACGAGGCGGAGCTTGCCGTCATGCTCAAGTCCGGCGGCGTGAACATTCCCGTCGACGGCGCGCTCGATCACGTCTACGGCTATGCGCTCGCCCTGGACATGACCCGCCGCGATCTCCAGGGGGAGAAGAAGTCGCTCCGCCAGCCGTGGGAGATCGGCAAGGCCTTCGAGGGCTCCGCTCCGGTCGGCCCGGTGCACCCGGCGTCGCGGGTCGGCCATCCGACCGACGGCCGGATCGCGCTCGAGGTGAACGGCGAGATTCGCCAGGAGGGCGATCTCAACCACATGATCTGGAAGGTTCCGGAGATCATCTCGTACCTCTCGGACTACTTCGAGCTTGCCGGCGGCGACGTCATCCTGTCGGGAACGCCGTCGGGCGTCGCCGCGGTGGCGAGGGGCGACGTGATGGAGCTCGAGGTCGATCGCCTCGGCGCCATGACCGTCCGGGTCGTCTGAACGGCGCGTCGCGAACCCGGACGTCGCGGGGTCTCCTTTCCGCAGATTTCCCGCAGTTCCGGGTCAGCGCCGTTCGAAGCCGGCGGGCGGCCCGGCGCTCCCCATCCCGACCCTCAGCACCTCCGTCTCGAAGACGTCCTCCGGCATGACGTTGGCGATGTTGACGTCGGGGCCGAATGCGCCGATGAGGAAGTTCCGGAGCTGGTAGACCTCCGCCATCGTCGTCCCCGGGATCCAGGGGCCGCTCAGCTCGAACATCACCCTCTCGACGTCGAGTCCCGATTTCAGCTCTTCCAGGAGCGGAACGTTGAGCGCGTCGTCGTCGATGAGCTCGGCGCCCTCGACCAGGACCAGCTTCGAGCCGGCCTCGAAGCAGGTCTCGGCCTGCCGGACGAGGGTCGCGGCGGTGGAATGGACGTCCTTGGAGCCGACCTCGCCGTGGACTTCGAGCCCGCAGTCGACCGCCGTCGAGATGAGCCGGGTCCGTTCTTCGTCGGTCAGGGGAACGCGGTTGTCGGAGACCTCGATGGCCTCGAATCCGAGCCGGCGGGCCTCTTCGCAGTACGGCCGCACGCCGGGGAAGCCCCGGGTGGCGAAGACGTACTCGAGGAACTGGCCACCGATGAACGTGTGGACGTCGAACTCGCGGTAGATCTCGAGCTTCTCGAGAAGGTGGTCCTCGGGATAGAGCCGCGCGGTGCCGGTGACGAGCTTCGCGTAATCCACGAAGGGCGCAATCAGATCGAGCAGGCCTCGCATGTGGTCGCGCGGCAGTCCCGAGTCCTTCATCATCGTGAGGCCCCTGGTGCGGGGCTTCGAGACGCTCCGCTCGGCGGGAAGCGGAACCATGGCGAAGGGATGCTTGGTCATGTCGGTCTCCGGCGACGTGGTGGCGGGCCGGGGCGGCCCCGGTCGGTCCGAAACCGGGAGTCTACGGCTCGCTCGCCCGATCGTGCGCCTGCCGAGGCCGTGATGGCCCCGGAATCCGCCGCCGACCTCGAGACCGAAGCCCGCGGCCGATCCGTGGCATCGCCCCGCGCCTGGCCTCGACGTGGTGACACCAAATGCCGGCGCGTACCCGTCGGAACGACTCCCGGGGTCCCTTCCGCGCCATCACTTCGCGCTGTTCGCCCCGGCAACGCTCCGCGAAAGACCGAATAACGCCGTGCCACCACGCCATCGCCTTGACTCGCGCAGCGGGCGGTGGGAGCATCGACCATCGATTTCACTCCGCGATGCAGGTGCCGAATGGCGAGCATTCCGGAAAGCTCGCCACGGCAAGGATCTCGACGACGCGAGATTCCGTGGGCAGAGCGTTCCGTCAATATTCTCGGTCCGTTGGTGATGATCATGGCGCTTTGCCTGGTCATGGCGTTTGCCGATCTGCGGTTCTTCCGTGTGCAGAACCTGATGATCATCCTGCAGGACGCGTCCATCTTCCTGGTTCTGGCCATGGGCATGACCCTGGTGATCACCGGCCGCGGAATCGACCTTTCGGTCGGCTCGGTTGCGGCGCTCTCCGCGGTGATCATGGCCATGCTGATCAAGGATGTCGGGTTCAACGTATTCGTCGCCATGGCGGTCGCCATCCTGGTGGGGGTCGCCTGCGGTTCGGTGAACGGCTTCGTCGTCACCAAGCTGCGCGTGCCCGATCTCATCGCGACGCTGTCGACCGATCTCGTCTTTCGCGGGCTGGCGCTCGTCCTCGCCGCCGGCATGGTGCTCGCGAGGTTTCCCGACCCGCTGACCTGGATCGGCCGGGGACGCATCTTCGACCTCTTGCCGGTCGCGGCCGTGATCGGGGTCATCGCGATTGCGGTCGGCTACGTTCTGTACCGGTACACGCCCCTTGGCCGCTACGCCGTCGCGATCGGCGGCAACACCGAGGCCGCGCTCCTCACCGGCATCGACGTCCACCGGCACAAGATCTACCAGTACATGCTGCTGGGCGGCCTTGCCGGTCTTGCGGGCATTCTGCTCACCGGCCGTCTCAACGCGATCCAGGCGACCGCGGGGATGGGGCTGACCCTCCACACGATCGCCGCGGTCGTGGTCGGCGGCACGTCGTTGTTCGGCGGGCGCGGATCCATGACGGGCACCCTGGTCGGCGTGCTGCTGCTGTCCATGGTGGTCAACGCGCTGGTCATGCTGCGGCTGGACTTCTTCTGGCAGCAGGTTGCGGCGGGCCTCATCATCATCACTTCCGTCGCTTTCTACGCAGCCCTTCAGGACCCGAGCACGGGAGGTCTTTCCGGGCTGCTCAGACGCGCACGCAGCGGGCGCTCCTGACCGCCGCATCGTCATCGAACGCAAGACTGTTCAACGAAAGGGAGAAACAATCATGCGACTGAACACCCTTATCGCAAGCGTTGCGGGACTGGCCCTTTGCGCCACTGTCGCCGAGGCACGCGACGTCGCGGCGCTGGCCGACATGGAAGGTTCCGGCGAGGACGGCTACTGGGAGTACTACGAAGTCACCGACGAGGCCACGCTGGAGGCGTTTCAGGCCATTGTCGGCAAGCCCGGCGCGGCGATGGCGAACCCCCCGGCCGAGCCGGTCAAGATCGCCTTCATCTATCCGAGTCAGGACGTATCGGACTTCTGGCTGCGCAACTACCAGGCGATGATGGCGCGCCTCGAAGAGATGGGCATTCCCGCCGAGGACACGCAATTTGCCTCGGACGTCGGCGATCACATCGTCCAGGCGACCTACACGGATCAGGTCGAGCAGGAGGATTTCGACTACGTCGTCTTCGGCCCCACGGAGCTGCGGGTACAGCAGGACAACATCAAGCGCCTGATCGACAAGCCGGACACCGAGGTCATCGTCTGGAACTTCACGGTGGTGCCGCAAGCATGGGGCAGCGCGCAGCCCTTGGCCTACCTCAGCTTCTCGCACCTCGCCGGCGCCTTGATCATGTGTGACTATGTGCTCAAGAAGCTCGGCACCGAGGGCACGATGGCGCTGGTGCGCGGCATTCCCGGCGCGATCGACGATCAGCGCTCGGGCGGGTTCAGGGACTGCGTCACCGGCCAGAGCGACTGGCAGGTCGCGTACGAGCACGTCGGCATGTTCGAGCGTGAGCGCGGCTATACCGGCACGCAGCAGATCCTGCAGGCCTATCCGGAGGTCGAGCTCATCCACAACGCCAACACCGCAATGGCGATGGGTTCGATCTCCGCGGTGCAGGAGGCCGGCAGCGACGTCAAGGTGACGGCCTGGGGCGGCACGGGCGACGAGCTCGAGGCGCTGCGCCACGGTGAGCTCTGGGCGACGCCGATGCGCATGAGCGACGACGTGGGTGTCGCGACCGCAGAGGTCGTGCGCGCGCATCTTGAGGGCCGAACCGACGACATCCCGCTGGTGAGTCTCGGACGGATCACCATCGTGAGCGGCGAGACGGGTGCCGACGTCGTGGACGCGATGGAGCGTGAAGCCTTCCGCTATACCGGCATCGGCACGCTCGAGCGCTGAGGCGTCACGATCGATGAACCAGCCGCCTCCTTCCGTTCGGAGTGACGCGCCGCTTCTGGAAATGCATTCGATCGCGAAGCATTTCGGTGGGGTCATGGCGGTCGCCGGTGTCAGCCTGCACCTGGCTGCGGGCGAAGCGCTGGCGATCGTCGGCGACAACGGCGCCGGCAAGTCGACCCTCATCAAGGTCCTCACCGGCGTCCATGAGCTGGACGAGGGCGAAATCCGCATGGAGGGGCGGCTGGTCTCGATCACGAACAAACGCCAATCGCGCCAGCTCGGCATCGAGGCGGTCTACCAGGATCTGGGCCTGGTCGATTCCCTCGACGCCGCGGGCAACGTCTTCCTGGGCCACGAGCTCAAGCGCCGGGTCCTCGGCCTCAACTTCCTCGACAACGATCGGATGGCCAGGGAGGCGGCGCGGGTGCTCAGGGAGGAGGTCGGCATCGAGCTCGAGGATATCCACGTCGCCACTCATCACCTTTCCGGCGGTGAGCGTCAGGCGGTGGCGATCGCCCGAGCGATCTACGCCACCGATCTCAAGATCCTCGTCATGGACGAGCCGACCGCAGCGCTGGGCCCCGAAGAGACCCGCAACACCCTCGCGCTGATGCAGAACCTCAAGAGCCAGGGAATTGCGCTCATCGTCATCAGCCACAATCTCGATCATGTCTTCAGGGTCGCCGACCGGGTCATGGTGATGCGCGCCGGTCGCGCGGTCGCGACCCTGGACCGCCGAAGCGCCACCAAGCAGGACGTGCTTGCCTACATCGTCGATGCAGTGGACACGGAGGCGGCGTGACGGAATCTGCCGGCGCATTGGAACGGGCCCCCGGGTCCGACCCGGGCCGGCGTGGAGGATGAGGCGAGGAAGCCGATGCCGGACCCATCTTGCGCACGGTGCTCGTGCATCGTGGCGGCGCGACCCCGGTAGCGGCAGGAAGTCGAAAGGACGGGGGCCGGGCGCAGCGGCCTGCCTTCCTGCGCTCTTCCGGTCCGGTCAGGGCGTCATGGGCCGGCCCAGCGGTTGAGCCCGACGTCGCGGGCGGCGGCGCGAAGGTACATCTCCCGGTAGTAGGGCTCGAGCTCCGCGGCGGCCGCCGCCGTCCGGGCGAGCTCGCGCCGGTGCGCGGGAAAGAGCGCCCGCACCTCGTCCTTCAGGGCCTCCTCGTCGACGGTGAGGACCCGCCCTTTCTCGCAGACGACCCGGCCCGCGACCATCGTCATCACCACCGACGAGCCGTTCTCCGAGAAGACGAGCTGGCGGCGAAGGTCGTTGAGCGGGGTGAACGCGATGGTGTTGAGGTCGACGAGGATGATGTCGGCCTCGCGCCCCGGGGCGAGGGCGCCGACCCGGTCCTCGAGCCCCATGCCGCGCGCGCCGCCGCGCGTGAGGCACCGGAGCAGCTCCGGCGCGGTCGGCCAGTTCCGGTACTCCGGGTCCGCGATCTTGTGGATGAGCCCGGCCGCCTTGGCCACCCCCCACATGTTCGCGCTGTCGTCGACGGTGGCCTCGTCCGTGCCGAGGCAGATCGGGACCCCGGCCGACCGGAGCCGCCGGAACGGCATGATGCCGCTCCCGATCTTCTGGTTGCTGATGGGGTTGTGGGCGACCGTGCAGCCGGAGGCGGCGAGAAGCTCGATGTCCTCGTCGTCGACCCAGATGGCGTGGATTACCATCATCCGGGGGGTGAGGACGCCGGCGTCGTGGACGTAGCGGATGAACGACTTTCCGTGCTTCTCCTCGCCGAGCACCCGCTGGAGCTTCGTCTCGAGGATGTGGATGTCGTAGGGGATCCGGTGCCGTTCGCTGAGCTCGGAGAGGATCTGCAGGTACTCCGGGGTGACCCGCTGGGGCGCGGAGCACGAGACCGCGGTGCCGAGCCTTCCCGCGCACGCGCCGTTCCAGCGCTCGATGAACCCGGTGTAGAGCTCGGTCAGCTCCTCGGTCGACTGCCGGGGGGTCTCGGCCATCCGCCGGCGGATCTCCTCCGGCAGGAGGTCGCGCAGAAACGGGTACTTCTCGTACTCGACGACGTTCGGCTGGTCGATGGTGACGACGGCGCGCATGCCGCTCTCGACGTAGGCCTGCATCAGGCCGTCGACGGCTTCCGCGGTCGCGCGCGGGTTGTAGAAGGCGTCGTCGTGAACGGCAGTCACCCCGAGCTTCAGCATCTCGACCGCGCCCAGCATGGTTCGTACGTGGTTCAGGTGCGCAGAGGGCGGCTCGTCGCTGAACGGCGGCACCTCGTGGAGCATGAAGATCTCGAGCGGTGCGTCGTCGGTCGCGCCCTTGAGGAAGTTGCCTGGCGAGTGAAGGTGACCGTTGACGAGACCCGGCATGGCGAGGAGGCCGTCGGCCTCGATGACCTCGAGGTCCCGGCCTTCGTTCGAAACGTCGAGGTCCGGTCCGATCCCGGCGATCTTCGTGCTCCGAACGAGGATGTCCGCGCGCGGGAACTCGGTGTCGTCGTCGTCCATCGTGAGGACGCGGGCGTTTCGAATCAGGATTGGCATGGCCGCCTCCATGGAATGCGCGGTCACGAAACCGCTTGGCAGCAGACTGACCGCTCCTCCCGTTCACGAAACAAGAGAGGAGCAGTTCGACGAGCCGACGCAGCGAAAGCGCAACCGCGGGAGCGGGCGCGCTCCGCGGCCGTCCGCCCGCGAGTCACGGAAGTGCCTCGTGGTCAGAGCCCGATTCGGGTCCGGCCCAGCACTTCGGGATTGACGAGATGCTCGGGCATCTCGCCGTTCAGCACCCGCACCGCCTCCTCCGCCGTGCGGCGTTCGAGCTCGATCGTCGACGCCTGCGAGAAGAAGGCGGTGTGCGGCGTGACGATGACGTTCTCGAGACCGAGCAAGGGGTGGTCCGCGGGCGGGGGAGCCGCGCTCAGGACGTCGAGACCCGCTCCGGCCAGGTGACCGCTCGCGAGCGCGTGCGCCAGCGCCTCTTCGTCGATGATGCCGCCGCGCGCGCAGTTCACGATGATGGAACCCGGCTTCATCCGCGCAAGCTCCGCCGCGCCGATGATGCCTTCGGTCTCCGGGGTGAGCGGGGTGTGCACGGTGACGAACTCGGCGCGCTCGAGGACTTCCTCGAACGTCCCGATCTCGACCCCGTCGATGCGCCCGCCCGGCGCATGCAGCGGATCGAACGCCACCGTCTCCATCCCGAGCGCCTTCGCCTTCGCGGCGACGGACCGTCCGATCCGGCCGAACCCGACGATCCCCAGGGTCGCTCCCCGGGTGCGGTGCATCGGACGGTCGAGCGCCACCGCCGACCAGCCGCCCGCCTTCACGGCCCGGTCGTGGGGAACGAAGCGGCGGTTCAGGGCGAGGATCATGCCGAGCGTGTGGTCCCCGACCTCGTCCATGCAGTAGTCGGGGACGTTGGTGACCACGATACCGGCCGCGGTCGCGGCCTCGATGTCGACGTTGTCCACCCCGATCCCGTACCGGCACGCGACGACGCACTTCGTGGCCGCCCGGAGCACGTTTCCGGTGACCTTCGCGAAGCAGAAGAGAATCACGTCCGCGTCGACCGCGAGCCCGGCCAGGGTTTCTTCCGAAGCGTCCGGAGCCGCAAACGGCTCGACCCCGGCCGCCCGCAGCACCTCGCCCTCGATCTCGATGTCGGGCCACACGAAATCGGTGATCAGGGCCTTTTTCACGTTGCGTCTCTACGTTGCAACACCACGTCGTGACTCTGCGTCGCGTCTCTCGGCCTCGAGACGGTTCGGTCCGCGGGCGGACCACGCGGCGAGCTCGAGCCGCTCCATGACCTCGGCCGGACCGCGGTTCGAGCGCAGATTGCGCGAAATCCAAAGCGTATTCAACTTGCCGATTCCCACCCTTGCGGTCGCCGTGAGGTTCGTTCCTCCTCCGGAATCGTCCGCCGGGATGCCGCTCCAGCCGGAAAACTCACCGACCTTTCTCGGGCCGGAGATTCCGGATTTCGAGGGGCGGCAGGACATCCGCCGGCTCGAACCCGAACACCCGTCCGTAGAAGGAGAGCTCCGCCTCGAGGCAGCGGCGCATGGTCTCGGCCTTGCGGAAACCGTGTCCCTCTCCCTCGAACATGAGACAGGCGACGGGGAGCCGCTGCCGCTCGAGCGCGCTCGCCATGAGCTCGGCCTGGTTCGGGGGAACCACGCGGTCCTCGAGACCCTGAAAGAAGATGACCGGACACCCGAGCCGCGATGCGTGGTGAAGGGGAGAGCGCGCCCGGTACACGTCGCGGTCGGCGGGCCACTCGCCGATCAGTCGATCGAGGTAGCGAGCCTCGAACTTGTGCGTATCGGCCGCAAGCACCTCTAGGTCGCAGATGCCGTAGTAGCTTGCGCCGGCCCGAAACGCGTCGTGGAAGGTGAGCGCCGCGAGCGTGGTATAGCCACCCGCGCTGCCACCACGGATCGCGAGACGGGCCGGGTCCGCGCGGCCGGTCCCGGCCAGGTGCGACGCGCCGGCGACGCAGTCCTCCACGTCGACCACTCCCCACTCGCCGTAGAGTCGCTCGCGATACGCGCGGCCGTAT
>Ga0209021_1001507_pt1 | contig 22905 bp, 25 predicted proteins | sample PinacodermFT_FD_187299 | JGI IMG/M metagenome (GOLD analysis project Ga0209021, IMG submission 187299) | Host-associated microbial community of the marine sponge Aplysina aerophoba from Gulf of Piran - sponge pinacoderm, lysed by freeze-thaw... | ecosystem: Host-associated > Porifera > Sponge >... | reverse complement strand
TTTACTCCATTCATTCAATTCCACATCAAACTCTGTTCGCGTTAAACATACAGGAATATCATTTTCTGTAGTTTGAGGATTAAAGAAAAATGCATTAATACATGGTTTTTCCATCACTAGTTCTGGTTCTGGTTCTTCCATCACTGGTTCTTCTACCACTATTTCAGGTTCAGGTTCAGGTTCTTCTACTACTACTTCTGGTTCTGGCTCAGGCTCAGATGTAATAGGTTCTACTTCAGGTTGAGGAAGAACTGCAACAGGATCAGTTGTTGTGCCACCACCGCCACCACCGCCACAAGATGCAAGCAGAGCAGCAGAAAGAAGGAGACTGAAAGAAGAAAGACGTTTCATGGTGAGGAAATTGGGTGAACTCCTACTATGGCGGAGGAAGAGACCATGTGCCACTATCTACCACCTCGGTGCATCCATCCTGCCGACGCAACCGCAAGCTGCCTGTTGGCGTGAGACCCACCACCCGAACGGGAGCGCCCGTGGGACCCGTCAGAGGGTCCCGGGGGCGCCAGAGCCGGGCACGGCTCCCCATCGTGGTCCAGCCTATGGCAGACTACACAGAATGTGGTGAAATCCTGCTGTTGCACGGGAATGCCAACGCCAGATTCGAGCCTCAATCCGCGGCGGCTGACGCTGCCGTGAAGTCTGCCGAACCCTCCAGCCGCCTGCTGGTCCTGACCGGACCCAGTGGGGTGGGCAAGGGCACCGTCTTGCAGGCCCTCCTGGCCCGCTACCCCCAGGTGTGGCTGTCCGTATCCGCCACCACCCGACCACCACGGCCCGGCGAATGTCACGGGGGAAACTATTTCTTCATGGATCGCCGTAGCTTCATGGATCAGGTGGCCCGTGGCGAATTCCTGGAATGGGCAGAATTTGCCGGCCACGCCTACGGCACCCCCGCCGGACCCATTCAAGCTCGGCTCCGTGCTGGCCGGACGGTGATACTGGAAATCGAAGTGGAGGGGGCCCGCCAGGTGCGTCGTCGCCTCCCCACCGCTGTGCAGGTGTTTTTGCGTCCCCCTTCCATGGCCACCCTGGAGAAGCGCATTCGTACCCGGGGTAGTGACTCCGAGGATTCCATTGCCAGAAGAATTGCCCGAGCCAGGGAGGAACTGACTCGGGCAGAGGAGTTTAACCACGTGATCCTGAACGGGAACCTGAATCAGGCCATTGCTGACGTGGACGCCGTTCTTCAAACCATGCTGCAGACCGCCTCAAGTCGAGACGGCGCCCCCCGTCAAGCCCATGGTTCAGGCGTCGAGCTCACAGGGGATGGAAGAGCAGGTCGGGGAAGAAGCGGTTGAACTCGATAGCAATGCCCGCATGGAAGGTGAGCCAAAGAGCAGCCAGGACAGGAGCAGTGGTGAGAAATTTTGTCATGGGGATCAACGGGGAGAAACGGTGATTCGGGAGTCGTCTGCAAACATGGTGCCGCTGCGCATCTCACCAACGGCATCCACCGGCCACTTGACGGCACTCAGTGCGCAGGAGAGGGCCAGGCCGGGATCAATCTGAATTTCCTTCATTTGAGACCCCTTGCCGCGGATGGCCATCATGTAGCTGCGGCCAGCCCAGCCGATCCAGCCGGCCATATAAAGGAAGAGCAAACCGGGAATCAGAAAATCGCCAGCGTGGCTGAAGCGGCCGTCAACAATGAGACGGGGCAGACCATCTTCTCCACAGGAAGCCTGGCTATACATATTGAAACGGGCCTTTGCCTGCTCCGTGGCGGCAGCGGCAGCCCGTTCCTGAAAGCGGGGTGAGTCGGCGCAAAGTGTGAGTCCTGCCACATCGGCATGGGCGGCAGGCGCAAATCCGAACAGCAGAACTGCGGAAAGAAGCGCTGCAAAGAGACGTTTCATGGGATCCGGGGAAGGCAAACGGCGGGAGGACAGCTATCACTTGCCGGAATTGGCAGAATGACGACGTGCCAGCCACACGCTGGTTTCAATCTTAAAGGAAGTGGAAAAGACCGTTGACCGTCGTTCTGGCCCTCGAAACAAGTTGTGATGAGACGGCAGTAGCCTTGGTGGACGGTCGGCGTGTGCTGGCCAGCGTGGTGGCCAGCCAGGTGGCCAGCCATGCCCCCTACGGTGGGGTTGTGCCGGAGTTGGCCGCGCGGCGGCATGTGGAACTCCTGCCCCACCTGGTGGATCAGGCCTTTGCGGAGGCCGGCATCGGTTGGACCGAGGTGAATGCCGTCGCTGCCACCGCCACTCCCGGTCTGGTGGGGGCGTTACTGGTGGGTCTCACCACCGGTAAGACCATGGCTCTGCTCCATGGCAAGACCTTCCTGGCGGTTCATCACCTGGAAGGTCACCTCTGCTCCGCACAGTTGACGGGCGGCCCACCTCCGGAAACACCGTTTCTGGTGTTGCTGGTCTCCGGTGGTCATACCCAGTTGGTGCGGGTGGACGGCCCCGGAGTCTACAGGATCTGTGGCGCCACCGTGGACGATGCAGCGGGGGAAGCCTTCGACAAGGTGGCGCGCCTTCTGGGGTTGGGCTATCCGGGTGGACCCGCCATCGAAGCCGTGGCCGGCAGTGGTCAACCCCGGCGCTTTGCGTTCCCCCAGGGGCGGGTCCGGCGAAGGGGGGGTGGGTACGAACCCTATGCCTTCAGCTTCAGCGGCTTGAAGACAGCGGTGCTGCGCTGCATCGAAGCGCTGCAACGCCAGGGAGAACCCTTGCCCGTGGCTGATCTGGCCGCCAGCTTCGAGGATACCGTGGCCACGGTGCTCAGCCGCCGCAGTGTGGGTTGCGCACTGGATCAGGGATTATCCCGGTTGGTGGTGGTGGGCGGTGTGGCTGCCAACCGACGCTTGCGCCAAACCCTGGAGCAACGCTGTCGGGAGGAGAAGATCGACCTTGTGATGGCGCCGCTGGCATTTTGTGGAGACAACGCCGCCATGATTGGCGTGGCCGCCAGCCAGCGGCTGGCCTCAGGCTGCCAAAGCCCCTGGACAATTGGCGTCAGCCCGCGACTACCGCTGCACGAGGCCGATTCTCTCTATCACCCACAACCTCCCTTTTGAAAGTTCTAAAATTTTCATTAATTGTTCGTCCTGCCCACCATGAATCGGTCGGATGCTCCGACGGTTGATCTCGGCACTCCTGTTGCCGAACCCGTCAGCCGTGAAGAACTCAACAGTTGGAAGCGTGGCTTTACCCCGCAAGCAGAAATCTGGAACGGTCGTTTGGCCATGATCGGTCTCTCCGTGGCCATCCTGGTGATCGTGGTGCTGCGCCTGGGGTGAAGTATCGGGTCAACATTGTCCTTGGAACCCGTCCGGAAGCCATCAAGCTGGCGCCGGTGATCCTGGCGTTTCAGGCGGCCAACGACTGTTGCACCCGTGTGATCCAGACCGGACAGCATCGGCATCTGGTGAAGCCCGTGATGGACCTGTTCGGTCTGACGCCGGATCAGGACCTTGCGCTCATGACGCCACGGCAAAGCCTAGCCCATATCACCTGCACGGCCCTGACGGGTCTTCAAGAGGATTTTCGCCGTCATCCCCCTCACCTGGTGCTGGTTCAGGGGGACACCACCACCGCCTTTGCCGCTGCCCTGGCGGCGTTCTATCAGCACGTTCCCCTGGCCCACGTGGAGGCGGGTCTGCGCACGGACGATCTATGGAATCCCTACCCGGAGGAAGCCAATCGCCGCCTGATTGGCCAGTTGGCCCAGCTCCACTTCGCTCCCACACCCCGCGCAGCCCGTAATCTCAAGGCTGCTGGCGCACTGGGAACCGTTGCGCTCACGGGCAACACGGTGATCGATGCCCTCTTGACCGTGGCCCGGCAGCAGCCCACCTGCCCTGTTCCCGGCTTGGCGTGGGATGCCGGGCAGGTGATCCTGGTGACCGTTCACCGGCGGGAAAACTGGGGAGAACCCCTGCAGGAGATTGGCCGCGGCCTGCGCCACGTGCTGGACAACCACCCCAAGGCCAGCCTGCTCCTCCCCTTGCATCCCAATCCCACCGTGCGTGAGCCTCTGCGGCAGATGCTGGCGGATCATCCACGGGCCTTTCTGGTGGAGCCTCTGGACTACAAGGCCCTGGTGGGCGCCGTTGCCGGCTGCACCATGGTGCTCACGGATTCCGGGGGTCTTCAGGAGGAGGCCCCGACCCTGGGGAAACCCGTGCTGGTGTTGCGGAACACGACGGAACGGCCCGAGGCCGTAGATGCCGGCACAGCCCGCTTGATTGGCACCTCGGCCAGCGCCGTCCTTGGTGAAGTCTCACGGTTGCTCACGGACGCAACCGCCTACGACGCCATGGCCCGCGCTGTCAATCCCTTTGGCGACGGTCAGGCCAGCGGTCGCATCGTGGCTGCCTGTCGAGAGTTTCTCCACCGGCACGGCACGGTGTCACAGCCCTAGATCACGTGGGGAGCGGCAGGTCGTTGTCGTTCTTCGTCGCAAGGCTGGCCAGGGGATCGGGAACGGCTGGTGTGGGTGCGTCAAACTGCCCTCTGGCCACCCACTCCAGACGCAGCTTCATGAAGTCGATGAACTTGGCGTCCGTGGAGACCACGGCGGCGGCGGGACGAGGAACGGCGACGCCACCAGCCTTCACAGGCTCTGCATCCAGAAAGGCCGGCTGGCGAACCAACCAGAAATCAACCGTCCTGCCGTGGTCCCTGTAATGATCTCGCCGCTCCCGCAACACTTCGGCAAGGGGTTCTTCCTCGCAGAGGAAGCGTTCGCTGGCGGCAACGTAATGGTAGGTGGGCATCAATCCTCGTTGGCCGGAAGGTTGTGACGTGGATGCCGGATCAACGCTTTCATCTCGCGGACAGCAGTGGTCAGGCCTACGGCCATGGCTCTCGCCACAATGGTATGACCAATGTTGAGCTCTTCCATGGCAGGAATGGCGGCCACGGGTTCCACGTTCCGGTAGGTGAGGCCGTGACCTGCGTTCACCCGTAACCCCAAGGCGCAGGCCAGACGGGTCCCCGCCTGAAGGCGAGCCAGTTCAGCCGCGGGGTTGGTGGTGTTGGCATAGGCGCCGGTGTGCAGCTCCACCCACCGGGCTCCGGACGTTCGGCAGGCTTGCAACTGGTCGGCCTCGGCATCCACAAACAGGCTCACGGGAATGCCTTCCCCCTGGAGGCGCTCCACAACCTGGCGCAGCACCGGCAGTTGCCGCACCACATCCAGGCCCCCTTCGGTGGTCACCTCTTCACGCCGCTCGGGCACCAGGGTCACCTGATGGGGGCGCACCCGCAGGGCCGTGGTCACCATCTCTTCCGTGGCGGCCATCTCCAGGTTGAGACGACTGCGCAGGGTGTGGCGAAGCAACTCCACATCCCGGTCTTGAATGTGGCGCCGGTCTTCCCGCAGATGAACGGTGATACTGTCGGCGCCCCCCAACTCCGCCAGCACTGCCAGTTGAACGGGGTCGGGTTCCACGGTGCGGCGGGCTTGCCGCACCGTGGCGACGTGATCCAGATTGATGCCCAGGCTCGCCATGACCTCTCTGTTGATGGTCCCATTGGTTCATACACCGTCATACCAGTCAGGGCACTGTTCATAGCAAGCCCTGTTGCTGTCGTTTTCCCGAGCTTCCACTTTCCAGCAGCAGCAGCGCCCCTGATTCCGCCGCCGGAGCAGGGCGTTGGCCCATCCCCATACCAGCTTGGCCGTGGCCTCCATGCCCACGTTCTCCAGCACCCGCAGATCCAATGCACCCAGGTGGTGCAGCCGTTGCCACTCTGCCAGAAGGGGGTCGTCGTGATTCACCAGGAAGGTGTGGTCAAACTGCTCCGCCAACTGCCGCCGCAGGGGATCCAGGCTGGAGAAATCCACCACGAAGCCGTGCTCGTCCAGATGGGTGGCGGCAAACCAGAAGGTGAAGGAGCGGCTATAGCCATGGACAAAGCGACAATGGCCCTTGTGGCGCCACTGGCGATGGCAGCAGGGGAAATCCGTGAAAGCTTTGCTACAGGTGTAGGGACTCCGCATGGCCGGGCAGGGGTTGGGGTCATGGCTAGGGCGGCCCCTGTGGGGGACAATCACCAAAGGTGCAACGGCCCATGACCCATCCTGCTGCCCCGGAGTCCGACCATGGCGCCCTGTCGGCGCCTTCTGTCCCATGGAACCGGCACTTGCAACGCCCTCCCCTGGAAACGTTGCGCTTTGACGATGCAGGCCTGATGCCCGCCGTTGCCCAGGACTGGCTGGATGGCGCCGTGCTGATGGTGGCCTGGATGAACCGGGCCAGCCTGGAGCAAACCGTGGCCACCGGTGAGGCCCATTACTGGAGCCGCTCCCGGCAGGAACTCTGGCGCAAAGGAGCCACGTCCGGCCATCGTCAACGGGTACGCCATTTGCGCTACGACTGTGATCGGGACGTGCTGTTACTCACGGTGGAGCAGGTGGGGGACGTGGCCTGCCACACCGGCGCCCGCAGTTGCTTTTACGGCTGTGGAGCCGAACCGTCCCCCGGCGGCCCCCACGCCCCGTCGCCCCCGGCGGATATGGCATCCGAGTTGTATCAACTGATTCTGCAACGCCGTCGGCAGCCGGAAGACGGAAGCTACACCAATGCCCTCTTCCGTGGTGGGGACAACCGCATTCTCAAAAAAATCGGTGAGGAATCGGCAGAATTCGTGATGGCCTGTAAGGACGACGACGCCACCGCCATCAGCGCCGAAGCCGCGGACATGCTCTATCATGTCATGGTGGCCCTGGCCCACCATGGCGTATCCTGGCGCCAGGTGTTGCTGGAGTTGGCCAGGCGCCGTTATCAGCCCCGGTCCGGCTAGGCCAGCCCGCTTCCATATGCCCCACCCTGTCTCCAGGAGAGTGCTGCCTTGACCACCCCCGCCACATCCACACCAGCCCAGCCGGCCCATTGCGGCTCACGTCCCAAGAGGATTGCCTTCGGCATTGCCCCGCTGGGGGTGATTTCCATTGGCATTGTGCCCATGGGGGTGGTGGCCATTGGGGTGGTGCCCATGGGGGTGGTGAGTCTTGGCGCTGTGGCCATGGGGGTGATCACCGGCTCGGTGGTGGGCATGGGGGTGATCACGGCTGGCGTCAGCACCATGGGGGTCTGGTTTGTGGGTAGCGATGCGGGAAGCATGGGCCTGGTGCGCCTTGGCCCTGGCGCCAGGGATCCGCACCACGGCAGCACACCCCACCCATCCCGTCGTGGCGATTATCACGGCCATGGGGGCCACTAAAGCCTCGAAGCCCGGGTTTTCAGTCCACCCTGAGGGCTGGTTGTTGTAACGTGGAAGTATTCACCCTCATTCCCGGTCGATTAGCTCAGCGGTAGAGCGCATCCTTCACACGGATGATGTCACTGGTTCAAATCCAGTATCGACCATGTAACGAGAAACGGATTCCCCTGGCTGGGGGGACAGGGTGATTGGCCCCAGGCAACATGACGCCGCGGACAATTCGTCCACGGGACATGGGATTTGTGTAGAAGACGAGTTCGGCCATGGCGCGTCTCACAGGGAAATGGGTGCGTTGTCCCCCCGCAAAACGCAGTGGGAGATGGACCAGTCGTAATGGCTCCAGACCTGTGGGGGAAGCTTGTAATCGGCGCCAGGGAAATCCCCCAACACCTGTCCGGTGGGCATGGCGGAGCAGTAGGGGCGGCTGCCGGGCTTGGCCAGGTACTGCTGATGGTAAGCCTCCGCCGGGAAAAACGGCTGCCCGGAGATGATGTCCGTGGTGATCTCCCCACGACCTGCAGCACTGAGGAGTTGCTGATAGGCCGTGCGGCTGGCCTCGGCCATGGGCACCTGCTCCTCCGAGGTGGTGTAGATGCCGGAGCGGTACTGGGTGCCGCGGTCATTACCCTGGCCCATGCCCTGGGTGGGGTCGTGGCACTCCCAAAACAACTTCAGCACGTCGGCAAAGCCAATCACGGTGGGGTCCCACACCACCCGCACCACTTCCGCGTGGCCGGTGGCGCCGCTGCACACCTCTTCATACGTCGGGTTGGGGGTGATGCCCCCCTGGTAGCCCACGCTGGTGAGATGGACCCCGGGCAGCCGCCAAAAGGCCTTTTCACTGCCCCAGAAACAACCGCAGCCAAAGCTGCAGTCTGCAAAACCGGAGGGGACAGACTCCAACAGGGGGGTACCCAGCACATGGTGGCGTCTGGCCGTGGGAATGGGTGTGTTGCGACCGGGAAGCGCAGCGCCGGCTGAAACCGGAGCCGTCTTGTTGCCGCCAAAGCGCCCGAACATGGTGAAGGATCAAGAGAGGGGAGCTTCGTGGATCTCCCTTGATGAAATTTTAAGGAGTCCTTCGCAGATCCGGACTGTCTCAATGTCGAAGTCATAATGAGTATGGGTTAGAATCGTTGAATCCATCGCTCTGCTCGCCATGGCCCACATCCGGAAGCGTCGTCCCGAAAATGTGAGCGGACCGTTCTATGTGGACAGCAGTTGCATTGACTGCGGTACCTGCTGGCAGTGGGATCCCCGGCACTTTGAAGACCATGGCCACCAGGCGCGGGTCCGGGCCCAGCCCGAACCCGGGTTGGAGACGGAACGGGCCCTGATGGCCGTGCAGGCTTGTCCGGTGGCCGCCATCGGCGCCACGCCCCCCCTGCTGCGCCAGACGCCCACCCAGGGTTTTCCCGTGCTGATCACCCGCCATCCCGCTGGAGACGTGTACTACTGCGGCTGGACTTCACGGCGCAGCTTTGGGGCCAGCAGCTACCTGGTGGTGCGTCCCCAGGGGAATGTGCTCATTGATTCTCCCCGCTACAATCGGCCCCTCAAACAGGCCATCACGGCACGGGGTGGGCTGGCCGCCATGGTGATGAGCCACCGGGACGACGTGGCGGATCACAAGCGTTGGGCTGGGGTTTTTGGCTGTCCCCGCTGGATTCACCATGCAGACCGGGATGCCGCACCAGGCGCCGAGTATTGCCCGGAAGGCGAAGACCCGGTGTGGCTCCAGGAGGGCTTGCAGTTGATCCCTACCCCCGGCCACACGGCAGGCTCCATGGTGGCTGTGCTGGGTGCAGCCAGCCAGGACGCCCTGCAGGTGCTGTTCAGCGGAGATCACCTCTGGTGGAACCCCGAGCACCAGCGCCTTGTGGCCTCCCGGCAGTATTGCTGGTGGAACTGGCGCGAGCAGGTGCGCTCCCTCGCCAGGTTGCAACACTTGAACGTGGGCTGGCTCCTGCCTGCCCATGGGGACCGCCGTTGTTTTGGTCCGGGGGAATGGCAGAGCCAGCTCAAGGCGCTTCTGGCAGCCGTTGAGGACGACGACGCCAGCACCACATCGTCCGGGGGGTGTGGCGGCGGCCCCTAGCTGTCCGGCGGGGCGGGGGCGCTGCCAGGGGTAGTGGGATACCCCAGCGCCCTCAACAGGCTCAACTCCACGCGATAGAGCCGGTCTTGGCGGCTGGGCCGACCATCGGGGGCAATGGGTTGCACCAGCAGGCTCATCATGCCCATGCGGTTGCCCGCCAGGACGTCGGTGAACAGTCGGTCTCCCGCCATGGCCACTTGGGCAGGGGGCAGGTTGATGGTTTTGAGTGCCTGGCGCAGACTGCGGCGGCTGGGTTTCCTGGCGGCCAGACAATAGGGAAGGTCGAGCTGCCGGGCCACCCACAGGATCCGTCGGCGGCTGGGATTGTTGCTGAGCAGGTGCAGCTTGAAGCGGGGCCGCACCTGTTCAATCCAGTGGCGCACCGTCTCCGGCAGGATGAGTTGATGTCGGGGTGTCAGGGTTCGGTCCACGTCCAGCACCAAACCGCGAATGCCCCGGGACCACAACATCCGGGGATCGACGGCCGTAATGGGTCCTGCAACAATGAAATCGGGTTGAAGCCATCGCGCCACCCGGTGGAGGGAGGGCATCAAGGACACACCTCCCCGCCAGCGGCCAGCAGGGCCTCCTCCACCAGGGGTTGAAGCTTGGCCAACGCGTCCGGCGTCAGCAACTCCGCGGCGCCCGGACCGAGGCGCGCCAACAGGAAACAGGGATCCATGCTGCCATAGAGGCCGAACTCCGTCCCCCCGTGGCAGACACCGGCCAGCAGAACGTAGGTGTCCGGATCATCGTCTTCCGTGGGCGCCTCCACACCGTCCGGATCGGCGTTGTCCAGCTCCCCTGCCACTGTGAGTACGCCGGCGGAGCGCACCAGGCAAAGCTCCTGCTCCTGTAATGCCATGTCCAGGTCATCCAGAACCTGGGGGTACTGGTGGGGATCGGCAATCAACTCGGGATCGGCGTCCGGATCGGCAGGCCAGCGGCAGAGGTGGGCCGGGGTGTCCACGGGAGACAGGAGGCCATAGTCCTTGTCATGGATACGGATGGATTGCTCCACAAAGCAGTGGAGGATCCGGCCGGCGGCATCGGTGGCCATCACGGTGGCCGCGGCTGTGCTGTCCTCATCCCACGGACGATCCATGGCCCCGTCGTCACCTGCTGTACTGTTGTTCAGACTACTGTTCCGGTGCTATGGGCTCGGGTCCCTCCGCCAGCCATTGGCTCAAGATCAGGACCGCCGCGGCACTGTCCAGGTGGCCACTGCCATCAGCCCGCAAGCCGGTCATCTCCCCAGCGGCCCAACTGGTGTAGCGCTCATCCACCCAGGCCAGGGGCAACGCCAGGGCACGGGCCAGGGCCGACCCGTAGCGGCGGGAATGGCGGCATTGAATTCCCTCTTCCCCATTGGACAGAAGGGGGAGGCCCACCACCAATGCGTCAACACCCCGGGCCTGACACAGGGGGCGCAGCCGCGCCACGTCCGTAGCAAAATCCTTCCGTTGCAGGGGCTGTAAGGGACGCACACTGATGCCCAGGGGATCGCAGCCTGCCAGGCCAATGCGACGACGCCCCACATCCACAGCCAGCACCGAACGGGGACGAGGAGGGATCGGCGCGGATGGCATCACCAGCGCCCTGCTTGCTCCACAACCTGTTCTAGGGCCTCTTGACGACTCCGCATCCGATCCGCCCGCCCGCACCGCCAATGGGCTGGCTCATGTGATCGTCAGGCATGTCGTGAATAACGATTGCGGAGCCGTTCTCGTCCAGAAGCGCCGGTCGACGGCGCCGAGCCCTGCCGCTGACGGAGACGCGGGTGGTGAAGAATTCCGCCTGCACCGTTCCGTCCGCGGCCACGTACAGATTGGGTAGATCGCCGTTGTCCGGACCGTCCGGGTGGCGAAGACCATGGGCAACCTTACCGGGATTGATGTGACCCGCTGCAGCCGTGAAGTCCGGTGTGCAGGACCCGACGGCGTGCAGGTGGATCCCATGGGGGCCAGGGGGCAGGTCCCGTGCCTCGACAAAGATCAGCACACCGGTGGGTGTCTGCTCAAAGACGGCCTTGCCCACCATGTCGCCTGCGGCATTGACAATCTCGGCGTTGGCCGTGGTCATCTTACTGGCAAAAGCAGCAGAAGGAGAAACAACGAGTGCGAGGACAGTGGCGGCAACGAGCAGAGCTTTCATGGGATCTCTCTTTTTGGCTCAGTCTAATTCGGCAGACCGTCCGAGGGCTTGATCGACATGATCAAGACGCGCTGTCGCCAGGCATCACAGAGAGCCAATGGGCTTTCCGGGGCGCAAAGAGGGGCATCACCTGGGTATGCAGTGTGGTGGGGGTCCAGGTTCCCAGATCCACCAGTTGGGTATCCAGGGGCGTCGCGTGGCCTCGTAGCAGGGCAGGCCCCATGTGGACAGCGGCGCTTCCGGCGCTTTCCAGACCGAAGGAGAACCGGGTGACCGTTTGACGGCAGGCCCGTTGCAAGGCTTGAGGTTGAGGTGGTTGGCACAACCAGTCCGTGAGACACCGGGGCAGCATCCGCTCCAACTGTTGCAGCCTGTCGGGGGCGCAACCGGCTTCCAGGACGGCCAAGCTGCCCGCTTCCAGGGGAATGAGTTCCAGGTCCAGCTCATCCACCAGGTCCAGTTCTTCACGGAGACGGGAAATCAGCCAACTGCACCGGCCTTCAACCAGCAGGCAGATGGCCAGATCCAGCCCGGCCAGCATGGTGTGCTCAGCCGCTGGGGGCATGGCCCAGCATGCCATGAGGCGTGCGCATTCCAGGCGTTCGAGCTTGATGTGATCGTGGCCTGGCTGGATCGTCAGCCGTGGCTCCACGCCCCGGGGTGGAGAGACAGGGTCCCGTTGACTCAGCGGACCGGACCCCAGACGTTCATGAAACACGTCCGGCACCACCCCCCCACTCGCCACCACCGCCAACCGCCCTGCCCCGTAGAGGCGCCGATGGAAGGCGGCCATGGTGTTCACCGTCAGGGCGTCCAGGCTGGTGGGTGTGCCCAGGATCGGTCGGCCGTAGTTGTGGGAACCACAGGCCCGCTCCAGCAACGTCTGATAGGCCACTTCATCGGGCTGATCCAGGGTTTGCTTCAACTCTTCCTGCACCACCAGCCGCTCCAGGGCAAAGGCTCTGTCCTCGAAGCTGGGGAAAAGGACAAGTTCCGTTAACAGGTCCAACGCTTCCATGGCCGCGGCGGCGGGGCAGGACACATGGAAGCGCACGTCATCCAGCCCTGTGGCCGCATTACTGGTTCCCCCCAGGGTCTCGATGCGCCAGTCGAATTCTCCTTGCGCAAGACGGCGACTGCCCTTGAACACCATGTGTTCCAGAAAGTGTGCCAGTCCCGTCTCCGTTGCCGTTTCCCAGCGACTGCCGGCGGCAACCCACAGGTCAAGGCAGGTGAGCCCGTTGTCCGGCAAGGGGATATAGCCGACGGGGATGCCGTTTGCCAGAGAGTAACGGTGGACTGCGGGCGTGGTTGTGCCGTTCCAACAAGAAAGCTTTAGGCTGGCCATGGCTTGACCTTAAGTGGCGCACGTTGAACCTGTGTACGTACTGCCGGTCGTCAGGAACGCTGCCCGCCAAGACACAATACCTCCAGGAAGCGTCACCATGTCAGGAAGCCCATGACTTCTCCCGTGACCCGGTTGGGTGCATCGTTGTCCCGATTGTTGCGCCGTACTGGTGAACGGAACAATGCCATGGGTGTGGATGCTGCCGCCATTTGCACACACCCCCTGGTACTCAACCTGGCGCAAATCCTCCAGACCCACTGGCGGGAACTGGAGCAGTGCAAACCGTTGGCCCTACCCCGTGGCATGGAGCAGGTGAAGGGAGCCATGGAGGACGGACCTGTACGGATTCGCAATTGCTGCTTCTCGGCACGGGGGTTTCGCAAGATGCATCTGGAGCTTGCCAGCATTGGACCGGGACTCAACATTCTCCATGCGGTGATGTTTCCGGATCCCTGCTGGGATCTTCCCCTGTTCGGTTGTGACCTGGTGGCTGCTCGGGGCCAGGTGAGCGCTGCGGTGGTGGATCTCTCGCCGACAGCAGAGGCGTTGTCCCCTTCCCTCGGTCGGCAGCTACAAGCCTTGCCAAGACCGGAGTTTTCCGAGCCCCGCCAACTCCCGCCGTGGGGGGACATTTTCTCCTCTGCCGTCTGCTTCGTTCGGCCCCGTGGCGTTGAGGAGGAGCAGGCGTTTCAGCAATTGGCAGCCGGTTATTTACGCCTTTTACAGGATGAGGCCACGCGCGTCGGTCCCGACGCACCGGATCATCCCGCTACTGTGGCCCGTAGAGCAGCACAGGTCCGCTATTGCCGTCAGCAGCAATGCAACGACAAAACCCGGCGGGTGCTAGCCAAAGCCTTCGGGGATCCATGGGCTGACGACTACATTCGGCATGTCCTCTTTGACGAACCCGATTCCTGACGATCATCCGGCCTTGTCCACACGTTCCTGCTCCGTCAGCCTTGCCCTCCACCCATCCTGACCATGGCAATCCGGCGAGGCTTACTTCTGGTTGGCGTCACCGTGGCGGTTCTGGCCGCGGGCCTGCTTGCTTTCCGTCTCCTGCGCCCGGAGGGGGAAGAGCAATCTCCCGAAGTGTCCTCGGTGGTAGCGGCGCCCCAGGTTAGGGAGGAGGAGGACGTACCGGATCCCGTCACCCGCTATGTGGCTGCCCTGGGGTATATTGAGCCCCGCGGTCAGGTGCGGCGCCTGGCCGGGGCCAACAACGGCGGCGCCGCCGCTCGTGTGGCCGAGCTTCTGGTGGACGAGGGAGATACCGTTGTCGAAGGTCAGGTGCTGGCGGTGTTTGACAACGTCCCTCGGCTCCGGGCAGAGCGTCAGGTGCTCCAGGCGAAGATGGATTCCCTGGCCAGGCAGTTGGAGGTGGTCCGCAGTGAAGAGAAGCGCTATGCCGCTCTGGTGGCAACCGGCGCTGTCAGCTATGACAGCCTGGATCAGCGCCGCCGCTCCACGGAGCAGTTGTCAGGCGGCTATGCCGAGGTCAAGGCTCAACTCCAGGTGGTTGATGCCGATTTACGGGATGGTGTCCTCCGTGCTCCCATGGCGGGAACCGTTCTGAAAATTCTCACTCGCGAGGGAGAGCAGCCCAGCAATTCCGTGGTGTTGGAGTTGGGCCAGACGGACTTCATGGAGGTGGTGGCGGAGGTCTACGAGACGGACATCAGCCGAATTCGTCCGGGCCAGCGGGTACGCATCACATCGGAGCATGGCGGCTTTACCGGTGAGCTGTCCGGACAGGTGCGGGAGATCAGTCGTCAGGTGAATCGCCGTGACGTGTTCAGTTCCGATCCCGCCGACGCTGTGGATGCACGGGTGGTGGAGGTGCGGATTGCCCTGGATCCATCCGCCTCGCAGCGGGTCAGGAATTTGACGCGGATGCAGGTGCTGGTCCGCATCGACACGGAGTCGGACCCGAGTTGAGGGGGATAATGAAGTTTGGTTTGCGACGGCAAATTCCCCTGGCCTGGTGCCTGCTCACCCGACAGCCGGGGCGGCTGGCGGTGGCCTTGGCGGGCATCTGCTTTGCGGGGATGCTCATGTTCCTGCAACTGGGTTTTCGGGATGCACTCTTTGACGCCAGCATTGCCATCCACCGCCTCTTCAATGCGGATGTGGTGCTCATCAGCTCCACCAGCTCCAGTTCCATTTCCATGGAGCCGTTCCCCAAGCGGCGTCTGTTTCAGGCGGCATCCTGGCCGGAGGTGGAGAGCATTTCCCCGGTGCGCTGGGGCCTGCTTGTCTGGAAAAATCCGGAAACCGGCTCACCCCGCGGCATCCTGGCCGTGGGTTTCGATCCCGATGACGACATCTTGAGCCTGGAGGGCCTTGCGGAGCAAAAGAAGGGCCTGCAACTGGATCAGCGGGTTCTCTACGATCGCCTCAGCCGCCCCGAGTTTGGTCCTGTGGAGGACTGGCTCAAGTCCGGACGCACCGTCACCGCGGAAGTACGGAACGTACGGGTGCAGGTGGACGGCCTGGTGGAGCTGGGAGTCTCTTTTGGGGCGGATGGGAACCTGCTCACCAGCAATCGCACCTTTAACCGGTTGTTGGGATCTGCGGACGGCTCCAGCACGTCCATCGAGCTGGGATTAATTCGCCTTGTGCCTGGCGCGGATCCAAAAACCGTGGCGACAGTTCTGAAAAACGCTTTACCCAACGACGTGCAGGTGCTCACCAAATCGGAGTTCCTGGCGTTCGAGCAGGACTACTGGCGCTCCAGCACATCCATCGGCTTCATTTTCAATCTGGGAGCGGCGATGGGCTTGGTCGTGGGTGCAGTGGTTGTTTACCAGATTCTCTTCAGTGACGTGGTGGACCACTTGCCGGAATACGCCACCCTCAAAGCCATGGGTTACAGCTCCATGAACCTGGTGACGGTGATCCTGCAGGAATCCCTGCTGCTGGCAGGATTTGGCTACATTCCTGCCTTTTTTGCGGGGAAGGGAATCTACGGTCTCACGCGCTCTGCAACCAATTTACCCATTGGCATGAGCAGCCGGATGGCTGTCTTTGTGTTTGCCATGATCTTTACCATGTGCGTCATCTCGGGATTGTTGGCCATGGGCAAGCTCAGGGATGCGGACCCGGCCGAGATTTTCTAAGTGACCACCCTGCACCCCACCTCACCCCACCCCCTGGTCAGTATTGCTGGGCTGAACCACTGGTTTGGTCGCGGCGACCAGCGCCGCCAAGTGCTGTATCAACTGCATCTCACCCTGAATCCGGGCGAGATGGTGTTGCTCAGTGGTCCTTCCGGCTGTGGGAAGACCACCCTGTTAACGTTGATTGGCGCTCTGCGCACGGTGCAGAACGGATCCGTGGAGGTGCTGGGGGAACAACTGCTCAAGGCGCGCAAATCCGTACAGCAGCGGGTGCGACGTCAAATGGGCATTATCTTCCAGCAGCACAATCTGTTGCGTTGCCTCACTGCTGCCCAGAACGTGCAGATGGGAGCGGATCTTGTGCCCGGATTGAGCTTTGGTCAGCGGCGCCAACGCTCCATTGATCTGCTGGCGGAAATGGGCTTGAAGGATCATCACGGCAAGCTGCCTTCCGCCTTATCGGGGGGGCAGTGTCAGCGAGTGGCCATTGCCCGTGCCTTGGCGGCAAATCCCAGGGTTCTACTGGCGGACGAACCCACCGCTGCCCTGGATCGTCGCACGGGTCGCGAGGTGGTGGAGCTTTTGAAGCGGATGGCAACCCATCACCATTGTGCAGTACTGATGGTGACCCATGATCCGCGCATCCTGGATGTAGCGGACCGATTGCTACAAATGGAGGACGGCCGTCTCACAACGGCTCAGGCGGCGCTGCAAGCCTAGCTACGCCGATAGTATAGGGCACCGTCATGAGACCAGCGTTCCGGACGGCTAAATTAACTCTACTGGCAAGATATTTTATAGGATATCTTTTGCGATCACAGAGTAAATGTAAACCGTAAATTTTTTCAGATCAAACCTGAAAAGTCGCTTCAATCTCTGCTGGCACATGATTCCGGCTCTTTCAGAAGTTAGCCGAGGACAAACCGGGAGATGGCGGAACAGGCCAACTGTAGAGTCTGGAAGCCCGGTTGCCACAAGGCTTTTCAATAAGCTCAGACGGTCCGGAGCGAACGTTCCAGATTGTCCCTGGCGCAGATCTACGGACGGGAGGCCACAACACTCACCGCCACATACAGCCCCGTCAGTAGACCCAAGACCGTCAAGACGGCATGATCAGAGCGCTCGTACTGGAGGCACCGGCACCGAGGGCAGTGGTCGACGAAGAGAGAGAACGACCTCCGGGAACATCGTCGGAGACGCTGTGGTTCCGCTGGCAGCCCACGTAGGCGATGCCAGCAACAATCGCCGGATACAGCCCGAAGATCAAGATGGTGGCTGGTATCTTCTCTGCTCAGGACCAGGGGAGCGATAGGATCGGAGCACTCGTGAGCTTGGTTGCCGATGTCCATTGAGCGGTCAGCCGCATCACCACTTGATCTGCGGGCTCCCGTGACGCCTCCGGCACTGTCTCGGGAGCCCTTCCCGGAGGATGTGATCAGGATTCGAGGCGCTCGTCAGCATAACCTTCGCCACATCAATCTCACCATTCCTCGCAATCGCCTGGTGGTGTTCACGGGCGTCAGCGGCAGCGGTAAGTCGTCCCTCGCGTTTGACACCATTTTTGCCGAAGGCCAGCGGCGTTATGTGGAGAGCCTGTCCACCTATGCGCGCCAGTTTCTTGGCCAGTTGGATAAGCCCGAAGTGGATGCCATCGAGGGACTCTCTCCCGCCATCTCCATTGATCAGAAATCCACCAGTCACAATCCCCGCTCCACGGTGGGCACAGTGACAGAGATCTACGATCACCTGCGCCTCCTCTTCGGTCGGGCCGGACAGCCCCACTGCCCCCACTGCAGTCGTCCCATCAGGCCCCAGACTATTGACGAGATGGTGAGCGCCGTTCTCCAGTTGCCGGAAGGGATTCGCTTTCAATTGCTGGCCCCTGTGGTGCGGGGTCAGCAGGGCAACCACACTCGACTTCTGGCCAATCTGGTGGCGGAAGGATTTGCCCGTGTGCGAATCAATGGGGAGGTGCGGGATCTGAACGACAACATTGTGCTTGAGAAAAATCACCACCACACCATCGAGGTGGTGGTGGACCGGCTTGTAGCGCGCTTGGGCATTGACGAGCGCCTCCATGACTCCCTGCGCACCTGCTTGCAGCGGGGGGATGGTTTGGCAGTGGTCAACGTGGTGTTGCGTCAAGGGGAGGAGCTGCCTCCCGGTATCCAGCAGGAGTGGACGTTCTCCGAACACTTTGCCTGTCCAGTGCATGGGGCGGTGATGGACGAGCTCTCCCCCCGCCTGTTTTCTTTCAATTCCCCCTACGGAGCGTGTCCCGATTGTCATGGCATTGGCCATCGTCGTTGCTTTACGGTGGAACGGGTAATTCCTGATCCCAACCAGCCCGTCTATGCCGCAATTGAGCCATGGAGTCATCGGGATGATCATTATTCCTATTCTTTGCTTTATAGTCTTGGCAAGAGTCTTGGATTTGATTTACAGACACCTTGGTGTCAACTCAATTCCACACAACAGCAAGCTATTCTCTATGGCGTGAAAGATTTAATTCTTGTTCATGGAGATAGTCGATACCGCTCTAGCCAAGGCTATAAAAGAAAGTTTCATGGTGTGCTGGCCATGTTGGAGAACCAGTATCAGGAGACCGGCTCCGAGGCCATGCGCCAGAAGCTTGAACACTATCGAGAAGCTGTCCTCTGTAAGAGCTGCTCCGGACGACGCCTGCGCCCAGAGGCCTTGTCCGTACTGGTTGGGCCTTACGGCATTCACGATCTGACCAGTATGACCATTGACCGGTGCCTGGCCAGTATTGAGCGATTAGGGGGCATGGAGGAAGAGCAATCACCCCCCTTGCTGACACCCCGCCAACTGCAGATTGCCAAGCAGGTCCTGGTTGAAATTCAGGCTCGCCTCCGATTTCTTCTGGATGTGGGATTAGACTATTTGAGCCTGGATCGTGCCGCCGTCACTCTCTCTGGTGGCGAAGCGCAGCGGATTCGTCTAGCCACCCAAATAGGCTCCGGGTTAACCGGTGTACTCTATGTACTGGACGAGCCTAGCATTGGACTACACCAGCGAGACAATCGTCGTCTTTTGCAAACCCTCTTCCAACTACGGGATCTGGGGAACACCCTCATTGTTGTGGAGCATGACGAGGAAACAATCAGAGCCGCAGATTATTTGGTGGATATTGGTCCTGGAGCGGGTGTCCACGGAGGGAAAATTATTGCTTCCGGTTCCATTGATGATGTATTGGCCAGTCAGGATTCCTTAACAGGAGCTTATCTATCCGGTCGTTGCCGTCTCCCCACACCGGAGCAGCGCCGCGACCGTAACCGACGGTGTCTCCGGATGATCAACTGTCATCGCAATAACTTGAAAAACCTGAACGTTGATATTCCTCTGGGACGGCTGGTGTGTATTACGGGAGTGAGTGGTAGTGGCAAAAGCACCTTGGTAAACGAACTCCTTCAGCCCGCCCTGGAAAACCGGTTGGGCCACAGGACACCGTTCCCCGATGGTTTGGGTGCGCTCCAGGGAGTCCAGGCGCTGGACAAGGTGATTGTGATTGACCAATCCCCCATTGGCCGCACGCCACGCTCCAACCCGGCCACCTACGTGGGAGCCTTTGACGGGATTCGTCAGTGTTTTGCAGCTACCGTTGAGGCAAAAGCCAGAGGTTACCGGGCTGGTCAATTTAGCTTTAATGTTAAAGGTGGACGCTGCGAGGCCTGTGGTGGACAGGGTGTCAATGTAATCTCCATGAATTTCCTACCTGATGTCTATGTTCAATGTGATGTTTGTAAAGGTAAAAGATACGATCGAGAAACTCTGCAAGTCCGTTATAAGAATCATTTAATTTCCGATGTTTTAGAAATGACCATTGAAGAAGCTAAAGATGTTTTCTCATCGATCCCACCCGCTGTGCAGCGGCTACAGAGCTTGGTGGATGTTGGTTTAGGCTATATGCGGTTGGGACAGTCTGCCCCCACACTTTCTGGTGGGGAAGCGCAGCGCATAAAGTTGGCAACGGAACTTTCAAAACGGGCCACGGGAAAAACCCTGTATCTCATTGATGAGCCCACAACTGGCCTCAGTTTTTACGATGTTCATACGCTGATGAATATCTTACAACGCTTGGTGGATAAAGGAAACTCTATCATTGTAATTGAGCACAATTTAGATGTGATACGCTGTGCCGACTGGCTGATTGATTTGGGTCCTGAAGGGGGAGATCGTGGTGGAAAGCAGGTGGTCTGTGGAACACCTGAGCAAGTGGCCGAGCATCCTCACAGCCATACGGGTCGTTATCTGAAGCCTCTGCTGGCCAACTAGCCCAACTCTCAACTTCTCTCTGTCTTGCGTACAACTCCATGATAAAGCCCCATAAAAGCAGGATACGTGATAGTATCTGTTTCAGAAAAATAACGAGCTCCAACTTCTTCCGGTTTCAAGTGATTCGCTGTTTCATAGCCCAACTCATCAAGGAATTCAGGTAATTTATCCGGAACAAAACTGGAAAGCCATGGTTCTCCACGCTTGGCAACGAAGTTGGCACTGTTTTCTTGCATTCTAATAAATCCATAAGGAGTTAATTCTGGATCGGCAAGATAATCAAACATGACCGCTGATCCAGACGCCATATGGGAAGAAATGCTGATTAGTGTTTCTTTGATTGACTCCATCTCCAGATAGTATGTAACACCAAACCAGGAAAACAAGGCAGGACGTGTTGTGTCGAAATTGACCCGTGCCAGGGCCTCATGGAGTTTCTCTCGATTGAGATCCGATTCCACGTAGCACACATTTTCATGTTCTATGATTCCCGCTGCTTTCATGCGCTCCCGCTTTGATTGCTGCGTGGCGGCCTGGTCCAGTTCATAGAGAGTCAGCTTGTCCATGAGATCAGGACGTCTTGCAGAAAATGTATCATATCCTGCCCCCACAATCACATATTGATCCAGCCCCTCCTTGATAGCGGCCTCCAGGATATCTTCACCGAAACGGGCCCGTGTGTAGACGACTGGCATGATGCCTGACGTGGTTTTCAAAAGTGTGTCTACCACCAAATTGGAGAGCCATTCGCTGGAGACCACGCGACGCCAGAAGTCTCCGCACATGGCCAAGGCATAGGGATCGTTAAACAACGGTTGTCTGGCGCGGCGCTGATGAAGCGCCCGTGTGGCTGCTGCAATCTCGGCTGTTTTGCTGGGAGTTGAAATGGTGACGTTGGTGGAGCCCATGGCTGGCAGACTGTGTATCCTTCCCATGAAACTTAGCATAGGGTAACGCACATGTTGTTGTCTTCTCTGGTTGCACCGTCCGGATTGGACGCAGAGCACTACGGATCATGGTGCTCGTTGGATGCTGAGTCTTCTACTTCTGCCTCTGTCTTTTGGGGACGCTTGCTTGGATCCAGGACGGCGCGAAGCTTTTGCTCGTCCACATGGCTGAGGCTTGTGTGCAGAAGTCTGGTGTGTGGGGCATGACTCTGCAGTTTCTCCAGCACACGATCCACGGTGACCGTGCGTACCAGAAGACAAAGAGCGGCGCTGTCTTCAGGCAAGGTGCGTCCCAACTCCCGCATGAATTCGTCGTTAATGCCCATATCCGCCAAGGCCCCTGACGCGGCGCCCACCCCTGCTCCCACAGCGGCGCCCAGGAGGGGGTTCAGCACGATCAACCCAACGAGTGATCCCCAGAACCCACCGCTGATGGCGCCAGCGGTTGTGAGGTTCACGGCTTGCCGCAGGTGGACATGGCCCTGCTTGTCCCTCTCCACCACAACGGCATCCTCCAGGGAGATCAGATGCTGCTGCTGGAGACCTGCCAACTCCTTCCGCACATCCTCGGCTTCATTCACCGTGGGAAAGCCAACCACAACCAGATGACTCATTGCGCCGCTGTATACCCTTCAGGTGGAAGCAGTGTAGGGAGGGATTGTCTTGCCGATCGTGTTACCCACGATGTTGTCAACTGTCTTGTCCCCCTGGCTGAATGCGACGGCTGGAGCGAGGCCGGGGGCGCGACAGACCACTACCCCCATCTCGGCGGGGTGATCCTGATGCATCCTGATTGCCGAACGGTTGGCGGGGCTTGACGGCAGCGGATGGGGTCTCTTGCCACCGATCCGGGGAAGGTTCCGCTTGCGGAAGAAGGGGTGGGGCAGGGTGGGGAATCACCTGCAGAGGACGCCGCCGTGAACCGTCGTTCCCCGGGTTGGACCAGGGCGGCTCCGTGCCCGCTGCCGCATGATTCGCCGTTCGGTCGGTTCTGCTGCTCCTCCGCCCGTGAATCGGGGATTGTGGCTCCCTCAACGTCGTCTCCTGTGCCGAGCTGTTGGAATCCTCCTCCAGAAGCCAGTTGATTCCCTCTCCTACCCAGCGGCTCACCTGGCTGATCCCCCCCCCGTTCCTGCGGCGTTGTGATCCCGGTCTGGCGCCGGCGGCGCCGTGAACAAGATCACGGCCGGCCTCCACCAGATTGCCCAGGACGTGACCAGGGCGGCGACGGTAGACATCTTGCGTCATGATGGTTGTCAGCCTAGCCCACACTTGCCTGGTCCTGCTGACCTCCTGCGGGATGCCGTTCAAACCGCAAAAGGAAGCGTTGATCCCAGCGCCCTCCGTTCGAACGCCTGCAACAGGCTCGGCAGGCCAGGCCTTTTACGCGTCGTTGATAGGGGGTGACGGTTCCACAGCATTCACAACGGGCTTGCCAGGATGCCGGGGTCCGGGGGATGGGAAAACGGTGCCGAACGCTAACGGTCAGCCCCGTTCTCCGGCCGTTGATGTCCTCCATCTTGGCGTGAAAACAGGGGCCATGGCTTTCCCGTCGGTGAAGGACCAGATCCACCCACGCGTGAATCATCTCGTGGACCAGTGTGCTGTGGGTGGCCGATGTGGGCAACGGTGACAGCACGGGCAAAGAGAGGTTAATCGCCGCAAGGCCGCCACGGCGACGATAGGAACCTGCAGCACGGCTCATGCGGCGGCTCCAACCGAGGCACAGTTGGTCGTAGGGAAT
>Ga0209021_1001506_pt1 | contig 22914 bp, 22 predicted proteins | sample PinacodermFT_FD_187299 | JGI IMG/M metagenome (GOLD analysis project Ga0209021, IMG submission 187299) | Host-associated microbial community of the marine sponge Aplysina aerophoba from Gulf of Piran - sponge pinacoderm, lysed by freeze-thaw... | ecosystem: Host-associated > Porifera > Sponge >... | reverse complement strand
CTTGCCCCGGAAGAACTCCACCGAGCCGGACTCGGTCAGGAACCGCTCCCAGGCGCCCTCCTCGGCTCGTTGGACCGCCTCCAGCAGCCGGGCAACCTCGCCGCAGTAGGTCAGCGACCCGTGTATGCCGTGCTCGTCGATCTGTCCCGCGGTCAGCGGGTAGCAGCTGATGGCGTTGGCCATACCCAACTGGATCACCGCGGCCCGGGCCAGCGACTCGGCCACGTGGTTGTCGGTAGTGCGGAAAACGCACTGGTTGCCCTTCTCATCGGCGATGGACAGGGGACTCGCCGGCAGGCCGGCCAGCGTGAAGACCGTCATCTCGATCTGCGGGAACGCCCGGCGCATGGCGTCGGCGTTCACGATCGGCAGGCCCATCTCGGCCGCCGTGGCGACCGGCACGAGCGTGTTGAGCCCACCCACCTCGATGGACATGATGGCCACCGGCTCCTTGCCGAGATACGAGGCCAGGGCCTCCACCGAACCCACGAACTCGGTGCCGGCGGGGATCTTCTCGAGGGTCACCGTGGGCGCCCCGATCACCGCCGTGGTGAGTACCAGCGCATCCGGTGGCAGGTCCCCGGGTTCGGTGACCCGGACCGGACCGTAGGTGGCCAGAGCCTGCTGCGCCAAGAGTTTCGCCACGTAGGGGTCACCGCCGCCGCCGGTGCCCAGGAGTGTGGCCCCGAGGCACAGCGTCTCGATGTCGTCGTGGGTGAGGAGGTCCATCGTCAGCGCCGGGACGCTCTCACCGCGGATCGACGCTCAGCACCGGCTCGACGGCCGCCTCGGCCGGTGCGGTCACCGCCATGGAGCCCGACAGCTCGCGCGCCCCGCGCAGGAACGGGTCGTAGAAGCAGCCGATCACCGCGGCGTCATAGGTCGCCCGCTCGGCCGCCCAGCGAATCACGCCCATCGTGGGACCGGCCACGACGGCCTCCAGGGCGTTCCACTCGAGGTGCCGGGGTCCGACCCCGGGCAGGGAGCACACGTGGACGCGTGTGCCGGGAGCCGCCTCGGAGCGCAACTCCGCTCCGATCGGTGCGTCGTGGGCGTCGATGCCCACGGTATTGATCCAGAGGATTCGAGTCATCACCGACCTCGGTGCGGATGCGGACCCAGCGGGCGGGACTCCAGAGGCGTACGGATCCAGGGAAGATAGCCAGTCCGCACACCGATCCGCATATCACTGTGAGGTTCGCACATCCTCAGCGGTCGCTCTGCGAGTCGCGCACAAGCCGCGCCGCGGCCGGATCGGCCAAGGCGAATCCTGCAGACTTGAAGAGGGTAATCTGCTCGGGTTCCGTACGCCCCGGGCGACAACCCGCCACGAGGTCGGCCAAGTCGGCAAAGATTCCCTCTCGTCGATCACTCCCGGGCCGTGTCGGTTCTCATCAGCTCGGATTCATTATTCTTCGACACGCTCGAAGCGGCCACCCCAGCCACCATCGTCCGCCCACACCCGGTAACGACCCGGCGGCACGAACCAGGAATGGCCGGTCGCCACGTCCCAGAATGCATGCAGCGAACCGACACACAACGTGCGATCGCCGTACCAGTACGTCCCGCCGGTCTCGCCCGTGAACGTCCGTGTCGCGAACATGTTCGGACAGTCCGGACGCGACACGTTGTATGAGCGGGTCTCGGGGACGCATTCATCGGCGATCTTCTCGAAATTGACCTCGCCGATGGTGAACCCCGACTCCTCGGCTTCCTGACCGGAGACCCCGGCCGGCGCCAAGGCGACGCCTACGGAAACCGCCAACAAAACCGCCAGTCGTTTCAGCATTCCCGCTCCTTCCGAATGTGCCTCGTTCCGCTCCTCGACGACCTTCCGTGTGAGCGCTCAGCAGAAGGGGCGTTCGGCGTTGATCGAGACTCGGCCTCGATCGCTGTCGCCCCGTCGTGGATATGACGTCGCAGAATGTGGAACTGACGATAACAGGCCAGTACCCTACGGGAAGACTCACCAATCTGGGGAAACCACGTTCACCAGGCCCGCAGCGATCGCGGCGGCAAGCTGGCGCTGAGCACCTCAGAGCGCGCCGAGTCGGCACGGCTGCGGCAGGAGAATACGCAGCTACGCGTGGCGTGATCTGCCGAAACGAGCGACGGCCTTGGGGTCAGGTAGTCGGGACAGTGACCCGCTACGGCCGGTTCGTCGGCTGGAAGGCCGAAGGGTTCCCGATCGCGATGGCGTGCGGTGCCGCGAGGGTGGGTCGCCGGGGCGGCGGAATGGCAGGACCAGCGCCAACCGGCGTACCGACTGAACCAGTTTGAACAAACCACATGTCAACCCGACGAGGGGAAACTCGAATCGCGGACGAGTTGCGCTGCCGCCAGATCGGCCAGGGCGAACCCGGCGGACTTGAAGAGCGTGATCTGCTCGGGCGAGCCGCGTCCCGGGTGATCGCCGGTCACCAGGTCGGCGAGATCGGCGAGGATCTCGCCGTCACCGAGCGCACCCGACTCCAGGGGCTGGGCCACATCGCCGGACCGCAACGCCCCCGCCGTGGTGTCGACGAACACGGCGGCGCGCCGGACGGCGGTGTCGTCGGCCTCCCGCATGTCGGGACGGAAGCTCCCGACGAGGTCCAAGTGTGCACCGGGCTGCAGCAGGTGTCCGGCGACCAACGGTTCGCCGGCGCCGGTGACACATGAGATGAGGTCGGCGCGCCCCACAGCGGCGTCGAGATCCTTCGCAACCGCCGCAGGCAATCCCTCCCGGGCGAGGAGGTCGACGACGTGGTGCGCACCGCGGTCGTTGCGACCCCAGACCTCCACGGCGGTCGGGCTCCGGCCGTGGGCGTGCGCCAGCGCCACCGCCGGGGCGAGTTGGCCGGTGCCGATCACCAGGAGCCGGCGGGCGTCCTGGCGCGCCAGATGGCGGGCGGCCAGCGCCGAGGTGGCGGCGGTGCGCCGGACGGTCAGTTCGTCACCGTCCAGAGTGGCGACGAGCCGGCCCGTGCAGCCGTCGAACAGCAGGTAGCCGGCGTTGATCGTCGGCGTCGGCCCGCCCGCGTTCGTCGGGAAGTAGGTGACCGCTTTGACACCGATGACGTCGCCCGCCCTCCAGGCCGGCATAACCAGCAGCGACCCCTCGGACCCGCCGGGAAGCGGTAGCGGGTGGATTTGACGCTCCGGAGCGGACGCCCGCGAATCTGCCAGCAACCCGGCGATCGCCTCCATCAGCGCCGGCCATGGTGTCGCCGCCCTGATGGCCGCGGCATCGAAGATCTCCACCGCCGCAGCCTCGCACACGGCGTCACGGGGAATAGAGTCTGCACCGCAGCCACCCGGAGGGAGACCGTGACGTGAGAGAAGCCGGAACGTGAGGTACGCCGCCCCCACATCGGTTGCCGAGGTCGTCGCACTGCTCGGCACGGACCCGGAGGCTCGCGTCTTCGCGGGTGCCACCGACCTCGTCCCCCAGATGCGGGCCGGCCGCCCGGAGCCCGGTCTCGCCGTCGACCTGAAGAAGATCGACCGGCTGATGGATGTGTCGCTCGAAGTCGGCACCTGGCGGATCGGCGCCGCCGCCCCGACCGGCGACCTGACCGCCAATGCGGCGCTGGCCGCCGACCTTCCGGGCCTCGTCTACGCCGGCGGCCTGATCGGATCGGACCAGATCCAGAACCGGGCGAGCCTGGGGGGCAATCTCTGCAACGCCTCGCCGGCAGCGGACTCCGTGCCGTCCCTCGTTGTGAACGACGCCCGAGCAGTGGTCGCCGGACCCGACGGTGAGCGCACCGTGGCGGTCCTCGACATCCCGACGGGCCCCGGGCGGACCTCCCTGGCCCCGGGCGAGTTCATCGTCTGCTTCGAGGTCGACCGCCCGCCGGCGCGCACGTCCGACGCCTACCTGCGGTTGATTCCCCGCACCGAGATGGACATCGCCGTCGTCGGCGCGGCAGCGCGCATCACCCTCGACGGCGACGGCAACTGCGCCGGAGCCGCGATCGCCCTCGGGGCGGTGGCGCCGACAGTCGTCGTGGTGCCCGCCGCCACCGAGGCGCTCGTCGGCGGACCGATCACCGACGGAGTTCTGGCCGCGGTCGCCGCCGCTGCCAGCGAGACGGCCAACCCCATCGACGACAAGCGCGGCACCGTCACCTATCGGCGACAGGTAGCAGGTGTGCTCGCCAAGCGAGCGGTAACCGAAGCGGCCGGACGGGCCGGGAACGGAGGCGGGCAGTGAGCCGCATCCATGTGAGTTGCAACATCAACGGCGACGACGCCGAGTTCCTGTGCGACGCCGGTGAGTCCCTGCTGGACGCCCTGCGTGACGAGATGCGCCTCATGGGCGCCAAGGAGGGCTGCGGCACCGGAGACTGCGGCGCCTGCTCGATCCTCATGGACGGCCGGCTGCAGTGCTCGTGCCTCATGTTCGCCCCAGAGGCCGACGGCGCCACGATCGTCACCGTCGAGGGCATCGCCGCCGGCGACAACCTGCACCCGCTGCAGCAGTGCTTCCTGGAGGGCGCCGCCCTGCAGTGCGGGATCTGCACGCCGGGGTTCCTGGTGGCCGCCAAGGCACTGCTGGACCGCAACCCCGACCCCACCGAGACCGAGGTGCGCTACGCGCTCGCCGGCAATCTCTGTCGCTGCACGGGGTACGACAAGATCATTCGCTCGGTGCTGGATGCAGCAGGCCGGATGAAGGAGGAGGTGGCGGGATGACCATCGCCGAACAACGGCCCAAGTACCGGTACGTCGGCACGCGCCCGGTCCGCCACGACGGCCTCGACAAGGTCGTCGGCAAAGCGCGCTACGCGGCCGACCTCGTGCTGCCCGGGATGCTGTACGGACACATCCTGCGGTCGCCGCACGCCCACGCCCGGATCGTGTCGATCGACACCTCGACGGCGGCGGCCATGCCCGGGGTACGGGCGATCATCACGGGTGGTGACTTTCCGGACCTGCCGGCGGAGGACCCCGAGCGGAACATGACGCGCAACCTGATGGCCCGCGACAAGGTGCTGTACGAGGGCCACGCCGTTGCCGCCGTGGCGGCCGGCACCCGCCGCCAGGCCAAGGACGCGGCCGAGGCCATCGAGGTCACCTACGAGGTGCTCCCCCACGTGCTCGACGTGGTCGAGGCGATGGAACCGGATGCGCCGCTGCTGCACGACGGCATGATCACGACCGGTGTCGACCCGGCCCCCAGCGAGCCCTCCAACATCTCGAACCGCACGTGCTACGAGCGCGGCGACGTAGAGAAGGCCTTCGCGGAGGCCGACATCGTCGTCGAGGGCGAGTTCACCACCAAGCCCATCCACCAGGGCTACATCGAGCCGCACGCCTGCGTGGCCGACACCGGCCAGGACGGAAAGACGGTCATCTGGTGCTCGTCCCAGGGGCACTTCCGGGTGCGCTCGCAGACTGCCGCCATGCTGGGCTGGGACACCTCGCGCATCAAGGTGATACCCGCCGAGATCGGTGGCGGCTTCGGCGGCAAGACCACCATCTACCTGGAGCCGCTGGCCGTGGAGCTCTCGGCACGGGCGGGGCGCCCGGTCAAGATGGTGATGAGCCGCGAGGAGGTCTTCCGGGCGACCGGGCCGACTCCGGGATCGCGGATACGCGTCAAGCTCGGTGCCACCAGCGACGGCAAGATCACCGCGGCGGTGGCCCGGCTGACCTACGAGAGCGGGGCCTTCCCGGGGGTCTGGGCGATGCTCGGCTGCATGTGCGTGGTGTCCCCCTACAACGTGGACAACTTCCAGCTCGAAGGCCTCGAGGTGGTCGTCAACAAGCCCGTGAACGCCGCCTACCGGGCCCCATCGGCGCCGATGGCCGCCTTCGCCACCGACACGCTGGTCGACGAGATCGCCCAGCGCCTGGGCATGGACCCCATCGATCTGCGCCTCCTGAACTGCCCCGCTGAGGGTGACACGGCCCCCTACGGCCCGAAGTGGCCCCTCATCGGGTTGCGGGAATGCCTGGAGGCCATCCGGGACAGCGAGCACTACCGCAGTGAGCCGGTCGCCGGTCACGGCCGCGGCGTGGCCAGCGGGTTCTGGTTCAACATCGGCGAGGCGTCGAGTGCCACCGTCAACCTCAACGAGAACGGAACCGCAACGGTCGTGACCGGCAGCCCCGACATCGGCGGCAGCCGGGCATCCATGGCGCTGATGGCCGCCGAGGAACTGGGCATCGACGTGCACTCCATCCAGCCCGTGGTCGGCGACACCGAGGTTGTCGGCTTCACAGACGTGACCGAGGGCAGCCGCGCCACGTTCGCCACGGGTATGGCCGTCGTGGAGGCCTGCCGCGACCTGAAGGGTCAGCTGCGGGGACGCGCCGCCCGGATGTGGGAGTGCGACGTCGACGAGGTGGAGTGGACCGATGGCCAGGCCACGCACAGCGGCGGCGAGCACGAGCCGCTGGCTTTGGCCGCCATCACCGGCGAGGCCGGACGCACAGGTGGCCCGCTCGGAGCGACCGCCTCGCTGAACGCCCGGGGCGCCGGTCCGGCGTTCTCGGTGCAGGTGGTCGACGTGTCGGTCGACGACGAGACCGGCCGGGTGACCATCGAGCGCTACACGACGGCCCAGGACGCCGGCACGGCCATCCACCCCGACTATGTCGAGGGCCAGATGCAGGGTGGCGTGGTCCAGGGAATCGGCTGGGCCCTCAACGAGGAATACATCCACGACACCGACGGCATCATGGAGAATCCCGGGTTCCTGGACTACCGCATTCCGGTGGCGTCGGACCTTCCCATGATCGAGACGATCATCGTGGAGGTTCCGAACCCGAACCATCCCTACGGCGTGCGCGGCGTCGGAGAGGTCGGCATCGTCCCACCGCTGCCCGCGCTCGCCAACGCCATCCACGGCGCCACCGGGGCGCGCATCCGCGACCTGCCGATGTCGCCGCCGCGGGTGCTGGCGGCGATCACCTCCGGCAACGGCGACGGGGGCTGATGGCCCAAGTCCACTTCAGCTCGGCCCAGCGCCGCCTCACCGGCGGTGTGGCGCAGGTGGAGGTGGAGGCGGAGACCGTCCGGGAGCTCTTGGGCAAGCTGGAGAACATGTTTCCGGGCATCCGGGCCCACCTCGACGAGACGTCGGCCACTGCGGTCGCCATCGACGGCGACATCATCCCCGACGCCATCTACGAGCCGGTGCCTCCCGATGCCGAGGTGCACTTCATCACGCCGCTCGCCGGCGGCTGAGGAGGACTTCGAGTCCCAGCCCGCCCGTTGGCTGTCCGGGAGGGGCGGCCGTGGCCGCCTCGGGGAACCGTTTGGAGTGCCCCGGCGGATCGTTCGCCTGGGCCGGTTGATCTATCGATGGCGGCTACTTCGACAATTTGACTGCACCGGCTCCTTCGATAGTGTGACCGCCCGGACGTTTCCAATCCCCGGGAGTTCGCTGTGAAGCCCCCCCCGCAAGTACGCCCTGACGTAGCCCGCCCGCCGCGCCGCGCCGGTTCCCGCCGCCGCGTCCTCGCGGCCGCCGCGCCGTCAGTCGTCGCCGCGCAGGAACCCGACAACGACACCGTACGCATCGTCGCCCGCCGCATCACCCGCGCCGACGGCACCGAACGCATCGAATTCGGCCTCCGCCAACAACAACCCGACACCACCTACGCCGCCCCCCAACTCCCCCGCCTCCGCCTCTTCGACCCCACCACCCCCCTCGGCGCCTGGCGCCAAAGCTCCCCACTCACCCTCACCACACCCCAACCCCAGGGCGATTCAGGAGCCTTCACCGCCGTCAGCGCCGACAAGATCCATACGTGCGGGCTGCGCACCAACAACACCATCACCTGCTGGGGCCGGAACCACCTCAGGCAGGCGGAGGACCCCGATGGGGCCTGAACGATCGCACCGACGGGGCGCTGACGTGTGGTCTGCGGCACCGTCGCCTGCCGGGGCGGGAGCCCGTCCTGCCTCCTCGAGCGTGTCCGAATCGGCGTGCCCGCGGTGTTGATGGGTGCAGGTTTGCGAAGCGTGAGACCGGAACCGCCGCAGGTTCGCTCTGGGCCCGTCCGCGCCCGGCGGGCTGGCCTGACCGTCACCACACAGCACGACCCGCCGCGGCAGCGGCCGGTCGGGTCATCCGCGACGCCGACCCGGCGCCTTCATGGCACCCCGAGATCGAGGAGGTCACCGAGAACGCGGAAACTCCAACACGCACCGACCCGGCCCTGCCCGCCCAACTGGCCGACGACCGCCAACCCCACAACTCCGTACAACGAGGAGCCTGCTGAGTGCTTCCGCGGACCAAGTGTCATTCCGGCGAAGGCCGGAATCCACCGTCCGGCGGATCCGGCGGCGGCCGGTGTCGACTACTCGGCAGTCTCCCCGGCATTCAGCGACACGCCCCGCAACGTCTCGCCCCGGTCGAGGCGGACCACGCGCCGGTCGGTAACGATCGCGGTGATGAGTTCGGCTGGAGTGACGTCGAATGCCGGGTTGAGGGCCTCCGCTCCGGCGGGTGCGATCGGGGTATCGCGCACGTTGACGACCTCGTCGGCTCCCCGATCCTCAATGCTGATGGCGTCGCCCGAGGGTGTGTCCATGTCGACGGTCGACTCGGGCGCCACCACCACGAACGGCACCTCTGCGTAGCGCGCCGCCAGGGCCAGCGAGAACGTGCCGATCTTGTTGGCGACGTCACCGTTGGCGGCGACGCGGTCCGCGCCCGCGAGGACCACGTCGGCCATTCCCCGGGACAGCAGCGCCGGGCCGGCGGAGTCGACCACGAGCCGGTAGGGAGCGCCGATGCCCTCGAGTTCCCAGGCGGTCAGCCGGGAGCCCTGCAGCAGCGGGCGGGTCTCGACGGCGATCGCCAGCGCCAGGCGGCCCTGTTCGTGGACCGTGCGGATCACGCCGAGTGCCGTGCCGCGCTCGACTGCCGCCAGCCCGCCCGTGTTACAGATCGTCAATGCCGTGATCCCGTGCGCCTCCGCGACGAGTGCCTCACCAGGTGGGTCGTCGGGACCAGGTCCCCCGGCCGTCGCGGCCGGGCGGGACGCATTCTCCGCCACGAGTTGCTCGACGAGCGCGGCGCCGCGGCTCCCCATGGACAGCGACGCGGCCACCTCCTCGTCCCGCACGGCGAGAGCCTCCTCGAGCAGAGCGTCCGGGCCCTCGGTGGCACGCGCCGCCACCCGATCGACCATCCGGGCGAGGTTCACTGCGGTGGGACGAGCCGTGCGGATCGACGCCACCGCCTCCCGGAACTGCTCGGTGCCGGTGCCGTGTTGTCGCGCCGCCAGCACCACCCCGAAACCGCCCGCCACGCCGAGCGCAGGGGCGCCCCGCACCGCCAAGCGCCGGATGGCGTCGACGAGATCCGGCACCCGGTCGATCTCCAGAACCTCGTAGGCGTCGGGCAGCCGGGTCTGATCCACGATCCGGAGACAGCCGTCGGCCCAGTCGAGGGACCGCTCACCCAGATCCTGCATGCCCACCTCGCTGTGCCGATGGTTTTTCCGTGTGCCACGGTAGACACCCATCGTGACAGACACCGAGTCCCCCAACGCGATGCTCGACCTGACGGGCCGGGTGATCCTGGTCACCGGCGCCGGGCGCGGCAGCGGCAGCGGGAGTGCCGGCGGGATCGTCGGCAGCGGTATCGGCAGCGGGATCGTTCGCCGGTTCGCGGCGACCGGAGCCACGGTGGTGGCGCACACCCGCAACTCCCCCACCGATCACCTTCGCTATCCCGATGGCACACCGGTCGCCACCGTGCGCGCCGATCTGACGACACCCGACGGCCCATCCAGCGTGGTCGAGGAGACGCTGGGATTGCACGGGCGCCTCGACGGGCTCGTGAACAATGCCGGGGCTCAGCCGATCGCCCGGTTCGACACGCTCAGCGACGATCAGTTCACCGACATGATGGACATCAACGTGACGGCGACGCACCGGCTGACACAGTTGGCTGCGGCGGCGATGCGTGCCAACAGCGACCCCGGCGGGGGTTCGATCGTCCACATCGCCTCCATCGAGGCCCGCCACCCGACGGTCATGCACGGCCATTACGCCACCTCGAAGGCGGCGCTGGTGATGCACGCCCGGGCGGCGGCCCTGATGTACGGCCCCGACGGGATCAGGGTCAACAGCATCTCGCCGGGGCTCATCGACCGTCCCGGTCTGGTCGACGACTGGCCGGAGGGCGTCCACCGTTACCTGGCAGCGGCGCCGCTGCCGCGCCTGGGCACGCCCGAGGACGTGGGCGACGCCTGCGTGTTCCTGTGCTCGGACCTGTCGCGCTGGATCACCGGCGTCGACCTGCTCGTGGACGGCGGCGTCCTCACGAACACCACGTGGTGATCCGGCGGTGAATCTGAGCGACCGCGTGTACCTGGTGACCGGCGCCGCCGGCGGCATCGGCGCGGGAATTGCCGAGGCGCTCGTCGAGGCGGGGGGCTCGGTGGCGCTGGGCGACCTGGACCTGGACTCAACCGAGGCAGCGGCTCGGGCGATCGATCCCAGCGGCAAGCGCACGCCGGCGGTCCGCTGCGACGTACGTTCGGACGCCGGTGTGGCCGAGGCCATCGCGGCGACGGTCGCGCAATTCGGCCGCCTCGACGGGGTGGTCAACAACGCCGGCGTGATCGAGATGAACGAGGCTCGCCACGCCACTGGCGAGGCATGGGCGCGCGAACTCGACATCAATGTGACCGGAGCGTTCCGTGTGTGCCAGGCCGCACTGGAGCACCTCACCACCTCGGATCAGGCGGCCATCGTGAACGTGGCGTCCAACTGCGGCAAGGTCGGCTTCCCCAACATGGCCGGCTACAACGCCTCCAAGGCCGCGGTCATCAACCTCACCCGAAGCCTGGCAACCGAGTGGGCGCCGCTGGGCATCAACGTGAACGCCGTCTGCCCCGGCGCCGTGGACACGCCGATGCTGGCCCGGGTGGCCGATTGGCTCGCCGATCACCAGGGCGGCGACCCCGAGGACATCCTGGCCGGCATGGCCCTTCCCCAGATCGGCCGCAAGATCGCGCCAATCGAGGTCGGCCGAGTCGTCGCCTTTCTCCTGTCAGCCGATGCCATCATCATCCGCGGCCAGGCCATCAACGTCGACGCCGGCGAGACCCCTTACTAGACGGAGGCCTCCGGCATGGCCACGTTCGAGGACGTTCGCCGCTTCGGCAGGCGGTTCCCCGAGGCGACCGACGGCACTTTCTACGGCACCGCCGCGCTGAAGGTGCGTGGCAAGGGCTTCTGCCGGATGTGGAGCGAGCGGGAGCACGACCGCGACGGCGTCGCTGACACCGAGGTGCTGGTCGTGTTCTGCGAACCGGAGGCCAAGGAGGCCCTACTGGAGAACCACCCCGACGTGCTGTTCTCCACGCCGCACTACGAGGGCCACGGCGCCATGCTCGTCCGTCTCGCGGAGGTGAACCTCGACGACTTGGCCGAGTGGCTCGAGGACAGCTACCGCCGCCGAGCCCCGGCGGTGCTGCGGCGCAAACTCGACGATGCTTGAGTCGGGCCTTCTTGGGTTCCCCGACGTCGTGGAGGCATGCTCTAACACGAAGGGGGAGCATGCCGGAGACACGACGTCGTTCTGACCGGGAGTTGCGGGCCGGAGCGGCCCGGCTGCCCGCGCCGGGGGTTCAGGGGCCTCGGGTGGTGGGCGTGTCGGGGGGCGGGGCCGGTGGCTGTCTGTTGCGGTTGGGGTGGTCGTGGTCGCCGGTCGGGTGGTGGTCTTCGGTTTGGTGGTGGTGGGTGTGGCAGGGCCCGCAGAGGAGTTCGAGGTTCTCGATGGTGGTAGAGCCGCCGGCGGCGTGGGGGGTGCGGTGGTGGGCGTGGGTGTTCTCGGTGTGGGCGCTGCAGTGGACGCAGCCGCCGTCGCGGGCGGCGAGGATGAGGCGTTGGGCGTCGTTGGCGTTGCGGGTGCGGCCTATGGCGAGGTTGGTCCAGTCGGCGTTGAAGACGCCGCAGTAGACCTCGGCGTCGAGGGCCTCTTGGGCCAACAGTTCCGCAGAGAGCGGGGTGCCGTCGTCGAGGCGGGGGTTGTTGAGGCTGTCGGCGGTGTGGTCGTAGTCGGCGAGGATCAGCAACCGCGTGTCGGGTTTCGCGTCGCCGCAGACCAATTCGGCGAGCGCGTCTGCGGTGTGCTGGCCGTGCGTGTGATCCGCGGAGCCTTCGTGCTGTTTGCGGCCGCGGATTGCGGCGGCCAGCGCTTGGTTGATGCGCCGGCCGGTGAGGAAGTCGAACCGTCCTCGTAGGTGCCACATGCCGTCTGCGCCGACGTTGAGGGTGGTCTTGCGTTCGGCGCGCTGCAGGGCGTACTCCTCATCGGCGGGTTCGCGGCTCTTCGCGGCCTGTTCAGCGGCGAGGTCCGCCCACATCTCCTCGGATTGGTAGGCGAAGGGATGCTTCGCGACGACATCGGCGGGATAAGCGCGGCACAGCTCCAAGAACTCGTCCTCGCTGCGGCGGTGCTTCTTCGGCGCCTCGCGGGCGATCACCCGGGCGTGCGCCAGGTTGATCTCCCCGGCGCGCATCGCTTCGATCGTGTCGCCGAGGTCGTTCTCTTTGAGCTCCAGCGCCAGGCGGGCGTCACTGCGGGCCGCCGCGGAGGTCATGCGGTTCATCTCCCGCAGCCGATGCGCCGCGCCCTGAGTGCCCGAACGCGACGCCAACTCGCCCAACGCCGCCAGATACTCCCCCTCCAGGCGCGCCCGCGCCTCGGCCAGGTCCACGACGCGGTCCTTCAGTTCCCCATTGGCGAGCTTGGCGGGATCCTTGCGGGAAACCCGCACCAACGCGCCGCAGTCCCCACAGTCCACCTTGCCGGTTCCCTCACCCCACTGATGCTGAGACAAGAACATCGTCTGCGTGCCCGTCGCGGTGACCTCCGCGTACCGCTCCGCGGGCAGGCCCCCGGCCCGGTAGCGCACCGTGAAACAGCGACTCTCAGGGCGAGGCACCAGCGTGTCACCCTCGTCGAGTTGGCGACGCTGCCACGCTACCTCATCCCAGAACCGCTCCAGACTCACCGGCTCGCGCCGCTGTGGCTCGAAACTCAAATGCCTCGAACCGTTCACGAATTCCATACCTGTAATACTACCAACACCAGTACTATCGGTCAAGGCATAATACGCGCAACCAACGAAATCCTCAGATAATCCACACCAATTCGCGAGGGCGGGGATGCCGGGGGACGCGGTAGGCGGCCATTCCGAGACCGCCGGCGCGCCACCGGCAGCGCCGCCCGGACACCGCGAATAGACGAGGGCAGTGGCCGCAGAACCCCCACGAGGCCACCCCGCCAACTTACGAAGAGCCGCCTGCGCAACGAGGTCGCCACGTGGGTATGCGCCGACTCGAGGTAGCCGGCTCGACCTTCTAGAGCACCGCGGCGCTAAAGGTGCGCGGAGAGGACTCCTGCCGGATGTGGGGCGAGCGGGAGTACAACCGTGGCGACCGGGTCGACGCCACCACGTCCGGTTGAGACAGCGGCCGGGTTGCCGGCCGGTTAGCGGTTGGCGCCGCTCGACCGGGCTCGTCCCCGGTTGCCCCGGTTGCGCCCGCGACCGCCGCCCTTCGGCGCTCCGCTCGACCCTCGACCGTTGCGAGCCGGTTGACCACCGCGTCCGCCTTGACCGTTCCGGGCCGGCTGATTGCCGCGTGCGCCTTGGCCGTTGCGAGCCCGCTGACCACTCTGCTCCCGGCCGTTGTCAGCCGATTGACCATTCCGACCCGCGTGTCCGTTCGAGTCGCGGCCGGCTTGGACCGGCACGTCGGCGAAACGTTCAGAAGCCGGGCCGGACTCGGTCGGCAAGCCGCCCGCATCCGGCAACGTGATGGCCTCGTCCAGGCCGAGCCGGCGCTGCATCCGCCTCGCATCCATCATCTGATCCGGCTGGAGAAGCGACACGACGAGGCCGCCGCGGCCGGCGCGGGCCGTGCGGCCCGAGCGGTGGAGGTAGGTCTTGTGGTCCTCCGGCGGGTCGTAGTGAATGACCGACGCCACATCGTCCACGTGGATTCCCCGCGCGGCCACGTCGGTGGCGACGAGTGCCTGCACGTTGCCGTCGATGAACTGCTGCAGCGAGCGCGTCCGCCGGTTCTGGGCATGGCCACCGTGAATCGCCGCGGCGCGGATGCCGCGCTGGGTGAGCTGGTGGGTCAAACGGTCCGATCCGTGCCGGGTCCGGCAGAACACGATCGTCTGCCCCGCCGCGTGGATCACGTCCACGCAAGCAGCGACCCGCTCGGACTTGTTCACCTGCCAGAACCGGTGGGCGGCGACAGTGATGTCGGGCGTCTCGGCATCGACGGCGTGCGTGACCGGTTCGTACTGGTAGTCGCGGGTGAGCCGCTTCACGTCACCGTCGAGAGTCGCGGAGAACAGGAAGGTCTGGCGGTCCCTCGAGGTCTGGTCCAAGAGACGGCGCACGGCGGGGAAGAATCCCATGTCGGACATGCGGTCCGCCTCGTCGATGACCGCCTGGTCCACGTCACCCAGGCTCACGGCGCCCTGCTCGATGAGGTCTTCGAGCCGACCGGGGCAGGCGACGAGGATTTCGACGCCGTCGCGCAAGCGCTTCAGCTGGGGGCCGTAACCGACCCCGCCGTAGACGACGCCGACCCGGACGTCGCCGGCGAAGGTGCGCAGTTCGGTTGCAATCTGTTCGGCGAGTTCGCGGGTGGGTGACAGGACGAGTGCGGTTGGCCGCTTGGACCTGGCGTCGGTCGCATTGACGACGAGGGGGATACCGAAGGCGAGCGTCTTGCCCGACCCGGTGGGTGCCCGACCGCAGATGTCGCGGCCGGCGAAAGCGTCGGCCATGGTGGCCGTCTGGATCTCGAATGGTTCGTGAATCCCGTCGCGCTCGAGGGCGCGGCAGATGGATTCGGGTACGCCCAACTGGGCGAAAGTGGTGGACATGATGCTCCTTGCCCGCAGCACGCGGGCGATCAGGTTTCCGCGAGTGCCTGAACTCTTGATGTGGCGGCACCGCGGTTGGGTAGCTCACACAGAATCAGTGATGAAAGCGAACTGTGCACCCAACGACCGGAGACTCCGGCCTGTGCAAAGAGCTTACCCGACGCAGCGCCAACTTCCCCGGACCCTCGGCAGACCCTGGCGTCGGCCACCCTCACTCGCCGCTAGTACGGCAGGCCGACGGCTCTCGTGAGGAACTCCATGTAAGGCGACGACGTGCGGCAGGCGTCGGCGAATGCGTCGATGAACCCGGATGCCGTGGCCTCGTCCTCGTCGAAGGGGCACGTGGCCACGTGGTCCTTGCGCTTGAGGTCCTCGACAAGCGGGTGCTCGGGGTCGTACCTCTTAGGTGGCCGCTTCAGCGAGTCACCGGTCAGGTCGAACTCTTCGACAAACCCCGCGTCCCCCACGACTGCCTCCCAGCCGGCCGCGTCGTCGACGATGCGCTCTCGGATCCGCCCCAGCGCCGCTGAGTCCGGCCGCCAGAGACCCACCTCGTCGGGCGCCAGGTGGAGGTAGAAACCCGGCGCGTGGACGGACTTCGCCGCCTCGTGACGGAACTGCACGGCCGCCTGGGTCTTGTAGGGCGTCTTGTCCTTGGAGAACCGCACGTCCCGGTAGATCCGGAACATGGAGCCGCCGTTGGCCCGGGTGTCAGCCACGAAGTGCTCGCTGATGGAGTGCAGGTACGGCTCGAAGTCCTCGATGAACGCCAGCAGCGGCTCCTTCACGTGCCGCTCGTAACGCCCCTTGTTCTCCTGAAACCACTCCCGGTGGTTGTTGGCCCGCAGGTCGAGCAGGAATTCGAACAACTCAGGACCGAAGTGTTGCTGCACCGCGGAGACGCTAGAGGATCGAAGCCAGGATCGGCCCCGGATGGGCGCGCCGCCGGCTTGCCATTCCGGGCGGAGGGCTCAAATCTCGTGCAGCTGCACCTCGACGCCGAGCGCCTCGCGGAGCCGGGACAGATCAGCAGCGTCGCTCGTCACCACCAAGTCGTCGCGAGCCGCGGCGCCGACCATCACAGCAGCGTCCACGACGTCGGACGTTCCCGAGAGCCCGCACGCCGCGCCCGCCGATCGCGCCCTCGACTCATCGAAGTCCTCGACACGGCAACCCGCCAAGAGCCGGGACATCTGCGGCTGCGGCCCGCCCCGCCAACCCTGAGCGAGCACTGCCGCGGGGACGGACGGGACGACCCCGCGCTCCAATGCCCGGCGGTGCAACGTCCATAAGCGGTCATCGCCGCGCTCGGCGGCGATCAGCGCTCCCGTGTCGTACGTGATGCCAGGCAACGATCAGCCGGCAACCCGAGAGGCCGAACCATCCAGGATGTCGTCCGCCCAGGCCAACTCCTCGGGCACGAGCTCGCCGTGCTCGGCCTCCCACTCCCGCACCCCGGCGAGACCGGCTTCGACGATCAGGGCGCGTTCCGCTGCGGCGTTCAGCCATGTGGACAGGCTCACGCCACGGCGCGCCGCCACGTCGGCGACCGCCTGCGCAACTGCCTCATCCAACGCCACCGAGAGCTTCCGCACAGCCATGGACCAGATGGTACTACCCGGGTACTACCAACGGCAACCGGAGGGGGCGGGTACCCACACAGCGTCCGAGCCGGCCAACGTCAACCCAGCAGGACGGTGCGCCCGCGCTTCAGCATGAACAGAGAAGCTCACAACGATGACTTCGGCGCCATCGCGATGGCACAATTCAGTCTAATGATTTAGGTGATTCTCGGCGTACCGGTATCTTGGCGGCGAGGTGTCGGGAAGGGAGCCGATGGACTTCGAATGGTCACCGCTCGCGGATGACATCCGGCAGGGGATCCGCCGGCTGTGCGCGCGCTTCGCCGACGAGTACTGGGAGCGCAAGGACCGCAAGGCCGAGTTTCCCTGGGAGTTCTACGACGCCGTCGCCGCCGAGGGCTGGCTGGGCATGACCGTCCCGACCGAATACGGCGGTGGGGGTCTGGGGATCCTGGAGGCGTCCATCATCCCCCAGGAGATCGCCGCCTCCGGGGCCGGCATGAACGGCGCCAGCGCGGTGCACATCGGCCTCTTCGGCTTCGACCCCATCCTCAAGCACGGTAGCGACAGCCTCAAGGAACGCTTCCTGCCCCCGTTCCTCGACGGCAGCCTCCACATCTCGTTCGCGGTGACCGAGCCCGACGCGGGCACCGACACCTCCCGGATCTCGACGTTCGCCCGCAAGGTGGAGGGCGGCTACCTCCTCTCGGGCAAGAAGGTGTGGATCAGCAAGGCCCAGGTGAGCCGGCGCATGCTGATCCTGGTACGCACCACGCCCCGGGACGAGGTCGCCAAACCCACCGACGGCATGACCGTGCTGTTCGCACCTATCGACCGCGACCACATCGACATTCGGCCCATCGCCAAACTCGGCCGCCACGCGGTGGACAGCAACGAGCTGTTCATCGACGACCTGTTCGTGCCCGATGACGACGTCGTCGGCGAGGTGGGCAACGGGTTCGGTGTGATGCTCACCGGGCTGAACGCCGAGCGGGTGATCGCCGCCAACGCGGCCCTCGGTATCGGCCGGGCCGCCGTCCGCCGGGCCGTGGGCTACGCGGGCGAGCGGGTCGTCTTCGACCGCCCCATCGGGCAGAACCAGGCGGTCCAGCACCCGCTCGCCGAAGCTCAGATGCGCCTCGACGCCGCCGAGTTGATGTGCCTGCAGGCCGCCTGGCTGTTCGATCGGGGCCTGCCGTGCGCCAAGGAGGCCAACATGGCCAAGTACCTGGCCGCCGAGGCCGGGTTCTTCGCAGCCGACGTGGCCGTGCAGACCCACGGCGGGTACGGCTACGCCCGCGAGTACCACGTCGAGCGCTACTTCCGGGAGGCGAGGCTCATGCGGATCGCCCCCATCAGCCAGGAGATGGTTCTCAACTACATCGGCAGCCACGTCCTGGGCCTCCCGAGGTCGTACTGAAGTGACCGAAGGCCACGCACCACCGGCGCTCGACCGCCGGCTCCTGGAGAAGTTCCTCAACCCCCGCTCGCTGGCGATCGTCGGCGCCTCGACGAACACCTCCGCCATGGCCGGGCGGCTGTGGGTGAACCTGGACCGGACCGGCTACCGGGGCCGCATGCATCTCGTCAACCCCAACCGCGAGCGCATCGGTGACCACCGGGCACACCCCGGCTTGGCCGACATAGACGACGAGTTGGACGCGGCCATCGTCGTCGTACCGTCCCGGCTGGTGCCCGAGACCATCGAGCAGTGCGCGGCCCGCGGGATCCCGGCGATCACGGTCTGCACCGCCGGGTTCAGCGAACTCGGCCCCCACGGCGCCGGAGTCCAGCAGGAGTTCGCGGCGACGGCCACAGCCGCCGGGGCCCGCATGATCGGTCCGAACTGCATCGGTGTGCTCAACGTCGCCGACGGCTACGTGCCCGTGCCCACCTACAACATCACCTACCGCTACACGCCGGGCACGGTGACCCTCGTGAGCCACTCCGGCGGCATGGCGGTGAACCTGTTAAACCGGGCCCAGGGCCGGGGCATCGGCGTCCGCGCCCTCGTCACGCTCGGCAACGAGGCCGACATCGACATGGCCGAGATGGTCGACGCCCTCGTCGATGACGAGAAGACCCGGGTGATCACCCTGTTCATGGAGCGCATCGGCGACGGTGAGCGCTTCGTGGCTGCGGCGCGGCGCGCCCACGCCGCCGGCAAGCCCATCGTCGCCTTGAAGGTGGGCCACTCGCCCGTCGGGCGCCGCGCCGTCGAGAGCCACACCGGAGCCCTGGCCGGCGAGCCGGAGGTCTACTCGGGGGTGCTGCGCCAGGCCGGTGTCGTGGAGGCGACCGGCCTTGACGAGCTGCTCAACGCGTCGCACCTGCTGGCCACGCTGCCCCGCCCGGCGGGGCGCCGCGTGGGGGTCTTCACGGTCAGCGGCGGCGAATGCTCGTACTTCTCCGACCGGGCCACGCCCAAGGGACTGGAGTTGCCCGTGCCGGCGGCGGGGACCATGGACCGGCTGGGCGCGCTCGTCCGCTTCGCGGTGCCGAACAACCCCTTCGACGCCACCGGCCAGATCATCGCCGACCCCGGCTACGCCCGCTCGGTGGTCGACACCTTCTGCGGCGACGAGAACTTCGACTCGCTCGCCGTGGTCACGGCCACGTGGGGACCCCACGACGCCGATCAACTCCTGCCGTCGCTCATCGCCGCGGCCGAGGCCTCCTCGGTGCCTGCGGTGATCTGCTCGTGGTCGGCCCGCCACCTCACCGAGCGGTCCCACGAACTGCTCGACAGGGCCAAGGTGCCCGTCTACGAGACCTCCGACGAGGGCATCGACGCTCTCGCCGGCCTGGTGCGCTGGCACCACGACACGGACCATGTGGGACCGGCCGCCCGCCGGAGAGCCCCTGCTGCGGACCGGCCCACAGTCTCGGGAGTCCTGGACGAGTGGCGCTCGAAGCGGCTGCTCGCCGGTGCCGGCGTCCCGGTGGTCGACGAGGTCCTCGTGGACGGCGCCGGCGCGGCTGTGGAGGCGATCGAGCACTTCGGCGGCGAGGGGGTGCTGAAGCTCCTCTCCCCAGGGCTCGCACACAAGACCGAGTTCGGGCTGGTCCACCTCGGCGTCGCGGCGCACGAAGCCGGCGCGGCCATCGCCGAACTCGACAGCAGCGCCGCCGCCGCTGGCCTGGCGGTCGAGGGCTATCTGGTGGCCCGCCGCCACCGGGGGGTGGAGATGATCGTGGGCGGCACCGTGGACCCCACCTTCGGTCCCGTGGTTATGGTCGGCACCGGCGGCACCCTGGCCGAGCACCACCGCGACGTGCGGTTCCTGGCCTGCCCTCTGACCCCCGCCGAGGTCGACGAGGCGCTGCGCAGCCTCCGGTCGTGGCCGGTGCTTGCGGGGATGCGGGGAGCGAAACCCCATGTGAAGGGTCTCGCCGCGGTCGTCTCGGCGGTCGGCGCCTTCATCGACGCCGGACGTGATTGGCTGGTGGCCGTGGATCTGAATCCAGTCATCGTCGACTCGGACGGTGCCGTAGCAGTCGACGCAACGGTCGTCATCCACGAGGAGACCCGAGAGTGATGCCGCCGACCACCGTGTTCGTCATTCCGGCGGAGGCCGGAATCCACGGTCCAGCGGCCCGAAACGGGCTGCCGGCGGACCGCTCACCAGTCTCCCGGGGCGCCGAGCAGTGAGGCCGTACCGGTCGGTGCTGTTCATGCCCGGGCACCGGCCCGAGTTGGTGGCGAAGGGAATCGCCTCGGGGGCCGACGCCATCGTGCTGGACCTGGAGGATTCGGTGCCCACCGCCGACAAGGTCGCCGCCCGCGGCACGGTGGCGGCGTCGATCGAGCGGGTGCGGGCCGAGGGCCACGAGGTCGGCCTGTTCGTGCGGCCCAACGGTCTGGCCGCGCGGACGACGGGCTCCGACCTGGCCGCGGTCGTCAGGCCGGGGCTCGACGGCATCTTCCCGCCCAAGGTCGACTCGGCGGCCGACGTGCACCGGTTCGAGGCGCTGCTGGACCACGCCGAACACGTGGGCGGAGCCGAGGGCCTGGAGATGATCGTGCCGGCCGAGACGGCGCCGGCCTTCCAGAACGCCCCGGGGATCGCGGCGGCGTCGCCCCGCATCGGCGCCATGGTCGGCGGAACCGCCCGCCACGCCGACATCGCCCGGGCCATCGGGTTCGAGTGGTCTCCGGAGGGCACCGAGAGCCTCTACGTCCGCAGCCGCGTCCTGCTGGCCTGCCGGGCCGCCGGCGTCCATCCCCTCACCGGGCTCTGGGAGGACGTGGCCAACCTCGACGGGCTCGGGACCTTCGCCGCGCAGGGACGGTCCCTGGGATTCCGGGGGATGATCGTGATCCACCCCACTCACGTGCCGGTGGTCAACGAGGTGTTCACCCCGACGGCTGCCGAGGTGGCCTTCTACCGGGGGCTCATTGCCGCCTTCGAGGCCGCCGAGGCCGGGGGGCGGGCCGCACTGGTCTACGAGGGTCGCCACATCGACATCGCCCATACTGAGACTGCCAGGCAGTGGCTGGCCATGGCCGCCGCGCTGGGCATCGCAGACTGACTGGGGAAGGACATGCAAGGCAAGTACTACGAAGAACTGGAGGTGGGGATGGTGATCCGCCACGCCATCACCCGGACGGTGACCGAGATGGACAACATTCTGTTCACCTCGCTGACGATGAACGTGCAGCCGCTGCACCTCGACGAGGAGTTCGCCAGGACCACGGTGCACGGCCAGCGGGTCGTGAACAGCCTGTTCACCCTGGCGCTCATCGGCGGCATGACCGTGCCCGAGACCACGTTGGGGACCACGCTGGGGAACCTCGGCTACGACAAGGTCGAGTTCCCCGCCCCGGTGTTCCACGGCGACACCCTGCGGGCCGAGACCACCATCGTCGACAAGCGGCTGTCGAAGAGCCGCGACGACGCCGGCATCGTCTGGTTCGAGCAGCTCGGCTACAACCAGCGCGACGAGGTGGTGGTTCGGGTCAAGCGCGTCGGGATGATGATGCTGAAGCCGGCTTCGCCGGAGCCCGGCGGGGAAGCCTGAGCCAACCCGGGAGCGGTCCATGAAGTTCGGGATGCTCATCGGGGACGTGCCCCGCAGTGTCGATCCCCTCGAGCAGTTCGACGGCATCCTGCGCCAGGTGGAGGCCGGCCAGCGCGCCGGGCTCAGCCATTTCGTGATCGGCCATCACTTCCTGTACGGCGAGTTGCGCTGGCTACAGCCGATCCCTCTGCTGGCCCGCCTGGCCGCCGAGACCGACGAGCACGTCCGCCTGGGCATGTCGGTGCTGCTGGCGCCGCTGTACAACCCGATCGTGCTGGCCGAGGAGCTGGCCACCCTCGACATCGTCACCCGGGGCCGCCTCGATGTCGGCGTGGGCTTGGGCTATCGCAGCGCCGAGTTCGACCTGATGAACATCCCCTTCGAGCGCAGGGTCAGCCGCCTCGAGGAGTGCCTCGACATCATGAAGCTGTGCTGGGCCATGGAGGACTTCGACTACCACGGCAAGAACTGGCAGATCGAAGGCGCCACGCCGCACATCGCCTGCGTGCAGCAACCCCACCCCCCGATCTGGATCGGGGCGCACTCCCGGGCCGGGGCAAGGCGCGCCGGCCGGGTGGGTGACAACTTCGTCATCCCGCCCGAGTACGACATTGGTGAGATGCGTGTGCGCCTGGGAATCATGGCCGCCGGGTTCGCCGAGCGGGGCAAGACCATGGGCCACCAGCCACTGCGGCGCAACACGTTCGTGGCCGCCACCACCGAAGAGGCCATCGCCAGCTTCGTGGACGTGAGCCGGGAGCGCTACCTCACCTACGTCCGCAACGAACTGGACATCCTCGACGAGGCCGATCTCATGAACGACTACTACGAGACCGTCAAGGATTCCGTGGCCGTCGGCACCGCCGGGGAGGTCATCGACCACTTCATCAGGGTTGCTCGCCAGCTGCCCGTCGACCCCATCGTCATCAAGCCCCAGTGGCCCCAGATGCACATCGACGACGTCATCGACGTCATCGAGACCATGGGCCAGCAAGTCATCCCCGCCCTCGCCGAGGTGGACCCCATGCCACTTGAAGACATCGAGGCCTCACTGGCGCCGGCGGCTGGCGAGGTGGCCGCCGAACTGGAGCGCCTCGGCTGACTACATCGCCGTCTGGCCGCCGTCGACGGTCCTTCGTCTCGTCATTCCGGCGAAGGCCGGAATCCACCGTCCAGCGGCGTCGCATGTACCTGTCGTCGGTGACCCAGCAGTCTCCTACATCGCCGTCTGGCCGCCGTCGACGGTGAGGATCGAGCCGGTGGTCCATGCGGACTCGTCGGACGCCAGGTAGAGGGCCATGGCGGCGATTTCGTCGACCCGGCCGAGACGCCCCATAGGGATCTGCGGATGCCAGTGCTCGGCCAGCAGGTCGTCCACCTCGGACTCGGGCACTCCCTGAGCCTGCGCCCACGCGCTGCGCAGCAGCGGTGTCTCGATG
>Ga0209021_1001497_pt1 | contig 23067 bp, 18 predicted proteins | sample PinacodermFT_FD_187299 | JGI IMG/M metagenome (GOLD analysis project Ga0209021, IMG submission 187299) | Host-associated microbial community of the marine sponge Aplysina aerophoba from Gulf of Piran - sponge pinacoderm, lysed by freeze-thaw... | ecosystem: Host-associated > Porifera > Sponge >... | reverse complement strand
CGGGTCGAGGCACTCCTGCGCAAAGTCGCCGAACTGGAGCGCGAAGGCTAAGCGCCGTGAGAGATCAACGCGTCAGGGTCGAGATCGGTGGCCGCGCATACAATTTGGGCGGCGCCGATCCAGAGCGCACGCGCAGGCTGGCCCAGAGGGTTGACGAGGCCATCAGCCGGTTCGCGGACACGCTGGGGGCGGGAGCTGACAGCTACCAACTTGCGATCTTGGCTGCCCTGCACATCGCCGACGAACTGGAGACGGTCAGCGACGAGCACGAACGCTATCGCGCAGAGATTGGTGCTACGGTGCAGGAACTGCTGACCGCCCTGCAATCGGGCGTCGCCGGCATCGATGAGGAAGTGGATGCGTTGCGCGCCCGAGAATCCCCGGCCCAGTCCGACTTGCTCGACGTTACTTCGTAATGTAGCCGAGGCTCTCGAGAATCTCCGCATCGCGCTCAGTCAAGCGCGATTCGCTTTCGGCCAGGTTGGTTGTCTCGAACCAGCGCTCGAACGCATCGCTTTCGAAAGAATAGCGTCGGTCCGCGTTGGTCAGCATTTCCGGCTGTAGTTCGTGCGGATCCTTGGAGAGGTCGAAGTACTCAAAGCGTTTCTGCTCGGGCGTCCAGATCGCCTTCATGCTTCCCTCAAGCTTGCCAATGCGGAACGGCAACCCCGAATTCGGCTTCCACGCCCAAGAGATCCATTTCGGGATGAAGCCCTTCTTGCCCTCAAACGACACGAATCGAATCTGGCGGGATTGAGGTGACGACTCGTCCGCAATGGCCGCGACTTGGCTCTGGCCGGCGTAGGAAATGGACACCTGTGCTTCGTTCCGGAACTCGGGGACCGCCAGATCAAGTATCGTGGGCGCCAAGTCCAGCGTGGAGACGCTCTGGGCGACTACTCTGCCAGGCTGAATCTTGCCCGGCAGGCGCATGATCCACGGCACGTGCACCGTGCTCTCGAACAGCCAGCGGCCGTGCCCAACAAAGCCGTGCTCGCCAAGCCCTTCGCCGTGGTCGGAAACTAGCACGACGAGCGTGTTGTCGCGCATGCCGAGCTTGTCGATGCGGTCCAGCAGCCTCTGGATGTGGCTGTCGGCGTAGCCGATCTCGGAATCGTAGCGGCGGATTCGGTTCTGGACCTCCTCGGAATACTCCGGCGTGTCCGGGCTCGGATCGTGGATCTGCTCTGGGCTAGCGAACTGCTCGCGGAGGTTGTAGGGCTCGTGCGGGTCGAAATAGTGCACCCACATGAACAACTTGGCTTTGTCCTTGTTCTCGTCGAGCCAGCGCAGCGCCGGCCGCGTGACATCTTCGGCCCAGCGCATCGAGTGAAAGACTTGGTAGGAGCGCCCAAGTTCCTCGTCATAGTGGTCAAAGTCCCGGTGGAGTTGGGTCAGTCGGCCAATCAGCGGCCACGCGCTCACGAACGCGCCGGAAGTGTAGCCAAAGCGTCTGAGCACCTGCGGGATGGTCAGCCACTTGCTGTCGCCGGGCAGCGACACGCCATTGATGCGTGCGCCGTGCTCCTGCGGGTAGCGACCGGTGAACATCGAAAAGTGCGATGGCCCGGTCATTGGGATGGGGGTGTAGGCCCGCTCGAAACGAACGCCATCCTCGGCTAGCTTGTCCATGGTCGGACTAGTTCGCAAGTGGTAGCCGTACGAAGAGAGATGGTCGGCGCGAAGCGTGTCGACCGTGATCAGCACGACGTGCGGGTGCTGGACCTCGGCAGGTTCCTCCGCGGTCGTCCCTTGGGTGGCGATGAGTGAGGCAATCCCAGTTCCGGCAAGCGCCAAGATGCCGAGCCGGGCCTGATACCGGAGCGTGGGCATACCCTTGAATTGTAGCGCCGGAGGGCGCGCCTATACAGTTCGGATTTGAGCCTAGCCGCCTCGATCGCTCGTCAATCGCCCTCGGCGCAGACAATCGTCCGAGCGTACTCCGCTAGGGGCGGGAAGAACTCTTCGAAATCACCTGCTAGGGCAGCGTACTGATCCCGCAGCACAGCACCTCCCGATGCGAGTGGGTTCGCGCGGGGAAAGCGCTTGGACAAGCCGCACAGTGCGCGATCCACGCCGGCTAGGCTAGTGTAGCCGACCAGCCAGTTGTCATGGCGCATCGCCGCGACTACGACGCGGAAGCGTGCAGACGGCAGGTTGCGGTACTCGTGAAGGACCCGGTAGGCACGCTCGGCAAACCCGATCAGCGAGCCGCCGTCACCGTGACGCTCCCAAGAGCGCGCCAAGAAGTGGTCGAAGTAGATGTCGAGCAAGACGCCGCCAAAGCGGCGGTAGGGTGGGTGGAGTCGACGCCTGGCCCGTGCGAACACCGGATGGCCATCGGCGAATGAATCGATGCGCTGGTGCGCCCGGATCCCGGACTGGATGCCGGGTGCGAACTTGGCGATTTCTCCAGCCGTGACGAAATCGGCCAGCACTTGCCCGACTTTTGCCTCCGGGGCGTCCCCGGCGAGGAGGAGATGGGCCAAGTGGTTCACTGGAGCGCTGCGTTGCCACCCGTGGGCTAGTCGATAGGCACGCGCTCGCTCGAGAGTACGAATAGCACGTCGTTTGCCTTCTCGAGGCGCATCAGTGCTTCGCTGGCGCTTTCGCGTTCGATGTCGGCTTCCAACAGGCCGGCGATCGTCAGGTCGGCGGCTGCCGAGCGGCGGCCGACCTCCACCTCGAGTGCGGGCACATCGGCACACGCCACCGGCGTGATGTTCTGGCTGGGGATCGGCAGGCGCCCCTCCTCCAGCAGGTTTGAGAGACGGTCCTTTTCCCGCTCAGCTTTGTGCGAGTCAAAGCAGGCGAAGAGTCGGATCTGAGCGCGGCGCCATTCCGGGTGCCCCACGATGATGTAGGCGAGCAGAACCATCAGTGGAGCGCTGTCAAGCGTCTCGTCGGTGACCCAAAGGTGGATCGACGAGCGGTAGCCGAATCGGTATTGCGTTGAACGCAGAACTAGCACGTTGAAGATCGACTCGGCCGCCAGGCGCGCTCCTTGCGCGACCTCGTCTATCTCTTCGGGGCGCTGCTTGTCGAATTCGAAGAGCACGCAGTTGTTGGGCAGGCCTGACACCCCTGGCAGTTGCAGCGTTTGGGCCACCGCGCCCCTGAAGGACGGGCAGATCAGCGAATCGACGAGGATGCCGGCGTTGCTGATCTCACCGCGCTCGATGAGCTTGCTGACCTGCGTGCGCGCCTCGAGTTCGCCCCGGAACGAGTACTCTCCATCGATGAACTGCAGGAAGTGCCCAAAACCGTGCCGATAGCAAATCCAGCGCAGTAGGTCGAATTGTCCCAAGCGCTGGTCCCCGAAGCGCGTCACCGCCACGATGGACGGTCGCCAGCCGCCTTTGGTGCCATCGGCGCGGCTGGTCTGCAGCATGATCTGCAGGCGACGCGTGAGTTGGAACATGGTGCCTTGGAAGATCGCAGTCAGGTCGCGTTCGCCCTGGCGCGTGCGGCGCAGACCGAAATAGGTCAGCACCATTAGCAGCACGGCGAGCAGCGCGTAGATCGGACTTATTTGGAGCATGATCAAGGCGCACATCACGGCGCCCAGCAGCGACACATACCAGCGCGAGTGAAACGTCGGGCGATAGGACGGATTGCCCGCGAAGTACTCTAGGAACGACACCGAGCACAGCGCGCCGTAGGTCACCATGAAGAACATGGTCAGGACCTGGGCGATGCCGTCCATGGTGCCCGCCAGCACGAACAGAACCGTAATCACGCTGGAGACCAGCGTGGCCGACGTCGGTTCTTGCGCATCGCCCGAGCCCGCTGCCAGCAGGCGGTTCAAGCTAGGGACGGGCAGCACTCTGTCGCGGGCAAGCGCTTGCAGCGTGCGGGGCGCCACCAAGATCGAGCCCAGCGCCGAGGAAAATGCTGCGGCACCGAGGCCGATGTAAATCGCCGGGCCCCAAATGGCGACCTCCGCCATGACGAACTGGTTGTTCGCCAGAGCCTCGGGTGTGGCGCTGGCCGCGAGTTTGACCGCTACCATGGCATACACGACCATCCCGGCTAGGGTGGCACCGATGGTACCCAGCGGAATGCTCTTCTCGGGTCGCTTCAAGTCACCCGACAGCCCGAGCCCGGCGATCATGCCCGTGAATGCCGGAAAGCAGGTGGCAAACACCGTCCCGAAGGGGTCGGGATCCCGGATCTGGGAGTTAAGATTGAGCCCCTCTGGCCGGATCGATTCCGGTCCGGTGCCCAGCAGGAACAGCAGGATGGAAGAGAACAGGGCGGCACTGACGAACCACAGTGCGCGAACGCCGGAGGCTGCGCCCCTAGTCAGAATGAGCCCTGCTAGCAGGGCTGTGCACGGCAGGCTGACCCAGCGAGGGTCAATCTCGATGCCGTGCGCGGAGGCTGACCAAGCGTAGAGGGGTTCGAACGCCTCGGCAAACGCGACCAGGTAGAAGGCTACCGAGATGGCTTGCGAAAGATACAGCGCAATGCCGATCGAGCCGCCGATACTGGTGCCGAACGAGCGGCTGATGATGTAGTACGCCCCGCCTCCCGCAACGCGCCGGTTTGTCGCTATCTCGGACACCGCTAAGACCGTGGGAATCGTCACTAAGTGCCCTAGGACGATGATTCCGATGCTTCCCCACAGGCCCACGTGCGCGACCGCGTAGCCGAAGCGCAAGAAGAGCACTGCTCCGAGTATCGTGCTGATTGAAGCTAGAAATACCGGCGCGGTACCGAAGCCGTGCCCGGACCGCGGCGCGTGGCTGGCGTCCGCGCCGAGCAGTGGATATTCCCTTCCGAACACTAGCGCTCCGCCAATGCAAGCGTCCAGCCGTGGCCGCGGTGCGCCAGTCGCAATCGCTGCAACCGCCACGAGCCGGTTCGCGTTCCTTGAGAGTAGTCTAGCGGATGCTGGAATTGCTCCCACAGCTGGGAGAGGCCGCCTTGAGCACGGGTCGGCGTGATCGAGAATGCGCCATCATGGACACTGGACAAGCGTGAGCCGCTCCCATCCGCGGCCCGCGGCGCGAGCTGTCAGCGGATGCAATCCGGCGGCTTGCTCCTTGCTGCCGGCCGTGACGCGATTCCAGAGGCAAGCCGCTAGACGATGGGCCAGCCGAGGGCTTGCCGCGGCAGTGTGCGTCGCTGCACTTGGCGCCCAGGCACCCGGCCCCGTGCAACGGATCGAACTGCGGACTGTGCCGTCAGATGCTCGCGTGCGTCCGTTCGAAGTCCTAGTGGTGCAGGTACGGGCTGCGGGCGCTGGGTCTAGGCTGACCGGCGGCTCGGCTCCGGTGCCGCTCAAACGCGGTCCGGCGTACTTTCACGCACACGGCATTGACGGGGGGTGGGTCTCGAAGCCGTTCAGGTATGAGGGATATGAGGCGATCCAGCTGCGCCACGAGACACCGGAGGGCGTTGAAGGGAGGCTGTTGGCGATGTCCGACAGACAGTCGGATTTGTCGGATGCCGTGTTGTACACCGCGCCGGGCCGAGAAGGCGAAGCGTTCTTGACCGCCACCTTGGAGGGCGTCTCGGCCACGCTGAGGATTCGCGTCGACGCTGAAGCTCAGCCGACCGCGCCAAGCGAGCAGGTGACGTTCGGCGCCCAGCCAGCCGTGCCCGATCCCTACCGCCCTCTGGCCGAGCGCTATGCTCCCTTCGTAGCGCAAGAGACTTGGTTCCAACCCAAGGCCGACTACCTCGCACGGTTCGACGCTGACGGTGACTGGCGCGGTGACAACAACTGGGAAAACACTTCGCAGGCTAGTTCGCAGGCCTTTGTCTACTACACAGTCATGGAGACTGAAACACACTGGTTCCTGATCTACAACTTCTTCCACCCACGCGACTACTCGGACAAATGCATCGCGGGCACGTGCCACGAGAACGACAACGAGGGCGTGATCCTCACCATCGCCAAGGGCGGTGGGCCTTGGGGCAGTCCGGTTGCCATGGAAACGCTGGCGCACAACAAGATCTACTCCTATCGGGCAGACCCGCGCGTGCGTGGCAATTTCCATAACTTGGACGGGGAAATCGAATTCGTCGGCGGCACGCATCCGGTCGTCTTCGTGCATTCTGGCGGGCACGGAGTGTATGGGTCCGGCCAGCATTCCGGATACTCGCTCGCTACGGATCATTTCGAGGCGGGCACGGGCGTGACGTATGTCTACAAGGGCGTCGCGGAAAGGCCCCGGCATCCCGCAGATCGCAACGTGGGGTACGATCTTCTGCCAATCTACGATCATTGGTGGCTCCGGTCGCAGCGAGAGCGAGGCAAGGCAGGCGGGGCTTTCAGCGCGTACTACCGCTACCAGCCACAGGGCGGGCGCCCGCAGGCGAGCCAGCCGTACATCTCCGGGGCCTTCCTCAGCCGCGAACATGCTGCGGACATGGCCAAACCGTTCTGGGGCTGGCACGACAACGAGACGCTCAAGGAGAAACTGCTCGCCAAAGGGCAGTGGGGCCTCGATCCCGCCTATGCCGTCACGCGCAACCTAGTCTTGCCCGAGCCGGTCTCGCTCCGCTACGTGTCCAACCCGTACCTGCGCGCGCCCGAGCCCTCGGCCCAGCCGGAGTGACGACTTCGCAACTGAGCCGCTGGACCTGTGGTTGGCTCGGGTCGCTGATCGCCATGCCCGGCCCGCCGCCGGCCTGTCTTGGCGGGCTAGTTGCCAACCGGCACGGTCAGCATGGCGCTGATCCCCTCATGGCCGGCGGACTGCAGTGACAGCAGGTAGGTCAGCAAGTTGAACGTCGCCTTGGAGTTCAGGTCCGCGTCGTTGATGTAGAACCAATGGTTGCGGTAGCGGATCCGCACAAAGGCCCCGCTGGGCTCGGAGGAAGACGAGGACACCCGGATCAGCCCGCCCGAGACTTGCTCCCAATTTGCCGCGTGATCGCTGGCTTGCTCGGCCACGGTGACCAAGCCCCTCGCTTGGTGCTCGGCCGGTGGGTCGACGCTGTGCGAGAGGAAGAACAGCGCTCCCAGGAGCGACCTGCCCGTGAGGATGATCTCGTCCCGTCCGCGTTCTGCGCTGCGAGCGGTCACACGGAAAACCTCGATGTCCGGGTCGAGCCCCAACGCCTCGCGCAGGTCTTGCAGTGCATTGGAGCGGCTATCGTTCCCGTCGGGCTTGCCTACGCGCAGCAGTGTGTTGCCTGACGCTTGGTCCTGCTCGAGCACGAAGTCCAGAGAACCCGCCAGCTGCAACGAGCGCAATGCCTGCGACACACCGCGAAAGCGGCTGTTGTCGGGGATCAACGAGGGCGTTGGCCCGCTTGCCACTGGCGCGTTGTCGATACCGTTGATGCTGTCAATGCAGCACATCAACAGGCGTTCGACGCTCCAGCCGGACTGCGATAGCAAGATGATGGTCTGCGGAGAGATGGGGGTGAGCAGCCGCCGGGTGAATTCCGCCCCTGAGATCGGTTCGTAGGTGATGGTCGGCTGTTCGCTGTAGCGCGCACCGATGTCGACTCCCACTTCCGTCTGCCCGCTGCCGTCGACCCCGATCCTGGGCAGCGAGCCGAGCCTCGCGTCCAGCGTGTACTGGGCGATCACCGTGCCGACATCAAGAAAGACCGGCGTGTCGCGATAGCGCAGGCGCACGAGATTGAGCAGCAGCTGGTCGTTTTGGGAGCGGGCGATGCGCTCGTTGTAGTCGAACCGAGCGGCGGGTATGGTGCGAGGACCCAGGCGGATCGCACACGAACTCAGCAGTAGCGCGCAGGGCAGGCCCGCCGCGAGCGCGATCCGAGCGAACATGTGACTAGTCTATCGGCGAGGCGGGGGCGGGGATTGTGATCGGAGGGCCCGGCGCGCTCTCGTTACCGCTGGCGTCGAGCGCGGAAACCGCGAACTCGTGCGCTCCGGCGCTTGCCTCGGCATCGCTGTAGGTGGTGTCGGCAGCGATCTCGGAAACAGCCACGCCGTCCCGATAGACGCGGTAGCCGGCGACATCGTGCTCCGGGCTGGCCAGCCACGACAACTCCACCGCCGACGCAGTTCGCACGGCTCGCAGGCCCGTTGGCGGCGTCGGCGGGAACGTATCGCGAGGAGTGACGCTGACTGCGTCGGAAACGCTGCCCTCGATCCATCCAGCCTTCGACCTGCGCAGCGGGCGAAGTCGATACCGATAGGTTTGGCCCCAGCCCACAGTGCGGTCGAGGAACGCCGTTGCGGCTATGTGCCCGAGTTGCGCATACGCTCCGTCCTCCCCGCTGGCCCTGTCGATGGCGTACTCCTCGGCCCGCTCGGCCGGCAGCCATGCGAGCGCCACGCCGGCAGCCTGCACTATGTGCGGCTGCCAGGCTGCACGCCCGGGAGGCTCCAGCGGCTGGATCTGGACTTGGTTGGAGTATCCTGCCGATCGTCCGGGTCGGTTTGTGGCCGTCATTACCAGGATCGTTTCTTGGCCGAGTGGCCATTTGCTAAGCGGCAGGCGGACATCGATCCGATCGCCCGGCCCGAAATTGGTCAGCTTGGCCGCGCCGACCGTTGCCACTTCGCGGCGGTACTCGTCGATCGCCTGCGCAGACAGAGCGTTCTCAAAGTCGGGCACGTCCACTGCCCAGAGGGTGAAGCCACTGACCTGTCGCGCGATCATGCCCTCGGTGGTGGTTTGCGGCCAACTCCATGCGACCTCAAGCTCGTGCGCGACTTGGCGCGCCTCGAGGTCGTCGACCGGTTGCGGCAGATCCACGAGTGGCGGCAGCGGGTCGCCTACCGAGCCGCACGACGCCAGCAGGGTTGCCAATGCAACGCACCGAGCAGCCTGCTGCAACCGGCTCCGCTGCCTTCGGCGCATGCGCTAGAGGATATAGCGGCTCAGGTCCTGATCCTTCGCGATCGAGGCGAGCTGCTCGTCGACGTAGGCCGCATCGATCGTGATGCCGCTCTCCCGCATGTCCGGGGCCTCGAACGAGATCTTTTCCAGCAACTTCTCCATGACCGTGTGGAGCCGCCGTGCTCCGATGTCCTCGGTTTGCTCGTTGACGGTCATCGCCGTGCGCGCGATGTTCTCGATGGCGTCCTCGGTGAATTCCAGCTTCATGCCCTCGGTCTCCAGTAGCGCGGTGTATTGCTTGGTCAGCGCATTCTTGGGTTCGGTCAAGATCCGGATGAAGTCATCCTTGGTTAGCGGTTTGAGCTCGACTCGGATCGGGAACCGACCCTGCATCTCGGGGATCATGTCACTGGGCTTGGCCACATGGAAGGCACCGGCGGCGATGAACAGGATGTGATCGGTGCGGATCATGCCGTAGCGGGTGTTGACCGTGGTGCCCTCCACAATGGGGAGCAGGTCGCGCTGGACGCCTTCGCGGCTGACTTCCGGGCCGCGCCCGCCCTCACGACCGGCGATCTTGTCCATTTCGTCTAGGAACACGATGCCGGCCTGCTCGGTGCGCTCGACGGCCATGCGCGTGATTTGCTCCATATCGATGAGCTTTTGCTCCTCTTCTTGGGTCAGCGTGTCCAAGGCCTCCAAGACGGTCATCTTGCGGCGGCGGGTTTGCCCGCCGAACAATCCGGGAACGAGCTCGCGGATATTGATGTCCATCTCCTCTACGCCTTGATTGGTGACCACCTCGATCGGATTGTTGCGGTTCTGGACATCGAGCTCGACCATCCGGTCGTCCAGCTTGCCGTCCTGCAACTTCTGGCGCAACTTCTCGCGCGTCATCGCGGTCTTGTCGACCGCCTCCTCGCCGTCGCTCTTCTGGGGCGGCATCAAGATCTGCAGCAGACGCTCTTCGGCGTTCTTCTCGGCGCGCTCGGTCACCAGTTCGATTTTCTGCTCGCGAATCATGTCGATCGCCATCTCGACGAGATCGCGGATCATCGAGTCGACATCGCGGCCGACATAGCCCACTTCGGTGAACTTGGTCGCTTCGACCTTTACGAACGGCGAACTCGACAGGCGCGCTAGGCGCCGTGCGACCTCGGTCTTGCCGACGCCGGTCGGGCCCATCATCAGGATGTTCTTGGGCATCACCTCCTCGGCCATTTCGGGATCGAGTTTCTGGCGGCGGATGCGGTTGCGCAGGGCCACTGCCACGGCTCGCTTGGCCTCTCGTTGGCCGACTACGTGCTTGTCGAGTTCTTCGACGATCTCGCGGGGAGTCAGCTCGTCCAGAGACGTCGAGCTAGCCCCGGAGTCGCCCGGCAGGTAGATCACCATTGCGTCAACTCAGTTCCTCGAATGCGATATTGGAGTTGGTGTAGATGCAGATGTCCGCCGCGATTTTCATCGCCGCCTCGGCAACTTCTTTTGCGCTCATGTCGGTGTGCTCCAGCAGGGCGGTGGCCGCGGCGACCGCATAGGACCCGCCGGATCCGACGGCGGCCACGCGGTCGTCGGGTTCGATGACATCGCCGGTACCGCTCAGCAGCAGGGTCGACTTCGCGTCGGCCACCAGCAGCAGCGCTTCCAAGTGACGCAGCGCCTTGTCCATGCGCCAGTCCTTGGACAGCTCCACCGCCGCCCGGCTCAGGTTGCCGCCGAACGCTTGGAGCTTTTCCTCAAAACGCGTGAACAGAGATATGGCATCGGCCGTCGAGCCCGCGAAGCCGGCCAGCACTTGCTCGTTGTGCAGGCGCCGGATCTTCTTGGCCGTAGACTTCATGACCTCCGCGCCCATCGTGACCTGACCGTCGCCGGCGAGGGCAACCTTGCCGTCACGGCGCACGCAAAGAACGGTGGTGGAGCGAATGGGGGGGTGTAGGGCCATCTTCTGCCGGAGCCGATATTTCATTATAGGAAGTGCCCGATCGCTTCCACTCACGGCTGCGGTTCCCACGAGTACGCGTCAGGATCGAAGGCGTAGGCGCTCTTGAGTGGCGCCGCCGCAACGCTCGCGCGCGGGAGCAGGGCAGCCAGCGCTTGCTTTACCTGAAGCAGTTCTTCGCGGCTGGCTAGATTGGTCAGCTCGTGCGGGTCGGCCGCCCGGTCGTACAACTCTTCCCCGCCATCGCGATAGCGGATGTAAAGCCAGCGGCCCTTGCGCACCGCGTTGTTTCCGCGCAGATAGGTCATGCCGGCGTGCCGGTCGGGCTCCGCAGCTGGATCTGCCAGCAAGCCGGTCAAACTGTGGCCGTCCAGCGCGGTGTCGGCGGGAATGCCCGCCAAGTCCAGCAGCGTGGGATAGAGGTCGAGCAGGCTGACCGGCCTGTCGCACACGCCGTCGGGCTCGATGCCTGGTCCGCGAATCACAAGGGGCACGTGAGTGGACCGCTCCCAGAGCGTGGACTTGTACCAGTGCTGCTTTTCTCCAAGGTGGAAGCCGTGGTCTGACGCGAACACGACAACCGTGCTTGCAGCGTGCGTGCCGGCGTCCAACGCATCAAGCAGTTGGCCCACCAAGGCATCGGCGAATGCGATGTTGGCACGATACGCGGTGACGGCTGCCGGCCATTTTCCGGCGGCGCGGATGGCGGCGAAGACCTCGGCACCGCGGCCCGCCAAGCGCTTGCCTTCGGCGGGGACGTCGGCAAGGTCGTCCGCGGGCGCGCGAGGCAGAACTGTTTGGCGCGATTCGCTGGCCGCGAAGAATCGCTGCGGGGCATACCAAGGAAGGTGTGGATGGAACAGGCCAACGGCAAGCAGGAACGGTTGCTGTCGGTCTTGCCGCAGAAATTGCGCCGCCCACGCCACCGTCCGGGCGTCGCCATAGTCGGCTTCACGGATAGGCAGAGGCCCCCAGTCCAACTCGTGCCGGAAGGGAGTCATTCCGGCCAACGGGTGTCCCGGCGGGGGCCGGGCCGGGACGATCCCCGGGTAGGCTGGCCCGGACCGGTCCCAAGGATCGTCGAATTGCAACTCGAAGTACTCGTCCCACAGTTCGGGAGGATTGAACCCCGCCGTGTGGTGGAAAATCTTGCCGCCTCCCGCCACGTGGTAGCCGGCCCGCCGAAATGCCTCCGGGAGCGCGATGGCGTCTGGCAAGTGCGGCCGCCACCAATGGCCGTTGTCGTATATGCCAGTGGTCGACGGGGCCATGCCGAGCAGCAGTGCTGTGCGCGAGGGGTTGCACTTGGGAGACGCGGCGTAAGCTTCGCGAAACAGCATCCCGCTGGCCGCCAGCCGGTCGATATTGGGAGTGCGAACGTGGGGATCGGAGGTCAGTGAACCGACCCAGTCGTTCAGATCATCGGCGAGGATCAGCAGGACGTTGGGTCCTGTGCTGGCTGCCAAGCCGCTGCTACAGGTGGCCAGGACCAGGACGGTGCGAAGTAGGCTCAGCGTGTTCATCGCGGCATCTCGCGCAGAGCTGGCCCGCGTGCGTTTCGCCGAGCCTCGAAACTCAGCTGGCCGTAAGCGAACGCTGGCCAAGTGGTCGCAGGGGCGTGGGCGCGCCCCTGCGACGGGCGGCATGCCGACAGGTCTGAGTTGGGAGTAGCAGACCCGACGTCTCTGCGTTGCAGTTCCGCCGCCTGGATCCCCGGCAAGCCAATGCTGAGTTCGTGGAGGGTGTCGGCTCGCGTCGCTGGGGTAGCGACTATGGGGACCTCTCTTGAAATTGTATCCACCGCGGGCCGTCCCGTCACGCGAAATGTCGGATCAACGCCGAGTTCCGGTCGAGTTCGACGGGTGGGCGCACGGATTCAACCGTCATCCGGGCGACCGGGTCAATGGGCGTTCGCTAGTCACAGTCCACGCGGCAGGCGAATTCAATGCTCCCGCCCGACCGCAGGCAGGCGCATGGATCGAGGCGTGTGGGCAGGCTGGAACGAGCCGAACTGGCTGTTCTGAGCCAGATCCCGGTTGTGGGGCCTTCGCAGGATCCCGGGCTCCATCGCGACGGCCTTCAGGGACTTCTCATTGACCTGGCGATCCGCCTGGCCCTCAACCGCTTGGTCCGCCGTCCTGGCCGCCAGCCTGTTTGCCGACCAGCGCCAGCCAGCGCTCGCCAAGCAGGGCGACCTAGCGTAGGCGGGTGCCATATGAGTTGCGGAAGCCAAGGTGGCGGCGCTCCTGCCTCAGACGGTTCCAGCGTCATGCCTCGGCGGGTGGCACCGCTCGTACCGGTACTTCGCCTAGGGAGATTCCGTCCCTTCTCACTCGGCGAGCGGTCGCGCGAGACGGGCTGGATCGTGCTTCCCTCCGCCTTGATGCATTGCTAAACTGCCGTGCTGACCGAACATTGAGATGCCCTGCGATCGGCACGGCCCGTAGCATTGCGGAGCGCTCCGGCTGGTATTCTGAGCTCGGGGGTTCAGTCGCATTGGCATGAAGCGTTGCGGATACATTGTCGCTATTACGGCCCTGGCCACCTTAGCGGCGCTGTTCCCGCTCGAAGGGGCTCCGCCCAGACAGTCCGACGGCCGCGTGCGGAGCGGTGTGCTGGCGATCTACGACTTCGAGTCCGTCCGCGAGGGGATGGTCCCGGACCTGGCACCTCGTGACGAGGATTCCGTCCTGCGCATCAGCAGTCCTCACTCGGTGCGAGTCTTGCCAGGCGCCTTGGAACTGTTGCCGGGAGGCTTGTTGCGGTCACGGTCCAGACCGGCCAAGGTTTCTGACATGGTTCGGATCGGCAGCGAGCTCTCGCTCGAGGCGTGGATCAGGCCGGCGCGCACTGGCCAGGACGGCCCGGCCACGATCTTGGCGATGTCCAATGGAACCGACCAGCGAAATTTCCTGCTCGGCCAGGAAGGCGACCGGTTCGTTGCGCGGTTTCGCACATCGAAGACCGACCGGGAAGGAGCGCCAGGGCTCTCGACGCCGGCTGGTGTCGCGACGTCCGAACTGACCCACCTCGTCTTCACCCGGGACCGCACGGGCAGGGCGCGCATTTTCGTGAATGGCAAGATGTCCGTCGAGGCGGAAATTCCGGGCGGCGTGGAAGACTGGGAAAAGGCGACCCTCTGGTTTGGCAACGCGCCGAAAGCGAACCGGCCGTGGGTGGGAACGTATTACCTGACGGCCATCTACGGCAGGGACCTGTCCCCGGACGAGGTCGTGCGGAACTTCCGGGCGGGGTACGGGCCGTCGGCTCTGAGCCAGTCGGCCCCGGAGGGGGACGGCAGGCTCTTCGAAGAGGAAGTGGCCCCCCTGCTCGCCCGCCGCTGCATCGGCTGCCACGACTCGACCCTCAGGAAGGGAGGGCTGGACCTGTCCAGACGGGAGGCCGCCTTCGCCGGCGGCGTCAGCGGCCACGCGATTAGCCCCGGACGCCCGGAAGCAAGCTTGGTCTGGCTCATGACCGAGGCGGAATCGATGCCCAAGGGCCTCGCGCCCCTCTCTGCGGGCGAGAAGCGACTCCTGCGGGATTGGATCGACGCGGGTGCGGAATGGACTCTTGAGAGGCTCGATCCCGCGATCTACTCCAAGGCCGATCGGGCAATGGGGAACTGGGCGCAGAGGCTGACGGTCTCCGAGTACATCGAGACTGTGCGCGCCTCCCTAGGCGTCGACGTGGCCAAGGAAGCGCGCGAGATCCTGCCGCCCGATCTCCGTGCGGATGGATTCGAGAACACAGCCTATAACCTGACCGTGGACCTGGCCCACGTAGAAGCCTATGCCCGCCTCGCGGCCACTGTAGTGAGCCGCGTTGACATCACGGCAATCCGTGGCGATGGCTTATCCACCGAGGACTTGATCGCCAAGCTCGGCCTGCGCATCCTGCGCGGCGTCGTCACGGAGCACGAGATCGCCCTCTTCGCCGATTTAGCCAGGTCGGTCACGGAGGGCGGAGGGAGCTCGGATGATGCCGTGAAGTACGTCCTCGAAGCCATGCTGCAGTCACCCCGATTCCTTTATCGCGTGGAGCTGCAACGCGGGGACGGCACCAGGTGGCCGGCTGACGCCCTTGAGATTGCGTCGCGGCTGAGCTACGTCATCTGGGGCTCGGCGCCGGACGGCGAGCTCTTGGCGCGAGCCCGCTCCGGACATCTGGCCGGGCAAGCCGAACTGGGGGCCCAGGTCGACCGCATGCTGGAGCACCCTAGGGCCGTGCAGCGGTCATTGCAGTTCGCGGAGCAGTGGCTGGACCTCGGCCGGCTTGGCAACCTGAGCCCAAGCCGGAAGAAGTTCCCCGACTGGGATCCCCGCTTGGGCGATGACATGCGACGGGAGACGATGGCCGTCTTCGAAGACTTGGTCTGGAAGCAGGAGCGTCCGCTCGCCGAACTCTTGAACGCTCAGTTCAGCTACCTCACTCCCAGGTTGGCGGTGCATTACGGCTTGTCTCCGAAGGCCGAGGGCCTGGCCCGCTACGACCTATCGTCTGTACCGAGCCGGGGTGGGCTCCTGACTCATGGCAGCGTCCTCACCGTCGGGGGGGACGACGCGTCGATGGTGGCAAGGGGACTATTCATTCTGAGGGACCTGCTCTTCAGCGAAGTGGGCGATCCCCCTCCCGGACTGGACACTAGCCCCGTTCCGAGTTCTCCCGGCCGCTCCCACCGTGCTATCGCCATGGATCGGGTGGAGAGCAGCTCGTGCGGGGGGTGCCATTCTAGGTTCGAGCCACTGGCATTCGGACTGGAGAAGTTTGACGGGATCGGCAGGCACCACGAGGTAGACGAACACGGCAACCGACTCCGCGAGGACGGCGAGATCCTGTTCCCGGGAGATACCGAGCCGGCCGCTTACGACTCCGTGGCGGAATTGATGGACCTGCTGGCCGAGAGCGATCGAATCCAGCAGAACGTCGTGCGGAAGCTAGCCCAATTCGCCTTGGGGCGTCCCCTGGTTGCGGCGGACCAGCCGTTGATGGAGAAAATCCACGGCGCGGCGCGACGTTGCGGTGGAACGTACCAATGCCTGCTCAAGGCCATCGCCCTGAGCGAGTTGATCCAGACGACCCCGACAGAGCTCTAAGCCCCGTTCCAAGGTGCTGCGTGGTGACGGTCCGGGCTAGGCCCGGATCGCGTCGACCGGTACCATTTCCCGGCCGGCGGGCCCGAGCCGGTCGGTCGCCCCCATCGCGTCCAGCATTGTGTTGTAGACATCGATGCCTTCGACGCGGACGTCGAGGATCTCACCCGTCTTGAACCGGCCGTTGGCACCCGAAATCGCGTGGAAGACACCCGAAAGTTCCCGCTTCACGTCAGAGTGCCGGCCGTCCCCAGACTCGGTTGACACGGTCACCATTGAGTTCTCGAGAGCACTGCTACCGTTGACGTCCCGGATCTCGTCGAGCCGCGTGAGGAAGTAGGCGACCTCCCGGATGTGCATGTGCGCGTGGGCGCGGAGCTGCTCGTTACGCTGTTGCGGGTCGAAGTCGTGCCACCATTCATGGCTGCAGGCGTTTGCCCCTGAGGCATTCCGCTGCCGGGCGTCGTCGAACTGAAAGATCTCGCGGCCGGCGTATCGATAGTCACCCTTGACGCGGAGGCGCTCTCCCGCGGCAAGGAAGGTCAAGGATCCGAAACGAACGCGATCGAGCTCGACGGCAAGGGCGTAGAGATCGCAGACAAGCCGCCATTCGTCGGTCAGGTCGTCCAGTTCCATGTCGATTCCCTCGCCGCCCGGATCTGCATAGCCGCCGTGAGCGAGTCGCGAGCGGGGCGGCAGTTTGGGTTCGCTGCCGGTGGCTGGCCTGGACCCGAAGGCCCGCATCTCAAACTCCCGGATGCGATCGAGATGGTCCGCCAGACGGGCTCGCGACTTGGCACCGAGCGGCGAATTGATCCCAGTGAAGTACTGGTATTGGCCAACGACCGAATCCAACACGCTGCGCCGCAATCGGTCGCGCTGCGCATCTGGACGCTCATCGGAAAGGCCGACTTTGCCGAAAATACGATCGAACAGGTCCCGGGGCTTCTCCTGCATCGCAGCCGCGACAGTGCCGTCGTAGTTGTAGCTGTGCACGTACCGGCTGACCCGGCTGCGACGGAAATAGGTGCCAGCCACAACGGTCGGCGTCACGCCACTCGGCTGGCCATCGGGGTAGTGCGCCTCGCGCACGACCTGATCGATCGAAGGCCCCCCGGCCCGCGCTTCTCCGTTGGGTGGCTCTGCGGTGAATGCACCGCTCGCACCGTCGAAATGGGCGTTGATGCCCGCCTCGTCGCAACGGACCTGATCCACCCCCCGCAAGATCAGTAGCTTTTGGGCCAGAGGCTCGAGTGGCTCCAGAACACCTGCGAAGCCCTCTTCTTGGAACGGAGCTGGAACGCCCAGCCCGAAAAAGACGTTGAAGGCCCGAACCGGAACCTCCCTGTCCACCGAAGAGGCTGCCATCTCCTCGAGCAAGGGAAGGCCTACGGTTATGCTGCCAGCACCACGCAGGACAGTCCGACGAGTTACCCTGTGGCCGGTCATCACTGCCGCGAATTATACCAACCGGTTCCGCACCGCGCAGCTCCGGCCGATGCGAGATCTGCCCTGCATGGTGCCAGTCATGCAGGCAAGTTTAGCATTTGGGCAGGATGGCAGGTCGGCCCATAGTTCGAGGTGCGGGATTCGTCCGGACAGGCGACAATGGGCCGAGCGCGCAACTGGAACAGACGCTTTCACTGCTGCAAGGAGGTCCAGCCTATCCAGCAGCTACGGGCGGCGTAGCGTAGCGCGGCGAACTAGCCCAATTGGTTGCCGCAGGAGTTGCGCGAGCCGAGGTAAACGTGCTCCCGACAAAATCGTTCCAGCGAGGCTCCTCGGCGTCCCGCACGGTCAGCATCCGATTCTCGCAGCGGGCAGGCCATCCGGCCTCACTCTGCGAGCGGTCGCGCGGGAAGCGGCGGTCTGTCCGGCCCTCCGCCCTAATCCTTCATCGACTAGCCGCCCCTACCGATCCTCGAAGAGACCTAGCCCAAGCAATGCCGGCACAAGCTCGCTGATCGGGCTCAGTATAATAATCGCTGCAAGCATCTCGTAAATGGCGGAAGACCAGCACGGAACGGACAGCCGGCCCGAAATTCCGAATCGACTATTCTTTCGGATCGGCGAGGTTACAAAGATCGCGGGAGTCGAAGCGCATGTGCTGCGCTTCTGGGAATCGGAATTCCCGATGCTGTCCCCGCGCAAGACCCCCAAAGGGCAGCGCCAGTACCGGCGCAAGGACCTCGAGACAATCCTCGCCATCAAGCAGCTGTTGTACGAGGAGAAGTACACGATCGCCGGTGCACGGCGGGCGTTGCGCACGCACAACACGTCCGAGAGACAGGCCGAGCCAGAGCCGGCCCCAGTTGCGGCCCCCCAGGTCGAACCTTCCCAGCCGCCACAGGTCGGGGGGATGATAAATTCGCAGACGGTCTCGCGCGAGGGCCTCGCGGAGATCCGTAGCGGGCTGGAGCAGATACTGAGGCTGCTCGAGCCGTGAGCGCAGGGCGCTCAGACGGCCAGCGCTAGGGTTGCCTCGTCGCGTTGAACTTCGCGGTAGAGCGTGTCGCGCTCGGTGGGTTCGCGGCCGGAATTGCGGATCAGGCGTAGCAACTGCTCCCGTCGTAGCACTTGGGGCGTCTTCGCCCCGGCGTCGTGGTAGATCTTCTCTTCCACCACGGTGCCGTCGATGTCGTCCGCGCCGAAGCGTTGTGCCACTTGCGCGATCTTGGGCGTCATCATGATCCAGTACGCCTTGATGTGCGGGAAATTGTCCAGCAGCAGCCGGGCCACGGCAATGGAGCGGATGTCTTGGAAGCCCGAAGTCATCGGCAAGTGATGCATCGGCGTGTTCTGGGGGTGGAATGCCAGCGGGATGTAGGTCTGGAAACCGCCCGTATCGTCCTGTAAGGCCCGCAAGCGCAGCAGGTGGTCGACACGATCCTCATCGGTCTCGATGTGGCCGTAGAGCATCGTGGCGTTGGACTTCAGGCCCAGGTTGTGGGCCGTTCGGGCCGTCTCGATCCATTCGTTGCCATCAATCTTGTGGTCGCAGATGATCCGGCGGACGCGCTCGGTAAAGATCTCCGCACCGCCACCCGGCAAAGAGTCGACGCCAGCGTCACGGAGCTGCTCCAAGGTCTCTTGGATAGAGATGCCCTCGCGGCGTGCCAGATAGCCGATCTCGACCATGGTGAGAGCCTTGAGATGGACCCTCGGGAAGCGCTCCTTGAGTCCGCGAAACATCTTGGCAAACCAATCGAGGCCCAATTCTGGATGCAATCCTCCCACGACGTGGAACTCGGAGATTTCCTCGCTATAGCCGATTCCCGCCGTGTGCCAGACCTGGTCCAGCGACATGGTGTACGAAGTCGGGTTGCGCTTCTGCTTGCCGAACGCGCACAGCTTGCAGGCTGCCACGCACACATCCGTCGGGTTGATGTGGCGGTTGACGTTGAAATACGTCCGGTTTCCGTTCAGCCGCTCGCGAACGTTGTTGGCGAGGTAGCCGACGGTCAGCAGGTCGGGGGAATTGTACAGCTTCACGCCGTCCTCGAAGGCCAGGCGCGTGCCATTCATCACCTTGTCGGCAATGGGCTTCAGGCTGGTGTCAGAGATGCGTGGTAGCACTAGGCCTGTCTCCACGTCACGGCAGCATTCCGCCAAGCGATAGGCAGAGCGCGCTGTGGCACTCGCGGTTTACCGCCGCTCCGCCTCCAATTGGTTCAAGTATAGCCTTTCGAGCCGTTCCACAGCGGCCACGAATCCCTCCGGATCCACGAACGTATCCGGGCTGTATGGCTGTCCGGGGCGGTACTTGCCGTGCAGCCCGTATTGCGATCCGTGGGCCGCGACCCAGACGTCTATCTTCATGGCCTTCTGGCGCATGAAGGTCTTGGCGAAGTCCTCGGCGACGCCTGGGTAGGTTGGGTCTACAACCAACTTCTTGCCTTGGTTGATCGTGCCCATGTTGGCGATGACCACCTCGTATTCGCGGCCGTTCTCTTGGACCGTCATGGCATAGCTGGAACTGCCCGCCGTGTGGCCCGGCGTGTCAATCACCGTCAGCCTGATGGCTCCAAGCTCGATCACCTCGCCATCCTCGACGATCTTGTCGACCTTGACCGGCTTGAAGGACACGCGGCCGCCAAAGTGCGGGTCGCTGAAGCCGCCATCTTCGAGCACGGGCGCGTCATCGGCGGTCGCCCACATCTGCGCGCCCGTGATCTGCTTGATCTCGGCCAGGGCCGCAGTGTGATCCCAGTGAGCCTGCATCTGTAACAAGATCTTGATGTCTTCGAAGCGGAAACCGACCGACTCGACGTTCCGCCGGATCAAGGGGACCGAGTCTTCGAGGGCAGTGTTCATGAGGATGTGACCATCGTCCGAGGTGATCAGGAACACGCCCAGGTCATAGGTGCCGACCGCGTACAGGTTGCCGATCACGCGGTGGCCCGGGAACGGGCGCGACCAGCCCTCAGGCTGGGCCGAGCAGAGGGCTGCAGACATCCCGAGCAGGGCTGTGAGGGCAAGACTGCGCATGCTTGTCAGTATGGCAGGTGAGCTTCGCCGCTGGACTATCCTCAATCTCGCTAGGCACAGGGTGCGTACCCCGGCAAGCGCGCCGTTTTCCCGCGCCGTGGCCCGGAATGCCAATGCGCCCTACTCTGGCTATCACGTCGGTGCGGCCGGGCTCGAGGACGACGGACGCGTCGTGGAGGGTTGCAACGTTGAGAACGCCTCGTATGGGCTCGCACTATGCGCGGAGTGCGCACCGGTGCCGGCGCTCCATGCGAGCGGCGGCGGTAGGCTCTTGGCTGTCGCCGTAGTGGCTGGGCGGGACGTCGACGACTTACAGATCGGGTAGCCGTGCGGCCGCTGCCGGCAATTGCTGTACGAGGCGGGACGACCGTGTCTGCGGATCAACGAGCTCCATACGCTTGGAGATCTGCAGCCCGACCCGTTCGGAGGCGACGAGGTCGCGTGAGCGGTGCGGGGTGGGTCAGCAGGCCTGCTCTGAGTGCTGCGAACGGACCAAGGCGTCGGTGAGAAGCGAGCGGCCGCTGCGGTGGTTCGGCGGGCGCGGGCGCAGCATTCGACTCTTGGTGGTCTCGGGAGACATTGGCGGCGTGCAGTCGTATCGACCGCAGGGTCTCGTAACTTGCCCAACCAATGCTGTGGTAAGGTTCCACGCGCGGTATTCCGCAGCTGGAAATGGGCATTCGTCTCGTATTGGCGGTCACTGATAACGACTGGTTCGACCAGCTCCGTCGTCGCCCAGACTTGGAAGAAGTTATTTTTTGGTCGCCCTCTCCAAGGAAGTTCCACTCGCTCACCCAGGGCGAGTTACTCCTCTTTAAGTTGCGAGCGCCGCGCAACGCAATTGCAGGCTGTGGGATCTTCGCGCACACCAACGCATTGCCCTGCTCCCTTGCCTGGGAAGCGTTCGGCGCGGCCAACGGCGCCCGTTCGCTTCCCGCAATGCGGAAGCGGATTGCCAAGTATCGACGCGCCGGCCCGAATGACCAGAGCGATTTTTCGATCGGATGCAAGATCCTCACCCAACCAACATTTTTCGACGAACGAGACTGGATTCCTGTCCCAGCCAGCTGGTCTCCGAGAACCGTCGACTACAAGACCTACGACACTGTGGACAGCGAGGGCCGTCAGTTGTGGGAAGCCGTGACCGCTCGGATGAAGCGGCCGATGGAGATCGACGCGGGCCGTTCCGGTCCGCGCTTGGGCAAGCCGCGGTTGATCCGCCCAAGACTCGGCCAAGCAGCGTTCCGCGTGGATGTGACTGACTCCTACGATCGCCGCTGCGCGGTCACGCGGGAACGGACGCTTCCTGTTCTCCAAGCGGCGCACATCCGGCCGTATTCTGATGGCGGTCGACACGAGCCTCAGAACGGACTTCTGCTTCGCAGCGACATCCATCAGCTGTTCGATCGTGGGTACGTCACCGTGACGCCTCAGTTGCGATTTGAGGTCAGTCCTCGGATCTGCGAGGAGTTCGAGAACGGTAGGGACTATTACTCGCTTACCGGTAAGAGGATCTCTGTTCCGGCTCCCGCGGAGGCCCGCCCAGACCCCTCGGCACTCGACTGGCACAACCAGAACTGTTATTGGTGATGGGGAGGGCCCGGCAGAGGGTGTGAGGCAGGACGCACCATTCAAACGAGTGGCTCTGCGCTTGATATCCCTGCGGCACTGCCGCATATTGAGTTAGTGTGGGTCTTTGCCGCCAAGACCTAAGAACGTGCCATCCGCAAGCTCTTGTCGGAAGCAGATCGGCAGTTCATGGAGGCGGCCATCGCTGCCGATCCAGGCGCAGCACCGTTGATCCAGGGGACCGGAGGCATACGCAAGTTGCGTCGGGCCGGTTCGGAGCGCGGCAAGCGTGGCGGAATCCGCACAATCTACTTCTACCAAGCTGGCCCAGAGGCGATCTAGTTGCTGACCGCATATGCGAAGGCAGATCGCGAAGATCTGAGTTCTGCGGACAAGAAAGTGCTTTCGCGGCTGGTGGCCGCGATCAAGAAAGAGGAGAAGATCCGATGACAATTCATCGAACTCAGGTGGGACGTGAAGTGGAGGCGGCGTTGGACGAGGTCCTGGCCCACGTGCGCGGCGAAAACCCGCTTCCGTGCCGCCTTGTCGACGACCCGGCCGCGGAGCATATCGTATCGTTGCGCAAACGCACGAAGCTGAGCCGCCAAAAGTTCGCAGACCGCTTCGGTCTCGATGCCCGCGCCCTGCAGGAATGGGAACAGGGCCGGCGCGTCCCGGATCGGGCGGCGCGTATTCTGCTGACGGTTATTGAGCGCGAGCCCGAGGCCGTTGTGCGCGCCCTAGCTAGACATCAATCTCCTGCTGGCCCTTCTCGACCGTGATCACACACATCAGGAGCAGTGTCGACCTTGGCTCGAAAGAGAAGTCGCGCCCGGCGGCGGCCAGCACAACGCTTCAGCCCATATTGTGCGATGGTGGCCATGCCTGCTCTCACGGATCAGGTTGCTGTACGATGGGTGGCCCCAAGCGAACGCCAAGGGACGCGTTGGCATCGCTGGTTCGCTGATAGCCCCGCTGCTGCAGACTGACCGAACCGCCCGAGGCCCTCATCCGCTTCATCCGGCTCGGCGCGCCGTGTGTTTCGGATTGCAAGCCGGACCTCGCAGAGGAGCGCCCATGGCGACATAGCGTGCATCGTTACACTGGTCGTTAATGTCCAAGCACTGCGTCCAGCCCGTTGCGCTCGTCACCGGCGCGTCCTTGGGCATCGGAGCGGCCACCGCTCGCGAATTCGCCA
>Ga0209021_1001493_pt1 | contig 23089 bp, 17 predicted proteins | sample PinacodermFT_FD_187299 | JGI IMG/M metagenome (GOLD analysis project Ga0209021, IMG submission 187299) | Host-associated microbial community of the marine sponge Aplysina aerophoba from Gulf of Piran - sponge pinacoderm, lysed by freeze-thaw... | ecosystem: Host-associated > Porifera > Sponge >... | reverse complement strand
TGACGTGGTCCATTCCGCGGCCCTCGCGGGCCGCGGGTGCCGACTGAAGTCGGCGTGCCAAGCCGTGGTCCCGGGGAAGGAGGGTGACGTGGTCCATTCCGCGACCCTCGCGGGCCGCGGGTGCCGACTGAAGTCGGCGTCCAAGCCGTGGTCGCTGGAAAGGAGGGTGACGTGGTCCATTCCGCGACCCTCGCGGGCCGCGGGTGCCGACTGAAGTCGGCGTCCAAGCCGTGGTCCCTGGGAAGGAGGGTGACGTGGTCCATTCCGTGGCCCTCGCGGGCCGCGGGTGCCGACTGAAGTCGGCGTTCCAAGCCGTGGTCCCCGTGAAAGGGATGGGCAGGTACGGTGCCTAGACCAGGCGGCGGATCACCCCCAGCAGCCGGTCGACGTCGTCGCGGCTGTTGAACATCCCGACGCCGGCGCGCAGCAGTTGCCCGTCCTCCTGGAAGGTGATCGAGACGCCGGCGTCGGCGAGCGCCTGGCTGAGTCGCTCGTGATCGAGCCCGTGGTGGAAGCTGACGATCGCGGACGGGTTCTTCGGCGGGGTGAACATCCGCATCCCGAGCGCCGCCGCGCCCTCGCGCAGCTCGCCGGCGAGCGCGTGCGTGTGCCCGGCGATGCGGTCGACCCCGACCTGCCCGACGAACCCGAGGGCGGCGTCCATCGCCGCCACCGGACCGTAGGCCGGACTGCCGTACTCGAGCTTCTTCGCGCTGGTTTCGAGGCGGTAGCGATGCCCCGGCAGCGACTCGGCGACCTGAGCATGCCCGTGCCGGTCGGGCGTCATCCAGTCCAGGTGCTCGCGGCGCACGTAGAAGGGGGCGCAGCCGAAGTCGGCGTGCAGCCACTTGTAGCCGTTGCCGCAGGCGAAATCGACCTTCTCCTCGTGGAGGTTGCTCGGGAACGTGCCCCACGCCTGGATGGCGTCGGCGAAGAGATACCCCCCGTGCGCGTGGGCGAGGTCGGCCAGCTCGGGCAGGTCGTAGCGGAAGCCGTTGCGGTTCGACACCCACGCCACGCTCAGCAGCCGCGTCCGGTCGTCGGTCCGCGCGGCGAAGTCGTCGACCGTCACGACGCCGTCCCGTGAGGGGACGATCCTCAGTTCGACCCCCGCCCGGCGCTCGAGTTCGCGGTAGAGCACGAAGGTGGTGACGAAGTGCAGCTCGTCCACCACCACGTTGTCGCCCGGCCGCCAGTCCATTGCGTTCACGACGATGTTCTCGCCCCCGCTGGTGGCGTAGAGGAAGGCGATCTCGTCCTCGTCGGCGCCGAACAGGGTCGCGAAGCGGGTCCGTGCGCTCGCCACGGCCTTGCTGCCCGCCGCGCCGTCGCGCCGCCGCATCTTGTTGTCCGCGTAGTCGTGGAGGGCGTCGCGGACCGGTAGCGGCAGCGGTCCCACCGCGGCGTTGTTGAGGTAGGCGAGCTCCTCGGTGACCGGGAAGCTGGACCGGATGCCGAGCGGGTCGGTCGAGCTGGGGCTGACGCCGGGCGCGCCCGGCTGGCGGGATGGACTCGCGGGCGGGCTCGCCAGCGCGCCGGCCCCGGGAAACGCGGCCAGCCCGGCAGCCGCCCCAGCGCCCGCGGTGGTCTGTAGAAAGCGTCGGCGATTCCAGGGACTGATGTTCTCGTTCGGCTTCATGGGTCTCTCCTCAACGGGTGTCGATCGGATCGAGTGTACGTGCCCGCGAACTCCGCTTGCATCGCTCGGTTATGCAGCCGGCCGCAAAGTTATGACTAACAAGCAAATCCGATATGAGGTGTTATTTCCGGCGGTCTGAAGGTGCGACCGGAACCCGCAGCAAGCCCTCGTCGCCCTGGCGCTGTGTAGCGCCTGACAAACAAAAAAGGGGCGCCGGCCCGCCGGCCGGCGCCCCCCGTGGGTCAGGTCAGATCAGAACTCGATCCGGACGCCGACCCGGAAGACCCGCGGGTCGAGGATCGCCACGATCTCGTTGTAACGGTTCCCCCCGATCGTCCGGTAGTTGAGCACCGTCGAGCTGTTCACCAGGTTGAACCCGTCGAACAGCAGAGCCATGTTGGCCCCTCCCGGCAGGGCAAACGACTTCTCCGCGCGCATGTCGAAGATGCCGACGTTCGGCGCCCGGTCGTTGTAGCCATCGGGCATCACCCGCTCGGTTCCGGCGTTCGGCAGGCGGACGCTGACGCGCCGGCCGGTCAGGTACCCGCTCTGGAGCTTGTAGGAGGCGCTCACCCCGATGTCGGCGGGGAAGATGTAGCGCGCCACCAGCTTGTAGTTCCAGTAGGTGGTGTCGATCGGCCCGAGCCGGAGCGACTGGTTCGCCCGCCACTCGTAGGTCGTCCCCTCGACGAAGTCGAAGCGGGCGGCGGCCCGCACGCTCCCGGAGGACGTGGTCCTCATGTAGGCGTTCGCCCAGGTGTGCAGGAACGAGGTCAGGAACATCCAGCGGTCCGCGAAGCGCCGGTTCAGCGCTACCTCTACGGTGTGGTAGTTCCCGTCCGGATCCGGCAGCCCGTAGGCGCCCGGGTTCACGTACTGGCGGTCCTCGGAAATGCCGGGCTCGCGGTCCGTGAGCTGGATCGTCTGGTCGTCGCCGGTGCCCGCGACGTTGTCCGGCCCGGGGTCTTCCCAGTTGTAGGGAGTGCCGTAGGCGAAGGCGCGGTTCAGGTCCACGATCCCGTAGCCGTTCCGCGAGTTCTTGTGGACGTAGGAAGCCCGGAAGGAGAAGTTGTCGGCGATCTGCTGTTCGAAGTGGGCCGACATCTCGTGCCCGTAGGCGTTCGTCAGGTTCGGGTCCACGGTCACGAACCCGGCTCCACCCAGCGTCCTCAACTTCTCACCGAGCTCGGGGGAGTCGGCGAGGCCGCCGCTCGGACCCGGATCGACGACCCGGTTCCCGTTCAGGTCGTTGAACTCGTAGCGGAACGCGGCCTGCCCCACCGGGTTCTCGTCGTCCACGATCGTGGTGCTGGGGTTCCAGTAGAAGCGGCCGAAGAACAGCTTCAGCACCGTTTCGCCCTCGCCGGTGACGTCGAACGCGGCGCCGACCCGGGGACCGATGTTGGACAGGGTCAGCACGTCGCGCTGCGCCACCTCGAGCGGCGGGAAGATGTCCGAATGGGTGGGCGAGAGGGAGTTGTCCGGCCACCCCATCTTGTAGCGGTCGAAGCGGAAGCCGAGGTTCAGGGTCAACCGGTCATTGAGGGTCCACGAATCCTGCCCGTAGATCGCGGTGAGGAAGATGTCGTTGATGCCGGTGTTCGGGGTGTTGTAGATGTCCACCTCGCTGGGGACGCCGTCAACGTCGCGGTAGAAGATGTCTTCCGGCTGCATCCGCAGGAACTTGCGGCGCTCCCGGTAGATCTCGGTGCCGATCTTGAAGGTGTGCTGTCCGGCCAGATCGTCCGCGAAGTAGGTCAGGTTGCCGGAGATCTGCGGCTTGGTGACGTTGCGGAGGTGGTAGTAGTTGTTCGCATTGGTGAGGTCACCGGTGTTGACCTCGAGGCGCCCGGCGGGAAGGCCCTCCACGCTCTCCGACTTCGTCGCGGTCGGGAAGAGCGGGAACTGGTTGATCCAGTGGCTGAGCTGCACGTTCAGGAAGGTCTTGTCGGTGACGACGTTGGTGTACTCGAACTTCATCGGCTTGTTGACCGAACTCTGGTACCACGCGGCGTCCAGAGGCACCGAGGGACCCAGGTTCCGCTCCGCCTGCAGCTTGGTGCGCCGGTTGAAGAAACCGATCAACTGGCTGGAGTCGGTGAGCTGGTAGGTCGCCTTGGCGGTCCAGTTGCCGAGCTGGGTGGTCGCCGGGTCCGGGTTCCCGATGGTCAGCTTTTCCTGGTGGTTCAGCCGGTAGCCGCCGTAGAACCAGGCCTTCCCCGGATAGAGCGGTCCGCCGATCCCGATGTTGATGTCGCTCTGGAGCGTGATCGGGTTGCCGGCTTCGAGGCCGTCGCCGCCGGCCTTGTAAGGGCCGAGCGTGCCGCCGCCGCTCCGCAGCGAATCCGGGACGTTGTCGCCGACCGTCGAGTCGTTCTCGAAGTCCACGTAGATGTCGCCGCCAAACCGGTCGCCACCGGACTTCACGGTGAGGTTGAAGAAGGCGCCGAGCCCGTGGGTTTCACCCATGTTGCCGGAGCCGCCGAGCTGGAAGTCCTCGAAGCTGCCGTAGTCGAAGTAGCCGGCGTTCCCCGAGGTCGTTTCGGTGACGTTGATGCCCTCGAGCAGGGTGCGGTGCTGGTCGCCGAACCCGAAGGCCTGGAACCCGGTCTGGGTGCCGGTGTGGGACCCGCCCACGTCGTAGCCCTCCATCTGGAAGCCGGGGGCCTGCGCCATCGCCGCCCAGATGTCGCGGGCGTTCGGGATGTCCTCGAGGAGTTCCTCGGTGAAGTTCACGCCGGTGGCGGTGGTCTTCACGTCCACGACCGGGGCCTCGCCGGTGATGGTGATCGTCTCCTCGAGACCGCCGACTTCGAGCGTCGCGTTCACCGTCAGGGTGGTGTTCAGGGTCATCTGGATGTTCTCCCGGACCACCGTGCTGAAGCCGCCGAGAGAGAAGGTGACCGAATAGACCCCGGTGGGCAGCGCCGGGAACGCGTAGGTGCCCTGACCGCCGGTGACCGCCACCTGGTCCTGGATCATCGCCGGACTGGAGGCGGTGACCGTCACGCCCGGAAGCACCGCTCCGGTCGCGTCACTCGCCGTCCCGACAAGACGTCCGCGCAATTCCTGCGCGGCGGCCGGAGCCGCCAGTGAGCCCGCGATCCCGAGAATCACGAGCCAGCTAAATCGTGTACGCATCAGTCACCTCCGTGGTGAACGGGGAATCTCCTTCCTTCATCGGTTGAGGGTCTGGCCAGTATAGGGACCGCCCGAAAGGGGTGGCAAACGGAAGTGTCAGGGGGTGCGCCGGCCCTGATAGCGGCACGACGCCGGGGACCGCCAGCCTTCAGGCCGGCACCGCGGCCGCGGGCCGCGAACGGCATGACGCTGACCGCGACCAGGCGCGAAACCTCCCCCACCGCCATCGCCCACCGCAGCGGTACGCGGTATCCTGCTTCATGCAATGAAGATGGAAACTGAACTGAATTCTGGAAATGTGGTGGCTGGACATCGTGAGATCCGGTCACTGTGCGTCTACTGCGGGTCCTGGAGCGGAACCGATCCCGGATTGGAGCACTTTGCGCGGGCCTTCGGCTCCGCCTGCGCCGACCGCGGCATCGAACTCATCTACGGCGGCGGCGGCATCGGCCTGATGGGCACGGTGGCGAAGGCGGCGCTCGCGGGCGGCGGACGCGTGGTCGGCATCATTCCGCGCTCACTGATGGAATCGGAGCTCGCGGAGTGGGACGCGACGGAACTTGTCGTTGTCGACAGCATGCACGAACGCAAGCAGCGCATGTTCGACCGCGCCGACGGCTTCGTGGTGTTGCCGGGCGGCTTCGGCACCCTCGACGAGACGCTCGAGATGATCACCTGGCGACTTCTCGGCTTCCACGACAAGCCCATCGTGCTGGCGAACCATCGAGGCTACTGGGATCCACTCCTGTCACTGTTCGACCACATCGTGACGACCGGATTCGCCGGCGCGGATGCCCGCACCCTCTACACGGTGGCGCATTCTCTCGACGAGGTCTTCGACCGGCTGAACGCCGCGACAACACGCCTCCGCGCCAGCGCGTAGCGGCCGCCAGTTCGCAAGGGCGGCGGGACCAGGCGGACGATGCGGAGTCGTACCCGCCGCCCTCACGGCACCGCGAGAAACCGAATCCCGGAGGCCGGCAGGCGATGCCGCCGCCTCAGAACCAGCGTTCGAGTGCTTCCTGCGGAGTTACCGCCGGGAGCGGTGACGCCGACACGGGGGACTTCATCGCGGAACTGGTCCGGTTCGTAGCCGTCGCGCCCGCGGACACGGCGGCCGTCCACTACGCGGTTTCGCTTCCGATGACGGACTTCGAAGACGCCATGCAGGTCGCGGCCGCCCGCGCCAGCGGGGCGCAGCGCATCGTCACGAGGGACGTCCGGGATTTCGTCCGGTCGCCGATCCCGGCCCTGACACCCCAGGAAGCCCTCGCCGAGTGGTTCTGAGCCCGCGTCCTGGATGGGACTTCGGGATCGGCGTGGGGAGACGGGCGGTGCGGGCAGGGGGTGTCTCCGGGCGACGGCCCCGGATTCCGAAGCGTTACCGGGCCTGGTCCCGGACTTCGATCCCCTCGTCGAGCGCGGCGAGATAACCGTCGTAGGCGAACAGGCGATTCCGGCGTTGGCCGGTGAGTTCCCGGGCGATCTCGTGCTTCACCAGGGTGTCCATGGCGGAGGCTGCCGTTCCGTAGGCCATTCGGGTCATTGCGCTCGCGGCCCGCAGCGAGAGGATCGGACGCTCCTTCAGGGCCCCGTGAACGCGAATCGCGGAACCCGTGCGCCGGCCCGCCACCCGCGACAGCCGGTCCCGGTCGCGCTGGAACATCCCGGAGAGCCGTTTGGCCGTTTCCGTGGCGTGATCCGCGACCTCCTTCACGCCTTCCAGAAAGAACCCGATCCAGGCTTCCCAATCGCCGGTCCGCCGGACGTCGTTGAGCAGTTCGTAGTAGGTCGCACGATGCTCCTTGAGGTACAGGCTGAGGTAGAAGAGGGGTTGCCGGAGCACGGCGGCCTGGCACAGAAGGAGGGTCACGAGCAGGCGGCCGATCCTGCCGTTCCCGTCGAGGAACGGGTGGATCGTCTCGAACTGCGCGTGTGCGAGCCCCGCCCGGACCAGTACCGGAAGGTCGTCCGCCTCATCGTGGAGGAACGGTTCCCAGGCGGTCATGCAGTCCTGCACGGCATCGGCTGGGGGAGGGACGAAGTTGGCGTTCCCGGGCCGGGTGCCGCCGATCCAGACCTGCGAGCGGCGGAATTCACCGGGGTCCTTGTCGCTGCCCCGGCCGCGGGCCAGCAGCACGCCGTGGATTTCCCGGATCAGACGGTTCGAGAGCGGGAGACCCCCGCGCAACCGCCCGAGGCCGTGGTCGAAGGCCGCTACGTAGTTCGAAACTTCGCGGACGTCGTCGAGCGGCGCCCCGGGTGCTTCCTCCAGTTCGAAGAGGAGGAGGTTGGACAGCGACGACTGGGTACCCTCGATCTGCGACGAGAGCACGGCCTCCTTGCGGACGTAGGAGTAGAGGAACAGGGCCGGGTTCGGAAGCAGGCCCGAGATGCCGTCAAGGCGGCCGAGGGCGATGTTGGCGCCTTCGAGCGTCCGCTGCAGCGGACCATCCAGTTGAAGGGGCGGGTCGGGCGGCAGGGGCGCCGGCACGAAGGCACGGACCTGTTCCCCGGTGGTGGTGATGATCCGGTAGGCGCCGGTTGTCCGTGGCATCGTGGTCCCTCGTCCTGAATCAGGATTTGAAACAGCGCATCTCCTAATGTCAAATCGTGAGGAAAATCGGAATAACGGTTCCAGATATCCTTGTCACTGAAATAAGGGATTGCCTTGTTTCAACAAAGGATTCTACCTTGGAATAAGAAAGAGGGTCGGAACAGGGAAAGACGTTGGGTGGGCTCGAAATGCGACCCGGCTGGTGGTTGGGGTCGGGTGGCGGAGGATCGGAGTGGGGCGGAGTCGTGAGTCTCCCTGGTGGAGCCGGTCGAAGGGCCGGGGAATGGACATGACGCTGGCGGTCCAGATCGTGGATCAGCGTGTCTCCGGATCGTCTGGTTGGCTGTCTTCTTCCTCGTGGGACGGAGCACCGAGACCCGCTCGGCACCCGGGATCGGCGACCGGACGAAGTTCCGGACGTTCCTCGTCACGATGTGCTGCGCCCCGCAGGCGCGGGCGGCCGCGACCGGCATGGCGTCTTCGAAGTCCGTCATCCTTGGGGAAAAATGGCGGAACGCGCTCGAAACCATCGCGGCGTTCCTCCGCGCCCGGAGCAGCCCCGGCGCGGTGCGGCTCGGCGGGAAGAATTCCGGCGGTCCGTCGCGACTCGGTTCGGCTCAAAGTGAGCGCTGTGCACGCCCGAACGTCAGTCGTGGCTCCGCTTCTCCAAGGCCGTCAGGCCCGCGCTCGTTCGCCCCTGTATTCACGCACCGCACGCCGCTTCCCCACCCGGATCACGTGCGGCGCCACGATCGCATCGTTGTCCGGCGCTGGCTCTTGCCCGATCGCCTTGGCGTGCTGGACGACGCTCGCGAGCCTTCCCAGCTTGTCGCTGCCGGCCACCGCTCGCGCATCTCCTCCGTAGTAGTCGAACCACGGCAGACCGCGAGCGGTGTAGTCCCGCGCCGTCGGCGGCTCGCTCGGCGGCCGCGTGCCGGTGACCGTCATCCACTGGGTCGTGTTCAGCAACGAGACGAAGCAGCGGCTGCCGTGTCGCTGGTCCCAAACGTCGAGCCCGTAGGGGTCGTCATAGATCTGCTGCTTCATCCGGCCGCCCGGCGCAAGGCCCATGGAGGCCTTCGCGGGGGGGGCCTCCGTGGACGCGGCGTAACACACGCCGGAGTCGAGCCACGCGTCCCGCTCCGATCGCAGGGCCTCGTACCGCACCGCCTTCATGGGGTACGCCACCAACTGCAACCCGCCGTGCACCGCGGCCCCGGTCAACTGTTCCTCGACCGTGAAGCCTTCGCCGAGGGGCATGGCGACGAACTGGCGGATGACCCCCTCGTTGACGCAGTAGCCGTCGAGCCACGGCTGCTCGGGCAGGACCGCGTAGTCCTGCGGGTCGCGGTTCAGATGGTCCACCCAGGAATCGCCCGTGATCGCACAGATCTTGCCGGTCGCCACCTTCACCGCAAACGGATAGCCCGAGTCGAAGTTGATCCACAGCGCCTCGGCCTGGTGCATGGGAGCGATCACGCCGCCCCGTTCCCGCCACGATTCCGGCAGTCGTTCCGCGTAGTCGTCGAGATGGCGCAGCGGAAACCTGCCGAGGCCCGGCGGCAGCGGGTAGTCGTGGCCGTCATCCGGGATGCGCAAGGTGCGCTGGAATTCGATGCTGCAGCGCGCCGCCTCGTGGACCTCGGGGAAGCTGAGTTCCAGCCGGTTGTCTTCCATCACGATCATGGACGTTTCTCCTTACCAGTTGCCGTCGCGCACTTCGCGCACGACCCGAAGCAGCGCCTCGTCGGGCGCTTCCTTCAATTGACGGATCAGTTCTGCGAACAGCCGCGGCCGTTTGCGGATGATCGCCTGCAAATCGGCGGACACCTTGCCCGCGAGCGCCACCATGACGTCCGGGTCTTCGCCAAGCTCCTTCGCAAGGCGCACCGTCGTCGCCTCCGACGGCGGCGCCACCTCACCGCGTTCGATCTTGCTGAGGTAGGCCGGCTCGATGCCGACTCGCCTGGCGACCTGGCGCACCGAATAGCTCCGGTCGTCCTCGCGCAGACGTTCGCGGATCCCGCGGACGGTTGGTCCGAAGTGCGTCATGTGTCGTAAATACTACACGGTTTGAATTCGAAGACGAACCCGGACGCGGGGGCGGGTCCTGGTGTCGCAGTCGGTCCCGAGCCACCGTTCGCCCGTGGGGCTCACCGGCGCGAGGGGCTGCTAGATTCGCCACGGCCAACCCATGAACCACAGCCAGATCGTCAGCTTCATCTGGGGCGTGGCGGACCTGATCCGCGACACCTTCAAGCGCGGCAAGTACCAGGACGTGATCCTGCCGCTGACCGTGCTGCGCCGGCTCGACGCCGTGCTGGCCCCCAACAAACCGAAGGTGCTGGAGGTCCAGGCGCGGTTCGAGGGGAAGATCGAAAACCTCGACCCGCAGCTCCGGCGCGCCTCCGGGTTCGCCTTCTACAACACCTCCCGCTTCGACTTCCGGAGGCTGCTCGAGGACGCTCCCCACATCGCGCAGAACCTGCGCAACTACATCGCCGGGTTCAGCCCCAACATGCGCGAGGTGCTGGACCACTTCGACTTCGACAACACCATCTCGAAGCTCGACGAGTCGGGTCTCCTGTTCCAGGTCATGCAGCGTTTCGGCGACCCCAGGGTGGACCTCCACCCGGACGCCGTCGACAACGCGACGATGGGCACGATCTTCGAAGAACTGATCCGGAAGTTCAACGAAGCACAGAACGAAAACCCCGGCGAGCACTTCACCCCGCGGGACGTCGTCCATCTCATGGTGGACCTGCTGCTGGCCGGCGACGAGGATCGGTTGCGCACGAAGGGCGTGGTGCTGAGCGTCTGCGACCCGTGCTGCGGATCGGGCGGCATGCTCACGATCGCCAAGGAACACCTCACCGTCGGAGAGGCGCGCGACGGCACGCCGCTCGGCGACGCCGTGAACCCGGACGCCGACATCCACCTGTTCGGCCAGGAGGTCAACCCGGAGACCTTCGCCATCTGCAAGTCGGACCTCTTCATGAAGTCGGCTGACGGCCGTGACGCGGAGAACGTCCGCTTCGGGAGCACGCTCTCGAGAGACCGCCACGCCAGCGTCAACTTCGACTACCTGATCGCCAACCCGCCCTACGGCAAGGACTGGAAGCGCGACCAGGACGCCGTCCGGGCCGAGCACGACCGGGGTCCCGCCGGCCGCTTCGGGCCGGGGCTGCCGCGGATCAGCGACGGCCAGTTGCTGTTCCTGCTGCACATGCTGGCGCACCAGAAGGAGCCGGCCCAGGGCGGCTCGCGGGTCGCGATCATCATGAACGGCTCGCCGCTCTTCACGGGCGACGCCGGTAGCGGCGAGAGCGAGATTCGCCGCTGGATCCTCGAGAACGACCTCCTCGAAGCGCTGATCGCGCTGCCCGAGCAGCTCTTCTACAACACCGGCATCGCAACCTACGTCTGGGTGCTCACGAACCGGAAACGTCCCGAACGGCGCGGCAAGGTCCAGCTCATCGACGCGACCTCCTTCTGGGTGCCCTTGCGCAAGAGCCTGGGCGCCAAGCGCCGCGAGGTCCCGTTCGAGCGGAAGGAGGAAATCCTGCGCCTGCTGGCGGACTTCGAGGACGGGGCGACCCGAAGCGTCAGCGAGAACGGCGAAGAACGCGAGAAAGCTGTCGGCCGCATCTACCCGACCACCCATTTCGGTTTCCGGAAGATCACCGTGGAGCGGCCGCTTCGGCTTGATTTCCAGGCGAGTCCCGACCGGATCGCCCGGCTCGACGGGGAGCGCGCCTTCGCCAACCTGGCCGTCTCGCGGAAAAGGGGCGAGGCCAGGGCGAAGGACGAGGAAGCGGGCCGCCGGCAGCAGGATGCGATCCGATCTCTGCTGCAGGGCCTGCCGGATCAGCTCTTCCTCGACCGGGCGGACTTCGAGGCCGAGCTTTCGCGGGCAGCGAAGAAGGCCGACGCGAAGCTCGCGGCCCCCATCCGGAAGGCCATCCTGTCCGCCCTGTCGGAGCGCAACGAAGCGGCGGAGATCTGCCGGGACAAGCAGGGCCGTCCCGAGCCGGACCCGGAACTCCGGGACACCGAGAACGTGCCGCTCCGGGAGGATGTCGAAACGTTCTTCGAGCGCGAAGTGACGCCTCACGTTCCCGACGCCTGGATCGACACCACCCGCCGGGACCCGCAGGACGGAAAGGTGGGGCTCGTGGGCTACGAGATCAACTTCAACCGGTACTTCTACGAGTACCGGCCGCCGCGTCCGCTGGAGGAGATCGAGGCGGACATCCGGCAGGTGGAGGAGGAGATCGTGGACATGTTGCAGGGGATGACGCGCTGATTGCCACGCGTACCGGTATGCGGTACACTCGTGCATGATTCAGGAGTTTCGCCACCGTGGTCTCAGGCGCTTATACGACAAGGGAGATCCGAGTCGAGTGGGCGCCAACATTGCGGATCGCGTTTCACTTGCCCTGGCGGACCTGGACGATGCCCGGGCGCCTTCCGACCTCGACTTGCCCGGCTACCGGCTCCATCCGCTGAAGGGCGACCTCAGGGGGTTCTGGAGCATCTCGATTTCCCGCAACTGGCGGATTATCTTCCGCTTCAACGATGGCGATGCCTACGACGTCGACCTGATTGACTACCACTAGAACTGGAGGCGGCAACATGCCGATGAGCAATCCTCCCCATCCGGGCCGCAGTATCCGCGAGAACTGCCTGAATCCCCTTGGCTTGAACGTGACCGAGGCGGCGAAGGTGCTCGACGTTGCCCGTCACACCCTTTCACGGATCCTCAACGGCCACGCGGCGATTTCGCCGGAGATGGCCATTCGGCTGGAGAAGGCGGGGTGGTCCAATGCCGAGTTCTGGCTGCGGCGGCAGGCCACCTACGACCTCGTGCGGGCGCGACAACAGGAACACCGAATCCGCGTGGAGCGATATCAACCGCAGGCGACGGCGTCGTGATGGGAAGGCGCCCGGCCACCCAAGACCCCTGCGCTTGAAGAAACGACACACCCCACCGGGATCGTCCGTAGCTCCGGGCCACGACACTTGGGCCGAGGCACCGGAATTACCGACTTCTGAGTGGACAGCGGAGACCGCGGCGTTCCTCAACATCCTGGCGCTCGGCGAACGTCAAATCGAAGCCGGTCGCGTGCAGCCTGCGGCGGAGGTCTTCGTGCAACTTCGGAAGCGCCTGCGGGACAGGAGAACGCTGCCACGATAGTGTCGGCAGTTATGCATAACTGCCGACAATTTGCACAGACAGCGTGTTCCGCGCTATCTTTCCGTCGTGAATGAACCAAAAGGGCGGCAAGAAGACACAACTGCCGACGATTCCATGCACTCGGAACTCCGAAACGTCGCCAAACTGCGAGGCCTCGGTGAGCAAGCGTTCTTCCGCGCTCGCGATGCCGCGGAACTCGGTGTCCCTTCCGGGGAACTGCGCCGCCTGGTGGACGACGGGTCCCTGACGCGCGTGGCGCGCGGGCTCTATCGGTTCGCCGACGCGGACCCGACCGAGCACTACACCGACGCGGCGGTCTGCGCCCGGGTGCCGGGCGCCATCGTCTGCCTGCTGACCGCCCTGCGAATCCACGAACTCGGTACCTCGCTTCCCCGCAAGGTCTGGATCGCTATTCCGCACAAGGCTCGGGCTCCCCAGGTTCCCGAACTGCCTATCCGAGTAGTCCGCTTTTCCGGCGTATTCCTGCGCTACGGAGTCCGGGACACGACCTTCGAGGGGGTGCCGGCGCGCATCACGAGCCCTGCCCGCACGGTGGTGGATTGCTTCCGCTTCCGCAGGCTGTTCGGCATGCACGTCGCGCTCGAAGCGCTGCGCGACGCTCTCTACGACCGCAAGGCGACCGCCGATCAGATCTGGCGTGCAGCCGAAGTGTGCCGCGCGAAGTCGGTCGTTGGTCCGGTTCTGGATGCCTTGTCCGCATGATGGCTTGACGAGGAGTCCACCATGCTCCCGGCCGAATTCACGCGCTTTTCTCAACCTCAGCTCCAAAACGGAAAGTTGATCTCAACTCACGTCCGCGCTTCATCCAGACATGCGCCGCGGACCCAGCGCATGCGCGACGTGTCCCATTTGCCCACTCTCAGCGGCTCCAAATGGGCTAGGCTCACGACGGTGATTCGGTCGACACCCCCGCCATCCGCATTCCCGATGTCGTATCCAGCGTCGCGCGTCCACCCGCCAACTCGACTAACGCCAACATCAGGCACCGGGTTTCCGTGACCGCCAACCGTCCTGCTGGACTGCCTGACTTCGACAGGCCCCCCTTGGTCGAAGTTGCCTTGTCGCTGCAGTTCGAACCGCTGTCCAAACTGACGACGGCGCACATTGGTTTGCTCTGGGAGAAGTACCGGGCACATTTGCCGGGAATCCAAGAGCATCCTCCCCTGGATCCGGTGCTGGAGAACTTCGACCCGCCACGGCCGCCCCAGGTCGAAATCGCCTTCGGAAATAAGCCGCCCATGCCCCGCGTTTGGTTCTTGAGCGAGGCAAATGCCGAGTTGGTCCAGGTTCAGAACGACCGGTTCATTCACAACTGGCGCAAAGCTGGTACGGACGCCACATATCCTCGGTACGAGAAGATTCGTGATGAGTTTTGGGAGGAAGTCCGGACTCTCGCCCAATTCCTTGACGAGGAGAAGCTTGGCGAACTCGCGGTCAATCAATGTGAAATCACATATGTCAATCACATCGATTACGGGGCAGTTCCAGTCGATCCCGATGAGGTCTTTGCAAATTGGCAGGCTCTACAAGCTACTGCGTTCTTGCCGACACCTGAGGACATACTGCTGCGCTGGCGATTCCGCATGCCAAACGAGATCGGACGCCTGCACGTGATGGTGCAGCCTGCCTTGGATTCGAACCGACAGCGAATTTGGACCATGAACCTGATGGCGCGAGGCCGTCCACTGGGAAAAGGCATCGATGGGGCTTTCGGATTCTTTGACGTCGGTCGCGAGTGGATCGTTCACGGCTTCACCGATCTGACGAGTCAACTTATGCATCGCCACTGGGGGAGACGTGATGCTGAAACCAGTTAACTGCTATCAGGACGATCTAACCCAGCCGATCAGCTCATGGGACAGGCACGCACAGGTTTGGGATGCCTCGGATGAGCTCGCCAGTGCTACTCTCCGAACGGCTGCAGCGCAGTTGATGGCTGCCTCACGCCTGCGAGTCACCATAGAGGCGCAGCATTTCGTACCGTCGGAACCGATCCAGGAAGCGATCCGTCAAGCATCGGCACTAGCTCGACTCCCGGACGGTTGGAACGCATACAACGCAAAACCCGTATCGCTGGCGGCCGTGCGCAATGCGATCAGCTTCTTGCTCCAATCCGCATCGGCGAATCCGAACCTGGCCGCCCCGACGGCCGTACCCACGGTACGCGGTGGGCTTCAGCTCGAATGGCACCAGAACGGGATTGATTTCGAAGCCGAATTCAGTCCCAACAACGCCGCCTCGTGGTATGCGGAGGATCGAGAGTCGGGGGAGATGATTGAAGAAGCTATAGCGGGCCACGAGGATTCGATCCAGCATTGGTTGGAACGCGTTTCTGATTGATCCAGTGGCACCCACGGACAAGTGCAACAAACACTTTCCGGACGACGGAAGGGTCGCTGACGAAGTTCGGCTGCTCCGGCGGATTCCCCCGTGGCATTTTGTGGCTGACGCCAATGATGACACCTACAGGCCTTCCTCGGCTGCATTCGATGACGACGCCGACGGCGATCCCATGTCGGTTTACCGCGCTGATGTGATCGATGCCGAAGGTGGCCAGCCTGCGCGTGTCATGATCGGCCATGATGACTTCGGCTTGGTGTCCCTTGCCGCTGGAACAGTACGCAAGAAGGATCAAACGGTTTATCCGGCCCCTGTGCCCGGGGAAACATCACATACCAAGGTATGCGGGCGGAAGGCGAAAGGAACACGCAGGCACTTTGCTCGACTGTCCGAATGGGTCATCCCTCCGCCAGCGTAGCTGAGTCTGGCTAGGGAGAGCCCGGCTACGCAGGCTTGGCCAAGGAGCCGACTGGAGCTTCTGTTTCGCACCGGGAGGCGAGGGGTAGTAAGGTGATACGCCTGAGCGAGCAGAGCGAACTGCGGCGATTCCGGCGGTATCCGAAATACAAGGATTCGGGCATCGAGTGGCTCGGCCAGATTCCGGCGCACTGGGGAACGACACGGGTGGCAGACCAGTCCACGCTAATCAATGGCTACCCATTCGATTCTGCGCTGTTCACCCTGGATGACGGCATGCCGCTTGTCCGCATCCGTGACCTGCACGCAACAGACACCGTGGTGAGATTCACCGGCAAGCCGGTTGCAACAGCGCGTATCACGACAGGCGACATCTTGATTGGGATGGATGGGGATTTCGATGTGGCGCGCTGGCAAGGCGACGATGCGCTGCTAAACCAACGCATGTGTTGCGTGCGCCCTCGCCACTCCATTAGTGGGCAGTTCATGTTCCATTGCCTTCCCTTTCCCCTGAGGATCATCAACGACCTCACACATTCAACGACCGTCAAACATCTGTCTTCGTTCGATGTCAAGAAGGTCGCGATCCCACTTCCCCCCGACGACGAACAGACTGTTGTCGCGAGCTTTATCGATCGTGAGACGGCGAAGATCGATGCGCTGGTGGCGAAGAAGGAAAGCCTGATCGAGTTGCTTCAGGAGAAGCGCACCGCCCTCATCACCCGCGCCGTCACCCGCGGTCTGGACACGTTCACACCCATGCGCGCCACACGGTCCCATGCGTTTCCCGCTGTTCCCAAGGACTGGACACTGTGGAAACTGCGGCGTGTTATCCGGCAGGTCAAGCGTCCAATTGTCGTTGAGCCCGACACGGAATACCAGGAGATCGGAATTCGTTCATGGGGCAAGGGCGTTTTTCACAAGGACGGTGTCAGAGGAGCCCTTCTGGGCGAGAAGAATGTGTTCCGACTCGAGCCCGGCGATTTCGTGCTGAACATCGTCTTCGCATGGGAAGGTGCCGTGGCGGTGATCTCTGGCAACGAGGCGGGGATGGTTGCATCCCATCGCTTTCCGACCTTTCGTTCGTCTGACGAAGTGGACCTCGACTATCTCCTTATGGTCCTCCAGAGTGACCACGGTCGCCGCTTGATGGAGATCAACTCCCCAGGCGCAGCGGGTCGCAACAAGACGCTGCGCATTGGCCAGTTCCTCGATGAAGAACTTCCGCTTCCCGCTCCGGGGATGCAGCGAGCAATCGTTGCAGCGTTCAGAAACAAAGAGTGGCAGCTTACTGCTCTAGCCTCTAGGGTCCGACAGGCCATCGACCACCTCAACGAATACCGCACCGCCCTGATCTCCGCCGCCGTCACCGGCAAGATCGACGTGCGAAACGAAGCCGCATGACCGTCGAGATCTCCGAGCGCGCGTTCGAGGACGCCATCGAGCGCGCACTCCTGCGGTGCGGCCCCGACGCCTACCCGGACGAACCAACCGGAGTTCAGGAACCGCCGCCGGAATACGGAGACGATCCCCTACCCGGCAGCTTCCACAAGCGCCGGTCGTCGGACTACGACCGCGCTCTCTGCCTGATCCCGGCCGACGTCGTCGACTTCCTCCTGGCCACCCAACCAAAGGAATGGGCCAAGCTCAAACAACACTACGGCGCCGACCTGAAGCCGCGCTTCCTCGGCCGGCTCTCACGCGAGATCGCCCGCCGGGGAGCGCTCGACGTGCTGCGAAACGGCGTCAAGGACGCGGGCTGCAAGTTCCAACTTGCCTACTTCCGGCCCGCGAGCGGCCTCAACGAAGAATCGCAGCGCCTGCACGGAGCCAACCTCTTCGCGGTAGTCCGCCAACTCCATTTCAGCGAGCAGACCGAACAGAGTCTCGACCTCGTGCTCTTCCTGAATGGCATCCCGATCTTCACCGCCGAGCTCAAGAACCCGCTCACCGGACAGGACGTCGCGGACGCCATCCGGCAGTACCGGGAGGACCGGGACCCGCGCGAACCCCTCTTCGGTTACGGGCGCTGCCTGGCGCACTTCGCGGTGGATCCGGAGCAGGTGTTCGTGACCACCCAGCTCGCCGGGGCCAGGACCCGGTTCCTCCCGTTCAACCAGGGCCGCTTCGGCGGCGCCGGGAACCCGCCGATTCCGCCGACCCGCTCCGGCTACCCGACGGACTACCTCTGGGAGCGGATCTGGGCGCGAGACAGCATCCTCGACCTGATCCGCCAGTTCATCCACGAGGTCGAGGAAGAAGACGAACGCGGGCGGCGAACCGGCAAGCGCTTCCAGATCTTCCCGCGCTACCAGCAACTCGACTGCGTCCGCCGGCTCGTCGGCCACGCCCGCAACCACGGCGCCGGCGAGCGCTACCTGATCCAGCACTCGGCGGGCAGCGGCAAGAGCTTCACCATCGCCTGGCTCGCCCACCAACTCTCGGCGTTACACGACCACGACGACCGGCGCGTCTTCGACTCCGTAGTCGTCGTGACCGACCGCCGGGTGCTCGACCGCCAGCTCCAGAGCACCATCCGGCAGTTCGAACAGACCCTCGGCGTGGTCGAGAACATCGACCGGACCTCGCGCCAGCTCCGCGAGGCCCTCGAAGCGGGCCGGACCATCATCGTCACGACGCTGCAGAAGTTCCCCGTCATCGCCGAGCAGATCGGCGAGCTGCCGGGCAAGCGCTTCGCGGTCATCGTGGACGAGGCGCATTCGTCGCAGTCCGGCGAGAGCTCCAAGAGCCTCAAGGCGGTGCTCGCGGTCGGGAGCCTGGAGGAAGCCGAGGCGGAGGACGCCGGCGCCGAGTCCCCCGAAGAAGAGATCGAGGACCGGGTCCTCGAGGAGATCCGGCTTCGCGGGCGGTTGCCGAACCTCTCGACGTTCGCGTTCACGGCAACCCCGAAGCCCAAGACCCTCGAACTCTTCGGGCAGAAGCGGCCCGACGGAAAGTTCGAGCCCTTCCACCGCTACACCATGCGCCAGGCGATCGAGGAGGGGTTCATCCTCGACGTGCTCGCGAACTACGCGACCTACAAGGCGTACTGGCGGCTTCTGAAGAAGATCGAGGACGACCCGCGGTACGAGAAGGGCAAGGCGGAGTACCTGCTCAAGACCTTCGTGGAGCTGCACCCCCACGCCATCGGCGAGAAGATCGCCATCTGCGTCGAGCACTTCGCCGCGCAGGTCGCCGGCGAGATCGGCGGGCGGGCCAAGGCCATGATCGTGACCCGCTCCCGGCTCCACGCGGTGCACACCAGGCTCGCGCTCGATCGCTGCCTGGCGGAAAAGGGCCATCCGTGGAAGGCGCTCGTCGCGTTCTCCGGAACCGTGAAGGACGGCGGCGAGTCCTACACCGAATCCGGCATGAACTCCGCCGGACAGGACCGCGTCATCGGCGAACGGCAGACGGCGGCGGAGTTCGAGAAACCCGAGTACCGGTTCCTCGTGGTCGCGAACAAGTTCCAGACCGGCTTTGACCAGCCGCTGCTCCACACCATGTACGTGGACAAGAAGCTCGGCGGCGTGAACGCCGTGCAGACCCTCTCCCGCCTGAACCGCACGCACCGGGGCAAGCAGGGCACGACGGTGCTCGACTTCGCGAACGACGCCGACGAGATCAGGAAAGCGTTCGAGCCGTACTACGACGCGACCCTGCTCTCGGAGGAGACCGACCCGAATCTCCTCTACGAGGTCCAGGAAAGCGTGCTCGGTTTCGGCGTGGTCGCGGCGGACGACGTCGAAGCCGTCGCGCGGATCTGGTTCGGCGGCCAGGCGACCCAGGCGCGGCTCTACGCGGCCCTCGAACCCCCGCGCCGGCGGTTCGCCGACCTGAGTCCGGACGAGAGACGCGACTTCCGCGGGCAGCTCACCGACTACGTCCGCCTCTACGCCTTCCTCTCCCAGATCCTGACGTTCGCCGACCGGGATCTGGAGAAGCTCTATGTCTTCGCCCGACTGCTCCGCCGCCTGTTGCCGGCGGACCGCGAGGAGTTGCCCTACGAGGTCCAGCAGAACATCGACATGGAGTCGTTCCGCATCCGACGGACCAGCCGCGGCCGCCTCGCCCTCGAACGGCAGGTGGGCCAGTTGGATCCGATCGGGAGCAAGGCGCGCGGCGCCGCCGGCGAACCGGCAATCGAGCCGCTCTCACGCATCATCGAGGCCCTGAACGAGCGCTTCGGACTGGGCCTGGGGCGCGAGCACCGCCTCACGCTGGAACAGCTCCGCTCGGCCCTGGACGAGGACCCCGGCCTCGACGCCAGCGCCCGGGTGAACACCCGCGAGAACGTGCGCCTGACCTTCGACCCCAAGGTCGAGGACCGGATCCAGGAGATCGTGGACACCAACTTCGACCTCTACAAGCGGATCACCGACGACCCGGACTTCGGCCGCGCGATCAAGGACCTCCTCTTCGACGACTACATCCAGCGCCACCGGCGCGTGGAGGACCTCCTCAAGCTCCAGGAATCCAAGACGCTCGAGTTCAAGTCGAGCCTGCGCTGGAACCTGAAGGAAGACCGCAAGGACGACAAGCACGTCACCCACGCCGCGCTCAAGACCATCGCGGCGTTCCTCAACACCGAGGGCGGCGACCTCCTGATCGGCGTGGCCGACGACGGAACGGTGCTCGGTATCGAGCACGACCGCCTGGAGAACGACGACAAGTTCATGCTGCACCTCGCGCAGGTGGTGCGCAACGGCCTCGGTGATCTTGCCGGGACCACCATCGATCCCCGGATGCAGATCGTCGAGGGGAAGACCGTGTGTCTGGTCAGTTGCCCACGGAATCCGGAGCCCGTGTACCTGCGGTGGAAGGGCTTAGAGAAGTCGCCGGAAGGAGAGTTCTACGTGCGGAGCGGCCCGGGCACGGTGCGGTTGGGGGCGGGAGATGCCGAGAAGTACCGCGCGACTCGATTCTCAGAATAGAAAGGACAAGACCAGCCAATGGACCTACCAACTCATACGACAGAAGTCATTGAAACGCTGTCCCAAGACCTACAGATTCCGCGGAGCAAGTATGAGGCGGCCGAACGCGGGTACAAAGCTCTCAGCGCTTGGCTGCTTCGCCCCGAATCATCGTTGGTGCGGGCAGACCCACAGGTCTACGTTCAAGGGTCATTTCGCTTAGGCACAGCGATCCGGCCTATATCTGACGAAGACGACTACGACGTCGACATCGTATGCGAACTCAATCTCTCGAAGAGAACTGTCACGCAAGAACGACTCAAAGCACGTCTAGGCCATGAAATCAAGGCCTACGCCAGAGCTCGCGGCATGACTCCTCCCGAAGAAGGGCGCCGGTGCTGGACGCTGAATTACGCCGATGGCTCTCAATTCCACATGGACGCTCTGCCCGCCGTCCCGGACGGGGCGGGTCAACGACTGCTCTTAGAACAGAGCGGTTTCTCGACAGCATGGGCCGGCACCGCAATCGCCATTACGGACAAGGATCGTCCCAACTACCAGCGGATCGATCCGAATTGGCCGCATAGCAACCCCAAGGGCTACGCTGAGTGGTTTCGCACTCAGATGCGAAGGATCTTTGACCTCAACCGGCAGATTCTGGCCCTAAGCGAATCTGTGTCTGTGGAGGAAATTCCCGAGTATAGGGTGCGAACGCCGCTACAGAGCACTGTACAGATCCTCAAACGGCATCGCGACATCATGTTCTCCGATCGGTCAGAGGAGAAACCAATCTCCATCATCCTCACGACGCTCGCTGGTCACGCCTACAACCTCGAGACGTCGACTCCGGCCGCTCTCTATGGGATCCTGGATCGCCTAGACGGATATGTTGAAGACCGTAACGGCGTCGCCTGGATAGCAAATCCTACCGACCCATCCGAGAATTTTGCGGACCGCTGGAAGATCGATGATTGCCTCGAGCCAGCCTTTCGCGAATGGTTAACTCAGGCCCGCCTCGATTTTGGTCTTGCCGCGCTCGCCCCGACGAAGGAAGCGGCGGAAGCTGCACTACGGCCGAGGTTGCGTCAACAGCGGGGCCGATCGACGCTAACGGAACATCGATCCGGTTCACGCCTGGCGATCCACAAGCCACACACTTTCCTAGCGCCTTCGCACAAGAAAGAACCCCGTTGGCAACCGTCTCGAACTCATTCGGTCACAATTCTGCGCGCTACCGTGAGTAGAAACGGAACGCACTGGAAGACCATACAGAGCAATGAGGGAATGTTGCCGAAACACTGCGACCTCCAGTTCGAGGCCCAAACCGACGTGACGGGAACCTTTCGCGCTTATTGGCAAGTCGTCAACACCGGCACGGACGCACAAGAGGCTAGCTGTCTGCGAGGCGGCTTCGACGGGGGCAACCCTACGCCTTCCATACCTCCTCGGACGGAAAGCACCTTGTATTCCGGCACTCACAGTATTGAGTGCTTCATCGTTCAATACGGCTACCTCGTTGCTCGAAGTGGTCAGTTCATCGTCAACATTGAATAGATGGAGCGACTAACCGGCTCTAGGGCCAAATACCTGCTGTCCGTCTACATCGAGTGGATGCTCAGGAGGAGATCGCCGTGGCTTCGTGTCATGTGGATGGGGATCGCCCTTTGGGGGTTGGCATTCGGAACGGGAGTCTGGTTTCTTGTATCGCTCCCCGTGGACGGCCAGCCTTTCGTTCTTTCGGTGGACAGTGCGGGAGGAGCACCCGCCGTTCTTGTCTACGGTGCCCCCGTGCTCGGGACTGTTCTGGTCGTGTCTGGACTGCTTCTTCAATTCCGTCGGGAGAAGAGGGAGCACGGACTTGCTATCAGCGCGCACGTAATCGCCGTCGAGACTAGGGGCCTGCGCGACGTAGGCGGCAGGCCGCTCACCGACGTACTGCCTCCCAATCTTGAAACCCGTGCGGAGCACCTCCTTGTTGACTTCCGCCAAGGCATTCAGGACGGCGAGATTCAATCCCCAGAGGTCGCGCTAGAGAAGTTGCGGTCCCTCCCAGACGACTTGGCACGACGAGAGAGAGGTGGAGACCGACGGGACCTTCAAGTTGTGTACGGGGGTCTCAGCCCGGTGCCTCTGACTTTCCTAGCTGGAGTGTTGCTTGATGACGAGAGCCAGATTCGAACATTCGACTGGGATCGACATTCCGGGCAATGGCGACCGCTCAGTGACGCGGATGACGGCAAACGTTTTACCGTGGTGGGATTGCAGAACATCCCGAACAACACTGCCGACGTGGTGCTGGCTGTGTCTGTATCGTACGGCGTTAGGACGGAGGATCTAGTGGCAAAGATGGGTGACACTCCGGTGGTGAGACTTGACCTCGACGGAATCTCGACAGACTGTCACTGGTCGGAGGAGAAGCAAGTGGAATTGGGTCGCCAGTTTTTCGATACGGTCAAGGGGATCGGTCGTCTCGGAGTGCGTCAGATCCATCTGTTTCTTGCGGCACAGAACAGTGTTGTTTTTCGCTTTGGGCGACTCTATGACAAACGCAACCTCCCTGCGGTCATCGTCTATCAGTACGAGAAGGCACTTGCGCCACCCTATCCATGGGGCGTTCAGATGCCGGTCTGCGGTAACGAAAGCGCGTCAGTCATACGAAGCAGTTCACACTAGCACTAGCTAGTTGGCTTCAGGAGCGTGGCGACAAGGCTCGCAACTAGCTAGCCCGGATTTCTCATACTCATGGCCCGGGGCGGACCGCAATGGGGTCGTAACCCACTCTGTCGCGGTGGTTTGTCCAGCAGGTGACAGCGTGGACGCACCGAACGGCGCGCAGCGTCGCGGAACCGCACCAGGCACATCGC
>Ga0209021_1001488_pt1 | contig 23156 bp, 15 predicted proteins | sample PinacodermFT_FD_187299 | JGI IMG/M metagenome (GOLD analysis project Ga0209021, IMG submission 187299) | Host-associated microbial community of the marine sponge Aplysina aerophoba from Gulf of Piran - sponge pinacoderm, lysed by freeze-thaw... | ecosystem: Host-associated > Porifera > Sponge >... | reverse complement strand
TGCGGAAATCGGCTCCTTGGACGTTGTTGTGCGTCCATCCCCGCAATAGCCCGGATCCTGGCGACTCCGACTTGAAGACGCGCAGGTTGGAGCGCGACTGCAAGGCGAGGGCTGGGCACAATCCTCGTATGACCTGCGTCGGCGATGAGCTCTGAGAGCCGATCGAGAAGGCCGTTGCCAAAGACAGGCCTGAAACGTTGACCGCAACGTTGAGTACACTCACGATGCGGCCGCGGATCGCTTGGCTCGGGCAGAGGCTTCGGATCATGCTGAGACTTCAGATCGCCACTTTCGGGCTTGCCCTATCTAGCGGTCAACGATCACGTTAGCGTACAGGACCTGCGCTAGACTGGGGATCAGATAGGCGGATTCGTAATGATGCAGCGTCAACACCATCTTCGGCTCGCAGGCTTGGTGCTGTTCGTGGCCATGCCGACCTTCCTCGGCGGCGCGGAAGCCGGTGGGGTGCAGTTCGATGATCCGTCCGGGTGGATGTCGGCCCCCAAGCCGATGCGCGCTGCCAACTACGCGATCCCGGCTGCCGCCGGCGACCGGCAAGACGGGGAGATGGCGGTGCACTACTTCGGCCCCGGCCAGGGTGGCGGAGTAGAAGCCAACCTGCGGCGCTGGCTTGGCCAATTCGTCAAGGCGGACGGCAGTCCCATGAGCGCGGGCGACGCCGAGCGTGAAGACCAGCAGGTCAGCGGCATGGCGGTCACGCTGCTCGACGTGTCCGGAACCTATCTTTTCAAGCCATTTCCGATGGCTCCGAAAGCCACCCCAATGCCGGGCTACCGCATGCTGGCGGCCATCGTACAAGGGCCGGACGCGCCGATCTTTTTCAAGCTGACGGCGCCCGCCAAGACCGTGGCTGCGGCGGAAGCCGAGTTTCGCAAGATCATCGCTTCGCTGAAACGCTAGCAGCCAGCCGGCGCCGCAGGGTCAGGAACCGGTCTGGCGGATCACGAGGGTGTCGCCTGAATTGATGCGCGAGGAGCGCAGCCCGTTCCAGCGCATTAGGTCATTGACGCTGACCCCGAAGCGTTTGGCGATAACCGCCAGTGAGTCGCCACTTCGGATGCGGTAGTTCGTCTGGGCGGTGGAGGCTTGCGCACCCACCACCAGCTTCTGCCCTGGATAGATCCGCGAAGTGCTGAGGCTGTTCCAGCGGCGCAGGTTGGCTACCGTCGTTCCGTGCCGCTTGGCGATCCTGTCCAACGAATCTCCGCGCACGACGCTGTAGGTGCCTGATCCCCTCGGCGCCGGCCGGCCGGCCGGCGAAGCCGATCTGCCACCCGTGGCGGACTGGCTGACGATCAGTTCCTGGCCAGGCTGGATCGTGCTGCCCCGAATGCCGTTCCAAGCCCTCAGCTTGGCAGCGCTAGTGCTGTAACGTTCGGCGATGCCACCGAGGGTGTCCCCGCGCCGCACGGTGTAGCGTCCGGAGCCGCCCGGGCTGCTTGACGGTCGAGAGACTGATGGAGCGGGCCGTGGACTCGCGCTTGCCTGCGTGCCTGACGGCGGGCGCACGAGCAGGAAGTTGCCTGCACGGATGCGGCTGCTGCGCAGATTGTTCCACTTGCGCAGCTCGCCGACTGACACGCCAAACTGCGAGGCGATGGTCGACAGGGAGTCGCCGGAGCGAATGCGGTAGTGGTTGGGGCTGGGAGCGGGGGTCTGGCGCGCAGGGAGGCCCGCCGAAGCGGAGGCCCGCTGCGGCGCGGGCGCTGTCGGCGCGGGGCCGGGCACTCTTAGGGTCTGGCCGACATGGATCGTGGTGCCCCGGATCCCGTTCCAGGCCTTCAGCTGCGCTACCGACGCGCCTACCCTTGCGCCGATTCTGGACAGCGAGTCCCCGCGGCGCACGGTGTAGCGGCCTGTGGGGGCCGCTCCTGATGCTGCCGTGGCCGTGGTGGAGCCGCTGGCCGCGTTGGGGTCAACGATGAGATACCGCCCGGCCCGGATCCGCGTGCTGCTGAGCCCGTTCCACTGCTGCAGGTTCGCGACGGTGGTTCTGAAGCGCCGGGCGATGCCACCCAAGGTGTCGCCGGAAGCGATGCGGTAGCGTCCCGTGCCCGGCTCGAGCAATCCTCCGGCTCGCCCGCCGCCGTAGTAGCGGTAGATCGCCAGCTTCGTCGTGGTCGGGACGGTCAGCCTCTGCCCGCCTTGGAGCGGCGCGTCCGGTGCCAGCGAGTTCAGCTCCAGCAGCGTTGCGGGATTGACTTTGTGGCGATGGGCCACGGCGGCCAGCGTCTCTCCCGACCGCACTTCGTAACGCCGCCAGTTCAAGCGCTTGTCGGCAGGCACCAAGGCGATCTCGCGTTCGAATCGCTCGGCCGCTCCTTGCGGCAATCTGAGGTCATAGGCGTAGGGCGGCGTGGCGGAGCGCAGCAGGGCTTGGTTGAGGTCCTTGACCGCGTCGGTTGAAACGCCCGTTGCGTCGGCGATCAGCGCGAAGCTGGTTTCGCCCAAGGTGCGCACTGTGTCGTATTCCAGAGGTGGTGCGTAGTCGATCTCTCCTAGATCGAATAGCTCAAGGTTCTGGCCGACAAAGACCATCGCCAAGATGATCGGGACGTAGTTGCGGGTCTCGCTGGGCAGCGCTCGCCGCTTGATCAAGGTCCAGTAGTCGCGGCTGCCCGTTCGCTGGATGGCCCTCTTGACCCGGTTCGGACCGGAGTTGTAGGCAGCCATCGCCAAGTACCAGTCACCAAACTCGATGTGCAGGTCCTTGAGGTGTTTGGCCGCCGCCCGCGTGGCGGTCTCGGCGTCGTAGCGCAGGTCGACATAGCGGTCTTGGCGCAGCCCGTACTGTTTGCCGCGCGAGGACATGAACTGCCACATGCCCGTAGCGCGGACGCGCGAGTGAGCCTTGGGGCGGAATCCCGACTCGGCCATGGCGAGGTAGTAGATCTCGCGCGGCACGCCCTCCTCCTCGAGAATGCGCTCGATCATTGGCCGGTATGCGGAGCCTCGCGCTAGCGAGGCGCGAATCGTCGCCATGCCGCGCTTGCTCTTGGTGAAGTAGTTGAGCAGGCGCTTGACGTCCGCGGTCAGCGCAAGCGGCAACTCCGACCGGGTGTGCAGCAGGGCCTCCTCGTGCGACAGTTCCCTGGGGGCTTCGTCGGGAAGCGTGAGTTCGAGCAGCTCGTCGAGCAGCGCGATCTCGTCCTCGCTGGCGGCCAGCTCTTCGGGATCCAGGGAGGGGGGGCTGTCAAGCAGGCTTCGGGCAGCCTCTGCTTCTGCCGCCGCTCGGGCCGCCTCATAGCTGTCCTCGACGGCTGCACTGGCCGGTGGTTCTAACTCCTGCGGCGCTTGCTCGGCGGCTGCTGTTTCCGCCGCTGCCGGTTGCGCCGGGGCCGTGGACTGGGGCTGGTCGGCTGGGGGGACCGGGTCTGGGCGTCCTAGGGTCAGTGGCCCGCGGGAACATGAAACGAAGCAGAACGCGCAGGCTAGGCCCGCCAGCAGGCACGGCCGCCAATTCCGACGAACGCCGTTAGCTCGCAAGGAAAGGAGATAGGTGCAGAGCCGAGTAAAACATACCCGGAAGGAAATGTTCATGAACGAGCGCCCCTCTTCGGAACATTATCACATGCGGAGTGCTACCATGGTCAATCTTGCAGCGGCGCGACATAGTGCGCCAAGATAGGAATTCGTATGGCTGAATCTTCTCCGCTTGTCGCAGTGATTATGGGCAGCACCTCGGACTGGGGCACGATGAAGGCCTGCTCGGAAACGCTCGAGCAGTTCGGCGTGCCGCACGAGTGCAAGGTCAGCTCGGCGCATCGCACGCCTGCCATGACGGCCGAGTACATCGGTTCCGCCGAAGAACGCGGAATCCGGGTGATCATCGCGGCGGCCGGCGGTGCGGCGCACCTTGCTGGGGTGTGCGCGGCGCACACAGTGCTGCCGGTGCTGGGCGTGCCCATGCCCAGTGTCCTGGACGGAGTGGACTCGCTGCTCTCGACAGTGCAGATGCCCGGCGGAATTCCCGTCGGGACCCTGGCAATCGGCAAGGCCGGGGCCAAGAATGCGGCGCTGCTGGCGATCGCGATCCTAGCCACTAGCGACGAGTCCCTGCGGGATGGCCTGAAGGACTTCCGCCGCGCCCAGGCGGAGAAGGTGCGCAGCGCAACGCTGGACTAGGCGGAATTCGCGGCCCGAGTTTTGGTACCCTCGTTGGCCGCAATGGCACTTCATCCCCTTGTCATCCTTTCGATCGCCATCGCGGTCGTGTTCGTATTGATTCTGCGCCTGCGGATCAACGCCTTCATCGCGTTGATCACGGCTGCTACCACGGTGGGCATCCTGTCGCCCAATGTCGGGCTGGGGGAGGTGATGCCATCGGTGGCGGGCGAGTTCGGCGGCGTCTGCGCCAGCATCGCCATCGTAATCGCGCTGGCGGCGCTGATCGGCCAGTGCCTGATGGAAAGCGGCGCGGCGGACAAGATCGTCAGGGTCTTCGTGCGGGCGCTTGGCGAGAAACACGCTTCGCTTTCGCTGCTGTCAAGCGGTTACGTGTTGTCGGTACCTGTGTTCTTCGACACGGTCTTCTACTTGCTGGTGCCGCTAGCGCGCGCCATGCGCGTGCGCATGGGCAAGCACTACCTGCTGTTCCTGATGGCGATCTCGGCGGGCGGGGCGGTGACGCACTCGATGGTGCCGCCAACGCCGGGCCCGCTGGCGATGGCAGCGACGCTGGGGATCGACTTAGGCGTGATGATATTGGTCGGCGCGATGATCGCGGTGCCGATGTCGGTGGGGGGCTGGCTGTTCGGCATCTTGCGCGACCGCCAGCTGGACGTGCCGTTGCGCGAGACGCAGGGATTGACTCTGGACGAACTCGAGGACCTCGCCAAGAAAGGCGAGGAGCGGCTGCCTAGCTTCTTCATGGCCATGCTGCCCATCGTGCTGCCGGTGATCCTGATCGCCTCCAACACGCTGGTCGGCGCACTGGGCGTGGGGGGCGTGCTCGGCGACGTCACTTCGTTCCTGGGGAATCCGAACCTTGCCCTGCTCGCATCGGCCGCGATTTCGCTGATGCTATTGGCCAAGCAAAAGGGGTATACGCTCGCGCAGCTGGCCGGGCCGGTGGAGACTTCGCTGGCGAGCGGGGGTCTGATCATCCTGATCACGGCGGCGGGCGGCTCGTTTGGCAAGATGCTGGTCAGGGCTGACGTCGGCAAGGTCATCGGCGACATGTCGCAGGAGTTCGGCGTGCCGTTGCTGCTGCTGAGCTTCCTGCTCGGAACGCTGCTGAAGGTGGCCCAGGGCTCGGGGACGGTGGCCATGATCACCGTGTCGGCTATCATGGCCCCGCTGGTGATCGATACGCCGCCGGGCTTCCACACCGTCTACGTGGCGTGCGCGATCGGCTCGGGATCGCTGGTCGGTTCGTGGATGAACGACTCGGGCTTCTGGGTATACAAGCAAATGTCGGGCCTGACCGAGACCGAAGCACTCCAGACGTGGACGCCGCTGCTGGCGGTCATGGGCGTGATCGGATACATCGTGACGCAAATCGCCGCCCTGATTCTGCCGCTGGCGTAAGCAGCGCAAAAAGGTGGCTATCTGCAAGCTCGAGCCGGCGGTCCGGTCTGTTGTGCCACTGGTTGCGAGAGGTGCGGCGATTCAAGTTGCACGAGCCTGAGAGGTGTCTGCCTTAGTCGCTCTTGCGCGACACGTCCGTGGGCACTGCGGCTTACACTCGGGATCCAAATTGTCTGCACTCGTGGCTGGGCCTCCGCTCGCCCACGCAAAGACGGACGCCGGTACGCGCTCCCAGGCACTGTGCGGGATTGCGCGGCGGAAGGGCCTGCCAGCTCCGGCTTCGCGCCGGTCGACGCACCCTCCCGGGCACGCGCAACTCTACGTGCCGAGCCGCTTCCCAACTCTTTGAGCGTCGCAATGACCGCGACTAGCGCGCGCAGCGCGCAGGCTTGGCGTGCCAACGACGGTACCGCAGTGCGCGCCGGATACGCCCGCAATGCGGGAAGTGCTCCGAGAGCTTTCACTGAAACCGAGACGGGGGGCTGCCCGTCTCAGCCAGTAACCCCAATCCAGAAGGAGATGATCATGAAATCCACAATCGCAAGGTTCTTGATTCCGATGGCGCTGTTCGTCGCGAGTGGCGTGGCGGCAGACATCGACTCGGTGGCCCGGCAGGTCCGCCACGAGTTGGTCATGCTGCCGTACTACAGCGTATTCGACAACTTCACATATCGAGTCGACGGGTCAACCGTCGTACTGGAAGGCCAAGTGACCAGACCGACCCTGAAGTCTGCCGCAGAGCGCGTTGTAGAGCGGATTGACGGCGTGACTGAAATCGTCAACAAGATCGAGGTGCTGCCAGTTTCGTCCAACGACGACCGGATTCGCCGGGCGGTCTTCCGCGCGATCTACTACAATCCCGTGCTCAGCCGCTATGCCCTGCAGGCGGTACCCCCAATCCACATCGTCGTGCGGAACGGAGACGTGACGCTGGAAGGCGTGGTGGGAGCTTCGATGGAGAGGAACTTCGCGGATGCACAGGCGAACGGTGTCGCCGGAGTATTCTCGGTGGTCAACAACCTCAGGGTAGAAGAAGAGGGGTAGCTCACATCTGACCACGGGCATCCCATTCACTGGGCGGCGCGTGCAGGGACTTGACCGGCAGCCAGATCATACTGGGTCATGCTGGGATTGTCTTCCGCGCCGTTCAGGCCGGTGGTCAGGCCGGATGCTCATAGGAAGCAACGGGCGGCGCGGAGTTCCCCAAGTCACTGCTGCCACAGGTTCGAAGGGACTGCCGCGCGGCCCAATTGGCCGACATAGCCGAGGCTCAGGGCCGCACTTGGCCATCTCGAGCCCCGGTAAATGGCAAGCTTCGCTACAATCGCACTAGCCTGGGCGGGGGGCGGCACTTGCCGCGGCCCCTCGCTAAAGTGCTTGGCTGACCAGTTCGGCTGGCCGCCACCGGAGCGCTTTCGAAGGCGCGTACATGATGCAACTTGTGCTTCGGCCGTTCGCCAAGGGTTGTCGCTGGATCTGTCTCGCCGTAGCGGCGATTTCCCTGGCACCCGCGCCTGCGGCTGCCACAGGCGACGTGCTGACGAACGTTCTGCAGCCGGTCTTTCGCCAGAGTTGCGTCAAGTGCCACGGCGAGCGCGGCAACCTGATCGGAAAGGTCAACCTGTTTGAACTTCGGAGCGCCGCCGATCTCACAGCGGATCCAGAGCTGTTGACAAGTTTGGTCGGGGCTCTCGATTCGGGGATCATGCCGCCTCCGGGCGAGGCCCCGCTTGCGGTGGAGCAGCGCCAGCGGCTGGTTGCAGAGCTGCGCAAGCTGCTGCACGGCGCCGTGCGTTCGCAGGCCCCGCCGCCTCACACGCCAATTCGGCGCATGAACCGGTTTCAGTACAGCAATGCGGTCCAAGATCTGCTCGATCTGCGCGTTGACGTGTTCGCCCTGCCGGAGCGCATGCTGCGGGACTATGGCCACTTCCGTCCCGCGTCGGGCCGCATGCCCGACGAACTCAAGGCGGGCAGCCGCCCGCTGGGCAAGTCGCAGCTGATCGGCAAGCGGTTGGCGGGCGTTGCCCCGTTTCCGCAGGATTTGCGCGCAGAGCATGGCTTCGACAACCGCGGCGACCATCTCACTTTGTCGCCCCTGCTGCTGGAATCGTTCCTCAATCTCGGCAGGTCCATCCTTGACAGCGGGGACTTCAACAGGGACACCAGCGGCGCATGGGCGCGGCTGTTCGCGCCGCCGCCGGAATCGGAAGCCGGCGCTGCGTTAGTCAAGGCAACATTGCGCGATTTCCTCACGCGAGCGTTTCGGCGGCCCGTCGACGACGCCCTGCTGGAACGGTATGCCGGCCACGTCGCTGCGCAGATGGAGTCGGGGCAGTCTCATGCCGACAGCATGAAGGCAGCCATCTCGGCCGCTCTGGCCTCGCCGCGCTTCCTCTATCTCTATGAGCGGGCTGGCAGCGGCGAGGCGGCCCGGCAGCTTGACGATTTCGAACTGGCGTCGCGCCTGTCGTTTTTCCTATGGGGCAGCGTTCCCGACCAAGCCCTGCTCGACTTGGCCGCCCAAGGCAGGTTGCGCGACCCTGCTGTGCTGCGGGAACAGGCGGGACGCATGTTGAAAGACGCCCGCCTGAAGCGCTTCTGCGACAGCTTCCCCACCCAGTGGCTGCAGCTCGAGCGCATCGTGGCCTCTGTTCCCGACCGCGAGCGGCACCCGGATTTCTATTTCGCCAAGTTCCGCGCCAGCATGCACATGATGCTGGAGCCGCTGCTGCTCTTCGAGACGATCCTGATCGAAAACCGTTCGATTCTGGAATTGGTTGACTCCGACTTCAGCTATCGCAGCGAGTTGTTGGAGTCGTGGTATCGCGACGGCACCCGTCCGGCGAGAGTCCCGCCGACAGCCGTGCCGTTCCGCCGCGTTTCGATCACCGATCGCCGCCAAGGCGGCGTGATTACGACTGCGGCGGTGATGACGATGACGTCGAACCCGCTGCGAACGCAGCCCATCACGCGGGGGGCTTGGCTCGCGGGCGTGATCTTCAACGATCCGCCAGACCCCACGCCGGCAGGGGTGCCGCCCCTGCCGGAGGAGGAAGGAATCGGCCAGACGGCGAACTTGACCATCCGGGAGCGCTTTGAGCAGCACCGGACGAACCCGGAGTGCTCGGCCTGCCATGCCAAGCTCGATCCCTTGGGGTTTGCCTTGGAGAACTACGGCCCGACCGGAGTGTGGCGCGACACGTACGACAACGGCCGCGAGGTGGACACGGCCGGCGTGCTGTTCGGGCGACACGAGTTCGACAGCATTGTGGAGTTCAAGGACGCGATCCTCGCCGAGAAGGACCGCTTTGCGCGCGCCTTCGCCGGCCACCTGCTGGCGTTCGCCCTAGGCCGCGCCGTGGACGCGTCGGACGGGCCGGCGCTTGATCGGATCGTACGGGAATCGGCGGCAGAGGGGTACGGGATGCAGCACATGATCTTGCAGATCGTGCTCAGCGAGCCCTTCCAGCGCAAGTACAGTCCGGCTAAGCTAGAGAGGGCGGCCCTGTAATCCGGTCAGTTTCATGCGCAGCACGTCGAGACGGTCATTTCTGCGTGGCGCAGGCGGCGCCGCGCTCGCGCTGCCTTGGCTGGAGAGCCTCGCGTCGGCAGCGTCGCGCACGTCGCGGTCCCAGTCCAAGCCGCCCAAGCGCCTGGGCTTCTTTTACGTGCCGATCGGCGTCGTGCGCCGCGGCTTCTTCCCCGGCGAGGGGCACGCCGGCCTGCCGGCCTTCAACGGTGACTTCAGCGCGATCATCGACACCACGACGACGGTCGGATCTCACCCGATCAAGCTCACGCCCACGCTCGAGCCGCTCGAGAGAATCAAGCACAAGGTGGCTCTGGTCACAGGGCTGGACCGCACGTTCCAGATCGGCACCGACGTTCACGCGCAGTGTGCTTCGTGCTTCTTGAGCAGTGCCGCGCCGTTCACGATTACCACCTCCGCGTGGCCCATGGAACGCACGCTCGATCACATCGTGGCCGACGAGATCGGACAGGCGACACCGTTCAGCACGCTGGAATTCAGCTGCAACAGCCACCGGGACAACCAAGAGTCGATCTACTTCGACAACATCTCGTGGTACGGCACCGGCCATGTCGCGCCGTCGATTCGCGACCCGCGCAAGGCCTACCGCAGATTGTTTGGCACGCAAGAGGTAGAGCAGGTCCGCAACATCACCGATCTGGTCCTCGAGGATGCCCGGTCGCTGCAGCGGGAACTCGGCTATGCCGATCGCGACAAGTTCGCGGAGTACTTCGAGTCCATTCGCACCATCGAGAACCAGATGGACAAGCTCGAGCGCCTCAAGGGCGAGCTACTGGAAGTGTCGATTCCGGAGCCGCCAGAGGCCTACTTGCCGCGGGGAGAGTACATCCGCCTCATGTGCGACCTGATGGTGGTAGCGTTCCAGACGGGGCTCACGCGCGTCGCCTCGCTGATGGTCGGCCCCGAGCGGTGGAACACTCCCTTCATGTTCGAGGGGCTCTTCGACAAGCCCATCAGCCACCACCTGATCTCCCATGAGCAGCAGGAGTATGGGGAAGAGCTGCTACAGATCGACCGCTTCCACGTGGCCCAGTTCGCGTATCTCTTGGAGCGGCTGGACAGCATCCCGGAGGCAGACGGTTCGACCTTGCTGGACAACACGGTCTTCACCTACGGATCGGGCCTGGGCGATGGCGCCACGCACCAGTACAACGATCTGCCGATCATCGTCGCTGGCTCTGGATCCGGCAGTTTTAAGCTCGGCCAGCACCTGCACTGCGCCGATGACACTCCGCTGGCCAATCTGTGGCTCTCGCAGGCACAGGCGATGGGGGTCAAGCGCGACCGCTTTGCTGACAGCACGGGGACGATTCCCCAGTTGCTTGCCTAGGCGGCAGTGCTGATCCGCGAATTGCACGGCCAGCCTCGCAATGTCACGGTTGTTGGATTGCTCCCCGCGATCGGCCTCTCGTTTCCGCCGGCGCCTCGCAAGTGAGCCAGATCGTTGGCAGCGCTACTATTGCCCGATCGGCGCCCGGAACCATCCGGGCAAGTCGGAGACCTACCGCTGTCGGTCCTGCGGCTTGGTCGCGGATCGGGACTTCAACGCCGTGCTCAACATCTTGGCGGCCGGGGTAATCGCCGCCGGAGCGCAAATCTGGGCCGTTGGGCCGTGCGTCGCTCCAGAACCGTGCGCTAGAGCAGCCTGACTGGGGCCCTTTCGCATCATATATGCCCCACGGGAATTTCGACAGCTCTCGGGCGACTCGGCGTGGGCGAGATCGATCTCGACAGGGTTACCGCATTCACGGCGCAAGCGTCATTTCATAACCCTGAGCCGGTGACGGCCGATCGGATTCAGGTTCTTCCTCAGCCTGCGTCCGCGGGCCCGCCCCCGCAGTGCGTGTAGCCGGGCGGGAGCGAGGAGTTCGAGCGATGCAAGTCATAGCAATCGACCGAAGCAGCAGAGCAAGAGGAAGCAAGGACATGCCACGCCAACATTCGAGAATCGTCAAGCCCACCCGTCGGGAGGCGCTCATTGCGGGCGGTGCCGCGTTCGGCTCGCTGGTCGTCGGGCCGGATTTCTCTCGTGCCGCTGAGTGCATCTTGACTTCGAGGCAAATCGACGGCCCCTACCACATCCAAGACGCGGAAGAACGACGTGACGTGCGCTCGGCCAAGCCGGGCGTCGACCTCGTGCTGCGCATGAGAATCGTCGACGCCGAGGGCTGCGAGGGGATCTCTGGTGTTAGGACAGAGATCTGGTCGTGCGACGCTCTCGGCAACTACAGCGGCCATCCAGATGTCGATCCAAACGTTCCTCCCAGTCTCGGTGCGGGGGGTCGCCCTCCCGGGGGCGGATCAGGTTGGCCAGCGGTTGGTAGAGGTCGCCCCGGCGGGCCGCCCGGTGGCTCCTCCCGCGGCGGCCATCGCGAGCCAACCGGCCCGAAGCGATTCCTGCGCGGCTCCCAGATCGCCAACGATCAGGGCGAGGTCGAATACCTCACGATCTACCCCGGCTGGTATAACCCCCGCGCCGTCCACGTGCATGTGAAAGTTCATCTCGGCGGGACGGAACTGCTCACGACACAGCTCTATTTCCCGGACGATCTGACTGACTCGGTCCATCAAACGGAAGCTTACGCTTCGCGCTACCCCACGCCCTTTCCGAATGCCAAGGATCGAGTCAAGTACTGGACGACCGGAGGGGACGAGCCGATCGGTGTCTATCCCACGATGACGACGGATGGAGAGACGCAGGTCGGAACCCTCACAATCGGAGTCAAGCGATCCTGAATGGCCGGCAGGGCTGTCATGAAAGCGGCGAAACGAGCCGTAGGCCTCGCGGCACTACTCTTGGGCTACGCCCTGGCGGCATCGGGTGCCGGACCGAACATCTTGCTGATGATGGCAGATGACCTCGGCTGGAACGAGGTCGGCTTTAACGGAAGCGCGATCAAGACTCCCACAGTCGAAAGTCTGGCGGCCGGGGGCTTGCGGTTGGACCGCTACTACGCATCTTCGCTCTGCACGCCGACGCGTGTCGCGATCATGACAGGGCGCTCGCCGCTCCGATTCGGGATACTCGGCCCCATCATCGACCATGGCGGTGTTCCGCTCGACGAAACTACGATGGGAGAGGTCTTCCAAGGCGCCGGTTACCAGACCTAGTACTTGGGCAAGTGGCATCTCGGCCACGGAAAGCGCGCCTGCTTCCCTAGTGAGCGCGGCTGGAATCACACCTACGGCTCGCTGACCGGTGGCCTTGACCACTACTCGCACAACAGCGACGTGCTGATAGGTGCTCCTGACTGGCATCGGTACGGCAAGCCGGTCGAGGAACAGGGTCACACGACTGACCTGTATACCCACGAGGCGCTCCGGCTGCTCGAGAGACGCGACAAGGACAAGCCGTTCTACGTGCACCTTTCTTGGAATGCGCCCCACGCGCCGTTGCAGGCGGAAGAGAATTACTTGGAACAGTACGCGCACATCAACGACGAAGTTCGGCGTACCTACGCTGCGATGGTGACGCATATCGATGACTCGGTCGCGTCCGGGATCGCCGCGCTCGAACAGAAGGGGCTGCGCGAGGACACGCTCGTGATCTGGACGAGCGACAACGGCGGCACGGCCGGTGGCGGCGCCGACAACAGCCCACTCTTCGGCGGCAAGGGCAGCCCCTACGAAGGCGGCACGCGCGTTCCGGCTCTCGTGAACTGGAGCGGCAGGATCGAGCCGGGAGTGCTCTCGCAGCAGATGAGCGCCTTGGACTGGCTTCCGACGTTGATCTCCGCGACGGGCGTCACCCCGACCGCAGCGAAGCCGCTGGACGGCTTCGATATGTGGCCCGCGATCACCCGCGGCGAATCGGTCGAGCGGGGCGACCTGGTCCTCGGATCCCGCTTCGGCCGCGCCCTGTTCCGGGGGAAGTGGAAGTATGTCGAGACCGTGCCGGGATGGCTCGGCCTCGGGGCGGCGGGGGGCGGCACGAGGCGTCGCCCTGGAGGTCGGCCGGGAGGCACAGGCCGGCCTGGGCCCGGCCTGTCTGCGCAACGAAGCCAGCAGGCGCTCTTCGATGTCTATGCAGACCCCACCGAATCGAGCAATCTGGCTGCGGAGCATCCCGAGCTCGTGAGAGAGCTCGCAGCTGTCACCCGCGCCATCAGCGCCGACGTGCCGATGATGTCGCGTGGATTCCAGCTGCGCGGTGGCGGCACGTTCGTCTGGGTCGGTCCGCTGGAAGCCTTCCCGTAGCATCGGGGAGCTCACGTCATTGACCGCGTGGGTGAGTGATCCCTGTGAGCGGAGCCCCGAGGGCAGGACATTCAATGCACGAAGCGAATGCCCACTCGCTCGATGAGCGGCTATCCGCCCGGCCCGCCCAAGTTCCGCTACGGAAGACTCGGCTCAAGAGCGAGCGGTCTTGAATCACCTCGCTCGCCGTTTCAAGCACGTAGATCGGGGACAAGCGTCTGCGAAGGGATTGTCGAGGAACGCAGGTGGAGGATCGGGTTTGGCGGCGTGTCGACACGCCCAGAAAACGCCTTCCGGCCCTGTTTTAGGCACGGATCGCACCGTGCCTAAAGGCCGCCCGATGCGGAATCCATAGTATAATGAGAATGCTCCCCCACAACAGGTGCTATGCCGGAAGACCATCCGAACGATTCTGAAGGGGTCTTGAACGATCCCGATGGCTTAGACCCGAACATCAGCCCGATCAACATCGAGAACGAGATGCGCAAGTCGTATCTCGACTACGCGATGTCTGTCATCGTCGGGCGGGCCCTGCCTGACGTCAGAGACGGGCTCAAGCCGGTTCAGCGGCGCATCCTCTACGCGATGCGCGAGGAGGGGCTGCGCTCGAATCGCCCGCCGCGCAAGTGCGCCCGGATCGTCGGCCAGGTGATGGGCAAGTACCACCCCCATGGCGACTCGTCGATCTACGAGACGCTGGTGCGCATGGCCCAGCCGTTCAGCATGCGCGAGCTGCTGGTGACCGGGCAGGGAAATTTTGGATCCATCGATGGCGACCCGCCCGCGGCCATGCGCTACACCGAGGCGCGACTGGCACCGTATGCCGAGGCGTTGCTTGAGCACATCGACATGGACACGGTCGATTATCGGCCCAACTACGACGATTCGGCTGAGGAGCCGGAGTACTTGGCAGCTTCCGCGCCGAACTTGCTGGTCAACGGCTCCAACGGCATTGCGGTGGGAATGGCGACCAACATCCCTCCGCACAACCTCGGCGAATTGGTCGACGCCACGATCCAGTTGATCAAGCACCCCAACACGAAGTTTGAGCGCATCATCACGATGGTGCAGGGACCGGACTTTCCGACGGGCGGCATCCTGTGCGGCACGGCGGGTATCCGGCAGGCCTACGCCACCGGGCGCGGTCACGTCTTGGTGCGCGCCAAGGTCGAGATTGAGAAGCTGCGCAAGGATCGCAGCGCGATCGTGGTCAGCGAGGTGCCGTATCAGGTCAACAAAGCCCGGTTGATCAAGAAGGCTGCGGACCTGATCAATCAAAAGAAGATCGAGGGCATCAGCGATATCCGCGACGAGAGCGACCGCACCGGCATGCGCATCGTTTTTGAAATAAAGCGCGGTGACAACCCGGACGTTGTGCTGAACAACCTCTACAAGCACACCGATCTGCAACACGGCGCGGGCGTGGGGATGCTCGCCATCGTCGATGGCAGGCCCAAGGAAATCGGCCTGATCGAATACCTCAAGGCCTTCATTGCCCATCGCCAAGACGTAGTCCGGCGGCGCACGAACTTCTTGCTGCGCAAGGCGCGCGAGCGAGAGCACCTTCTGCTCGGATTCGCCAAGGCGCTGCTGCGCATCGACGAGGTCATCGCCCTGATCCGGGCATCTGCGACGCCCAAGGATGCCAAGCTGGGACTGACGGGCGAAATCGAAGTCGACTACCGTCGATTCTTGCGTGAAGACGCCGCGGCAACGTTTCGCCCATTCGACTTCACGCCGCGCCAGGCGCAAGCCATCATCGAACTGCAGCTCCAGCGCCTGACGGGCATGGAGCGCCAGAAGATTCTCGACGAGCTCGACGAATTGCAGAAGAAGATCGCCGGGTACGAAGAGATCCTTGGCTCGGAAGCGATCCTCAACCAACTCATCATTGACGAGCTGCGGGATTTGAAAAAGAAGTTCGGGAGCCCGCGCCGCACCGAGATCGGTGAGGAAGTGCGCGAGATCTCGATCGAGGACTTGATAGCGGACGAGGGCATGGTGGTGACGGTGACCAAGAACGGTTACCTCAAGCGCACCGCCTTGGATACCTACCGCAAGCAATCTCGGGGTGGTCGAGGCCGCATTGGCATGACCACTCGCGACGGGGATATCGTCGAGAGCCTGATCTTCGGCACCACCCATTCCTACATCCTGGTCTTCACCAATCTCGGGCGCGTTTACTGGCTCAAGGTCTACAACATCCCCGAGGTGCCCGCTTCTGGGAAGGGGCGCAACATCGTCAATGTGCTGTCGCTGCAGCCCGACGAAAGGACCGTACAGGCGTTCCTGCCCGTGACGAGCTTTGACTCGGACAAGTACGTCGTGATGGTGACGCGCAAAGGCACGGTCAAGAAGTGCTCGCTGGATGTGTTCTCGAGGCCGATGTCGCGCGGGATCATCGCGCTGTCCTTGGTGGACGGAGACGAGCTAGTCTCGGCGAGGCTGTCCGACAAGGACGACAAGATCTTGATCGCCACAAATCAAGGCCAGGCAATTCACTTCGAGAACGATGAGGTCCGGGCGATGGGCCGCACTGCCCGGGGTGTGCGGGGCATCCGGCTGCTCGAAGAGGACTACGTCATCGGCATGCTTTGCGCCACCGACGAACACTTGGTGCTTGCGGTCACCGAGCTTGGCTACGGCAAGCGCACCAAGCTGGGCAAGTACCGTCTCACCGCACGGGGCGGCAAGGGCGTGATCAACACCAAAATCACCAAGTCCAACGGCGCGGTGGTGGCGGTCATGCACGTGCTGCCTGACGACGAGGTCATGATCGTGACCCGCAACGGGAAGATATTGCGCACCAGTTCGGACAAGATCCGCGCCACCGGGCGCTCAGCCCAAGGCGTGAGGTTGGTCAACCTTGAAGACGGTGATGTCGTCGCGGCCGCGGTGGTAGTGCCGCGCACCGACGAGATCGACGAAGTGGTTGAGGACGAGGCCGAGGCTCCCACGCTGCCGATCCAATAGAGCGTTGGTGGCGGGATAGTTCGCTACAACGGCGGGTGCAAGTTACGCGGCTCGTATCGAGCCGAGACAGCCACAGGGCACTCTATGTTGGCTACGCGGGCCATAATCTTGCTCGCCCGGAAATTCCGAGGATGTGGGCGGGACTGCGGAACAGTCGGTTTGTACGAGCGTGAACCTGTGGCATTAGAGCCACTCGATCTATACGAAACACTTAAGATGAACGATCTGGATGCGGTGCCAGAGGCCAGCTGGGTCGCGTTACGCCTGGTCGGATCCTGACCCGAGCCACGCTCACGCTTACGAGTCCAACATACCGCTACTGCGGAAAAGCCGACACTGAGGATCCGACGGGACGCTATAGGAAGCTGCCACGAATGGGCCGTGTGAGCCTGGCAGCGCAGCGGTACGTTGTCTCTTCTCGTATTCGGACCCAGGAAACCAGCGGCCGAATCGCAGATCCGGCACGGAATCCACACACGAAAGTCTTGGGCAATACCCTTTAGAATCAATCACTTAGTGCACTCGAACACCAGAACGGGTCTGAGCTTTCCTGTAAGTCATTGAATCCATTGCACTTCGAACCGGAAATCAGTATCGTATAATCAAGAAGCGAGGCGTGCCAAATGGATAGATCAACCTTTGTGCTAGCCGCCATGTCACCAGCGGGCGGTCGGAGGTACTCTCCGGTCCAGATCCAGAAGCTGATGTTTCTGCTGGATCGAGAGATCAGCGATCTCGTTGGAGGTCCATACTTCGCGTTCCAGCCGTATCACTACGGACCGTTCGACAAGACCGTGTATGCCGTTCTTGAATCGTTAGCCGACCAAGGTCATCTTGATCTCGACGATCGTATGGTCAATCGTCGCAGCTATGCTCTGACGCCAAGTGGTCTTGAGGCTGGACTGGCGGCTCTCGGAGAGCTTGACCGAAGAGCCCAGGACTTTATCAGGAGAAGTTCTGAGTTCGTCCGCAAGCACACATTCTCTGCTCTGGTGTCGGCAATCTACAAGAAATACCCGGAGATGCGCCAGAATAGCGTCTTTCAGCACTAATGACGGCAATTGTAGGGGTCTTGTGCCGTGACGGAGCAGTCATTGGCGCAGACAGCTCTGCCACTTTTTCAGATGGTTCTTTCCGTACAATCGAACAGCCAACGGAAAAGCTATCCGTTATCTCCGATCGCGTGATCGTTGCTGGCACGGGCTCAGTTGGGCTTGGGCAACGGTTTGAGAGAATCGCCAGAACTGCGTACGAGAAAAAGATATTTCGTGATTCGAACCATATCGAAGTCGGAAAGCACCTGAGTCGCGAAGCGATTCAAGACTTTTCGTCAACAGGAGTAAAGATGGGTCAGTATGGTGCACTCGTGGGATTTCCGATTGGGAATCAGCCATTCTTGTGTGAACTTGCCGTGGCCGACTTTCAACCAGAGTTCAAAGACAAGGGGATCTGGTACGGGTCGATGGGCAGCGGGCAGCCCATCACCGATCCGTTCTTGGCTCTGATGCGAAGCGTATTTTGGACAAACGGCCTACCGTCTGTTCAAGACGCAACATTTGCCGTGACATGGGCCCTTGACCATGCAATCGAAGTAAATCCAGGAGGCATCAACGGCCCGATCCGCGTAGCAGTCTTAGAACAAGACCCAAAGCACAAGAATAAGGTCATTGCGCGAATGCTTGAGGACAGTGAACTGCAAGAGCACAAAGATAACATTGAGGGTGCGAAAGACGTTCTGAGGGACTACGCATCTGCTCAGAGGTCGAGTGAGAACGCGCCGGACGTTCCAAGCCCATAGTCGACCAATTAGTCGACGGCTGTCCAGCACTTGATCCCCAATCTCGATTCGCAGCTACCCAGCGCCGAAACGGCGGAACCTCAATCGAACTGCTAATTAGCGCGTTACGGGCCTGCTCCCTCAGACCCGCCCGATAACGTGCTGCCGGCAGGTTTGTCCATCGCCTCCGCCAGTGGATCGAATAGGGTTAGCCGGACTGACTCCAATGGGCGCCGCACGTCATTGCGCTTGCGCGGAGGTCCGATCCAAAGTGTTGAGAACGCTTCGACCGTGTCGTCGCTGCCTTGCGCCCGCCCCAGGATCCGCAGCGGATAGTCGCCCACGGGCAGATCCGCAGCAACCGCCACATCCAAGGAAGCAGTCGGGATGACCACGTTGTCGCCATCGCCGGACGGGCCGAAGTATTGGTCGGCCCGGAATTGCCCCAGCGCGTCCGATACTCCGCGCGGCGGCGCTTCGATCCACACATCAACCGCATCGCCAAAGCCCGGTTCCGGCACGAGCAGCACATCGATGCGCTCGGTCGAGCCGGCTTGCACGTTCAGGTTTTCCGGCGCCGCCAGCAAAGCGAAGCCAGGCTCCCGCTCTTCGATGCGGAGGCGGTACGCCATGTCAGGCCCACCACGGTCAATCCGGTCGCGCACGAGCAGGCGGTAGCGCCCGCCCTTTGCGGCCTTGAAATACAGCATCGAGTCCGGGTTGCCGATCACCGTGCCCTGGCCGGACATCAAGTCATCATGCTCGGCGACCAAAGCTCCCTCGCCATCGAACAATTCGAGCACGGTGTCGATATAGGGAAGCCCTAGCTGCGCTGCCAGCGTGGTGACGACGACCGGGCGGTTGGCTCGGAGGTCGAGCCAGTATTCGTGCTCCGCATGTTGGTCTTGGAGAACGCCGTTGCAGGCGACGCCTTGCGATGATGGCGCAATCGGCGCGGCACAATCGGGCTCGGCCATGTCCGAGACCACGAAGCTGACGGAATCAGAGCTGCCGCCCGGAGACTCCGTCCAGACGCGCCACAGCCCGCGCGGTGCATTGCGGGGTATGGTCAGCTTAGCGGTGACGCGGTCCGCAGTCCGCGCTTGGATTTCCGCGTCCAGGCGCCGGAACGCCGTGTCAGCGACCCGCACGGGAATCGTGTGCGGAAACGTCAGTCTGTAGTACTCGGCGCGGCGCACCGGTGCTAGCCAGATCCTCTCGACGTCTTGGAGCCAGCGTCCTCGCAGCGAGAGTTCGATCTGCTCGCCCGCCCTGGCCCCCAGCGGGACCGCGGCTTGGACCACGGGAAGGTTGCCGATGCGCAGCATATACCCGCAGTTCTTGTTGCAGTTGACGCGCTGCGGGCCGCGGTACTGGTCGAGCTTGAGGTAATGCGTGCCGGAGCTGTCGAAGGTGTGCTCGATGAACGGGGTTTCCAAGTAATCGTCCCGGTCATCGTTGAAAGCGATCCGGTTGCCGTCGCTGTCGAGCAGTGACATGTCATTTTCGAGAAACCCGCCGTACTCAAGCGAGCGCAGGTCAAACGTCCAGCGCTGCCCCGCTCTGGCCTCGAAGCGATAGGTGTCGATGTCGGACAGCTGATGCATCCCGCCTTGGATCGTTTGTGGCCGGAGGCGGATCGGCTGTGCGTTCCCGATGGTGTCGTTGGGTTCTGCCTCGAATGAGGAGGCGAATTCGTCGACATAGAACATGCGCGAGTTCGAACGTCCTCGCGGGGTCATCAACGTCGCGATGTGAGGGCCGAGCGGGGCTTCCGCACCGATCTGGATCCGGCCCGTGAGGTTACCCGCACTGTCGACGCCTTCCGGCTGCCAAGCCAAGTGAGGCGAGTCGAACTCCAAGGTCGCAGGCAGCCCGAGGTTGCTGCCCACCAGGGTCACATCGACAGTGGTCGCTACTTGGCCGCCAAGCGGTTCGATGCGGTCCATCCAAGGGTCGGCTGGATCTTCGGCGGCTGAGGCGCTTGCAAGCGCCACGGCCAGCGCCAAGGCAAGCCGCGCTGCGGAAGCGTCGCGCCTAGGCGAACAGCTCGCGGATCGGTTCCCCGCCATCGTTGATCCTTATCGGCCGTCCGAGTGCGTGGTACTCCTTGTACGTGTCGATGCCCAGCTTGTGGTAGATCGTTGCGCCCAGATCCTCGATGGAGATCGGTCGATCCGTCGGCTCGGCGCCCAGCGCGTCCGAGCTGCCGATCACTTGCCCGCCTGGCACGCCCGCGCCCGCGACTGCGATGGAGAACACGCCCGGCCAGTGGTCGCGCCCGGCGGAATGGTTGATCTCCGGAGTGCGCCCGAACTCGCCGATCGCCAGGACCAGTGTCGAATCGAGCAAGCCCCGATCATCCAAGTCTTCCAAGAGCGCGTTGAAGGACTGGTCGAACTCCGGGTACAGCTTCCTATTGGTCTTGTCGTTGTCGGAATGGGTGTCGTAGCCGCCGTGGAACAGCGTCACCAAGCGCACGCCAGCTTCGATCAGCCGCCGCGCTAGCAACGCGCCTTGCCCGCCGGTCGTGCGCCCGTATGCGTCGCGCACCCTGTCTGGCTCCGAACCGATGTCGAAAGCCCGCTTCGCTTCCGGCGAGCTGACTAGGTCGAGGGCCTTTTGGTAGAAGTGGTCCATGCTGCCGACTACGTCGGACTTTTCGATGGACTCTAGCCGGGCGTCCAGCGCGGCGAGCAGCCGGGCGCGACCTTGGGCTTCTTCCAGACCCAGTCCCGTTGGCAGGGTCATGTCCTGCACGGAGTACTTCTCCTTGGAAGGATCTCCTGCGATGAACGGGTCGTAGGCCGAACCGAGAAAGCCGGCATCGGCGCAGATGTCCTTCCGCGGAATGACCACAAACGGCGGCAAGCCGTTGCGGTTGCCGAACTCGCGAGCGACTACCGAGCCGTAGACCGGGTGCTTGAAGGCATTGTTGGGCCGCTGGCCGGAAAAGGCGTACTGCTTGGCCTTCTCGTGGATGGCCTCGAGCGAGAACATCGACCGGATCACCGAGAAGCGCTGGAAGTTAGCCGCGCTGCGCGGCAGCAGCTCGCTGAAGCGCACTCCGGGAACGGTCGTCGGAATCGTGCCGAATCCGCCTCGCACCTCGCGGGGAGCGTCGGGCTTGGGATCAAACGAGTCGTGTTGGCACAGTCCGCCGGTGTGGAAGTAGATCAGGCACGACATTTCGCTGCGGCCCGGCGAGGCGGACAGCAGCTGCGGCAGCGAGATGCCGCCGATCGAGACCCCGCCCATGCGCAGGAAGTCCCTGCGGGAGTAGCGGGTGCGCATTTCGGAGAACTGCATTGCGAACTTCCTCAGAGGTTCATCTGGAATTCCTTGGTGTTGAGGATCGCCCAGAGCATGTTCGCCAGGCCTTGTCGCCGGTCTCGCCCGGCCGCCGCCTCGGCCGCGAGGTAGGCCTCGAAAGCCCGGCGCTCCCGAGCCTCCGGCATGCGCGAGAACGCCCGTCCGTACAGCGTGTCGATGATTTCGCCATCGCTCAGCCCCTGCCGCAACAAAGTGTCCAGCACGAAGGTCTCCGCGTCCATGCGCCCTGCGAGCACGTCGCCGTTCATCATTTGCAGCGCTTGGGCCAGCGAGGGCGTGTTGGAACGCGCTTCCATGATATCCCGGCGGGGATGGCCGAATGTGGTCAAGAAGTGTGTGGCACCGATGCTCGCGATCAGTTCCTTGGGAGACGTGCCGGGCGGATAGTTGTTGAATTCTTCTGCGACATCGGTGACCTGCGAGATGGCGTCCAGCAGCACTTCCGCGGGCAGCTTGCGTGGTAGGTAGCGGGCGAACAGCGCGTCCTCAAGTGGCCGTTCGCCGCCGGGACGTCCCGGAACGTGGGCCGAGAGCTGGTACGTCTTGGAGTTTAGGATCAGACGGTGGAGGGCCTTGAAGCGGAATCCTGAATCAATGAAGTGACGCGCCAGCCCGTCCAGCAGTTCGGGATGGGTGGGCCTGTTAGTGGAGCGGAAATCGTCGAAGGGTTCGACGATACCGCGCTGGAAGTACTCGTACCAGACGCGATTGACAGTGGCGCGAGCGAACTGCATCTGTTCCGTGCGTGTGATCCAGTCTGCCAAGACTTGGCGACGGCTCGTGCCGGCAGGGATCACGGCTCGTGCGCCGCCTAGGAAGCGTGGTGCCACGGATTGCTTGGTGACCGGATGCTCGATTTCTCCCCGCCGGTCTTCGTACCAGACCCGGCGGTACTGGCCATAGCCGTGTTTGACCCGTGTGCGGGCCAAGAATGCTGCCAGCCCGTAGAAGTCGTCCTGCGTGAGGTTTTCCAGCGGGTGGTTATGGCATTGAGCGCACTCCAACCGTTGCCCCAAGAACAGGCGGGTGATAGTCGGCACTGCCTTTTCGACTTCAAACGTCTTGAGCATGAAGTCAATCGCCGGATGCCAGAAATTGCCGGCTGGGAGTACGGTCGTGTCGCCCTCGGCCGTCAGCATGGCCCGCACTGTCTCGTCATAGGCCCAGTCCTCGCGGATCGAGTCGTGCAGCCAGCGCTTGAACGAGCCGTTGGTGCGGCCTTGGGAGTAGTACTGGGAATTGCGGAACCAGTCCTCGAATTTCACCAGCCAGTGGGTGGAGTATTCGTCGCGCTCCAACAAGCGGTCCACCAGCGCGGAGCGTTTGTCGGCGCGGTCGCTTGACAGGAAGGCCTCGGCCTCTGCCACCGTAGGCAGGACGCCGATGGCGTCCAAGTACACCCGGCGCAAGAAAGTGCGGTCGTCGCTCAGTGGATACGGCTCCAAGCCGACACTGCGGAGTTTGCCAAAGACATGCCCGTCGATGAGATTGGCGGGCTCGGGAAACCGTAAGTCGCGGCCTGCCGACTCCTCGACGACAATGAACTGCGCCGCGGCCGCCTTGCCCATCGCGCGGGCCATCACCGTTGTGAGCCCGGGGCCCTTTGCGCTGAGTGTCCAGTCCTGCTCAAGCGTGACCACGGCCTCGTCATTGACGGCATAGCGGACTTCAGCGGTCAGATCGCGCGTGGAGCCGTCCGACAGCCGTCCGACGACTGCGATGGGCTGGCGCTGACCCGTCGCGGCGAGCACTCGCTCGCCCTCGATTTCCACC